>Ga0214473_10002159_pt1 | contig 24535 bp, 24 predicted proteins | sample RVTome_7_FD_203509 | JGI IMG/M metagenome (GOLD analysis project Ga0214473, IMG submission 203509) | Soil microbial communities from uranium-contaminated site in the Upper Colorado River Basin, Wyoming, United States - RVT98D197 | ecosystem: Environmental > Terrestrial > Soil > Contaminated >... | reverse complement strand
AGCGCTTATTTGAAGACTAGTACAGAGGTTACTTTCTACTCCTCCTTCTCCGCGACCTCCGTGGTTCGACAGGCTCATCACGTCCCGAGCCTGTCGAGGGACCCGCCTCAGCCTTGAAAATTGTGGCTGATCCGTCTCAGCCAAACAATTTGTGGCTGATCCGTCCTTTGGCGGACTTTGGCGGATCCGCGGTGCAATTTCCGAGTCCTTGCAATGAATCAGCGTTGGCACGGTTAGCCACACAGAAACCTGAATATCCTTAATTTGCTGACCATTGCGCGCAACTTATCTTGCGTTCCGCCCCGCTTCCAGTGCAACTATGTAAGCACTCAAGCTCGAACATCCCGCGAGCAGGTTTGCCCGCTCTTCCGCCGATGTGATCAAATCCAACCAGGGGTAAAGAGCGTTCTGCTCGCGCGCGTGATGGTGTTGCAGGAGGCCTCCATACATACCTTCCCGGTCGAGCAGCTCGATGGTCTTATGTTTCAGCGCAGTCCCTTTTTGGCTTCGCAGTTCTCCTAGCACATGACGGATTTCGGCGAGAAACCCTCTGATTTTCTTGTGTTCGGCGATAAACAGTTCGACGGCGCCGCCGGGCACGTCGGATATCCTCGCCCCATAGATAGGGATCAGGGACTCCTCCTCGTCCTTCATGTGCGAGAGAAGGTTGGTCTCATATCGGTCGAAAAGCAACTTCGCTTGAGAGAGGTCCAGCCCCAGGAGCGCGGTTCGATGAGCCAAGAACAGCTCGTCGAGCCACTGATGGACTTTGGTCAGTTGGAGAAAAGACGGGTCGTTTGACATGACAGAGATAAGAATAAACAGAGCAAGCGTTTGACGCAACGTGGAGCGAAGCTACAGACGGACCTTGTGGAAGCACGCCAGGAGAATTCTACTCTTTTCAGAACACCGGCGGCTTCGCCGCGATGTCGTTACCGCTGCTTTCGTCTTTGAATTCCGGGGCTTCTTCCAACTCTTCAAAGCTGCTGCCGCGGTCGAGATCGAAGATAAACGCGAGATTGGGCTCGCAGGCGAATAAAAATGCCGGGGCGCTCGGATCGTCATTGAAATGTTGATAGGCGACGCCGTCGGGACGGATCGGCAAGATCAGCAAATCTTCCGCGCCCCAATCGTGGCGCACGCCGTCGATCATCGTGTGTCCCTTGCCACGCAGGAAGAAAAACACTTTGTCGCCCGGGTGCCTTTGCAAGCCGCTCCGGCTGCCGGCGGGAATGCACTGGAGATACGCGGTAAAGTTGCGCAGCGCGGTGTAAAGAAAGAGCGGGTGCAAGTACCAGCGCATGATGCCGTGCGCGTTCACTTCCCACGGCAGTTCATCGCCCCTGCGGATGCAGCTTGCCGGGCCGCGCAGCTGGCGCTGCGCGTCGCGAATCTGGATAAGCGCATCGTAAAGAGTTTGCCGCTGCGAGGATTCTTCACGATACTGAAACTCCGGCAACTTCAGATCGAGACCCGCCTGTGAGCTTTTAACGCTGTCACGAATACTCGTCACCGACGCCGCGTCCGTATGGTCCTGGATATGGGTCATCGTGTGGCAAACCCAGTCCTCGAACGGTTTGTAATAAAACGCCACCCAGCGACAATCCTTGCCGGCGTGGTCGTTGAAGTGCTGGTGCTCGATGCCGCGGGGCCGGATCGGCAGCGTGATGAGATCACCGCGCTTCCATTTGTAGAGAGTGCCGTCGATATCCGTGCTGCCGCTGCCCTCGATGACGAACAGCACGAGCCCGCCCTGGTGCCGGTGGCGGCCGGAATGCTGTTTGACATCGTTTAAGAACACCGACCAATTGATCGACGCGACTTCGGGCGTGAATTCAAACGTGACATAGCGCTTGAGCATCGCCTGGCGCGAAGCTTCGAAGTCGCGGTCGGTGGATCTCACGAGCAATTTACCCGTGAGTTGTTTCTCCAGCCACTCGGCGCGCCAGCGCAGCATCGATTCGTAATTGAAATAAGAGCGCATCAAAGGCTACCCTTTCGTACTGTTATGCCTGAAAGTTCTCGCAGGTTGTGCAAATTTTCTACCGGTCTGAACCTTCTTGACGACAAGAGCCTCGGATTTTCTCCCGCCAAGCCGCCAAGCTCGCAAAGGTAAGAGTTCATTTCCAAACTCCCGAATTAGTTTTCCTTGGCGTCCTTTGCGCCTTTGCGCGAGATATTCCGATTCGGTTACGGCTTTGCGACGCCAAGAAATAAGCGCTATTTCAAGCGCGCCATAAAACCCTCGCGTTGCAGCTCGGCCAACACGCTGTTGTCAAAAAAGTCTCCGGCCTTGGCATTCTTCGCGTGGGCCGTACCCGGCTGGGTGGCCAAGAACTTCAGCACCACGCCGACCCCCTTCTCATCGGTCAGCGGCGGTTGCGAGAACAGTTTCGAGTAGTATTCGAAGCTTCGCTTGGCAATCGTATCGTCGGTGATCCGCATATACTTTTTCATGATCGCGGTGCTCCTCTCGCCATCGGTCTTGAGCACATGGATCGCTTCGACGTAGGCCATGAGCATGCGCTTGACCAGGTCACGGTTGTTGCGGAGATATTCCTTCCGCACGACCAGCCCTGACTGCGGGAACGGCTCGGAGCCGGTGGTGAAATCCGCCAGCGTCGTCAGCCGCAGCTTCTCCGCTTCGAAGGTAAAGGGCGGCGCCAGAATCGTCGCGTCGATGGTTCCCGTGGCGACAGCCACCAGACGCGGCTGCGAGCCGGGGATGGCGATGAACGTCACGGATCTGGGATCGATATTCCACCGCTCAAGCGCGGTCAAAAAGAAAAACTCGTTCATCTCGCCGCGCCCCACCAGTCCCACCGTCTTGCCCACCAGATCTTGCGGCCTGGTCACCGTCTTTGGCTGCGCGACGATGCTCACCGTGGGCCGGTTGGTCGAAGTCGCGACGATGACCAGATCGCCGCCGGCCAAGTCGACTTGCACCGGCGAGACGCCGGCGCTCTGGGAAACCTGCGTGGCGCCCGATAAAAGCGCCGCCATGCTGCGCGAGCCGCCGGCGATGCGGATAAGCTCCGAGCTGATCCCCTGCTTGGCGAATAATTTCAGATCGTGCGCTACCCAGAGCGGTGCTTGATAACCAAGCTCACCGCCGTAGCTGGCCATGATTTTCACGCTCGGCGCCGAGCTTTGCGCGGCAAAGAGAAACGCGCATCGCGTCTGCTCGACGCCGCTGCACACTCCCAGGACAACAGATACCACCGACAAAAATCGACGAATCATCTTGGCCTCGTTCCTCATATCAATTGCCCGATCCTTTGAACTCGGGCGACTCTTCGCGCTGCTCCATGCCATGCGCCACCTCGTCATGAAACGGCTTGTAGATGTACGCCATCCAAAACGACGGCGCCTCTCCATTGAGGTTGAAATGTTGATGCTCCACGCCGCCGGGTTGAATCGGCAACAAAATTAAATCGCTGCTTTCCCAATCGAGCCGCTGGCCCTCGACGACGGTGTAGCCCTTCCCGTCAATGACATAGATCGCGAGCCCGCCCTGGTGGCGGTGCTTGCCCGAACGGGTGCGCAGTTCGTGCGTGAACACGTTCCAGTCCTTTAACACGGTATCATGCAAGACGGTCCGGTTAAGATAGTAGCGCAACCGCCCCTGCCGGGTCATTTCCTCCCGGCGGTCGTCGCGGCGCACGACAATCTTCGCCGTGCGCGAGCGCTGTTGAATCTCCTGCGTGCGCGCGTAATTGCGATCGTAAGTCGACTGCGGCGCGTCTACTTTTACCTCGATCGCCTTGCCGGATTCCGCCTGCAGCTTGGCGCGCAGCGCCGTCAGATCCGACAACTCGGACCGAAATGCGCCGGTGAATTCCGGCGCCGCTTCGATCTGGAACAAGCCGGCGCCGCGGTCTATGCCGAGAGGCTCGGAAAGGTTCGGCAGGCACGCCGTAAGAACAGCCTCTCCAGAGGAATCGTCGTTGAAATGCTGATAGGTCACGCCTTCCGGCAGCAATGGCAGTTGAACGATATCACCCGCTTCCCACTCGTGGGCGACCTCGTTGATGACGGTCTTACCCCTGCCTTGAGCCACGTAATGAACAACGCCTCCCTGGCAATGCTGTTTGCCGCTGCGGCTCCGCGCTGGAATTTTCTGCACCGAAAAAATCAGCGCCTTGTGACAGCTCCGCTCCACGGCGGGGTGGAGATACCATTTCATGATGCCCTGGGGATTGGTTTCCCAGGGAAGCTGCGCGCCGCGAATGACGAAGGGGCTTTCGGCTCGCAGCTTGCGCTGCCGGTCCCTGAGCGCGATCATCTGCGCATAAACCGTAGATCCGGAATCAATCGACATGTTTTCGTTCTCCCGCTGCTTTTCATTCAAACACTTCTGCGTTTCCTGTGAAGGCGTATTCACCGCAGAGACACTGAGTTCGCTGAGGGTTTCTTCGTTCTCGTTGTCTGATTTATGCTCACGTCCTACTGTCATCTTATGACCTTCTGCGCCCGCACCAGCACGTTCGGCGGAACCGTCAAACCGATCTCCTTCGCCGTTTTGAGATTGATGACGAGATCGATCTTATCGACCCCCTCTACCGGCAAGTCCTTGGGTTTGACGCCAGTAAGAATGCGCTGGACGTACTTCGCTGACACGCGGCCAACTTCGTGGCGGCTCACGCTGTAGCTGGCGAGGCCTCCCTTGATGACAGAACTTTGGTTATTGAACATGGTCGGTAACCTCTTGACCCTTGCCGTGTCGATGATCAGATGATCCTGGCTACCCGCGATCGCGTCGGACACTGCGAAGTAGGCATCCATTTCCCCGGCCTTCAGCGCTCGCATACCCGCCTGAAGTTCCTCAACGGAAGCGACGTGCCGCTCGACAAGCTCGACCCCCCGCAGCCGCGCAGCCTCCTCCCGTGCCAACTTGGAGGACTCGATGGCAACAGGATTGCGAGGGTCGTAGAACGTCACTACCCGGCGGAGCTTCGGGACAATTTCTTTAAGGATCTCCAGGCGCTTCGCCGTGAGGTCGGTGCCCCGCTCGTAGAAGCCTGTGAGTCTTCCCCCAGGTTTTGCGAAGCTCTCCACGAGCCCGAGAACAACCGGGTCGGATCCGGCACAGAAAACGATGGGGATGTCTGCCGTCGCCCGCTTTGCTGCTATGGTGACGGAACCGGAAGTTGTATATATCAGGTCGACTTTCTCTTGTTCGAGATTCCTCGCCGCCTCCTCCGCCGCCTTTGCGTTGCCCTTCGTATCTCGGATTGCCAGAATAAACTGTTTCCCCTCTTCAAGCCCCAGTTTCCTTAGTCCGACCCGGAGCCCGTCAATCGTCTCGTACCATGCGCCGCCTGAAGTGATAATACCGACACGGTGGACCTTCGGCTGCTGCGCCTGAGCGAGAGAAACAGTAAGCAGAATAGCAGTAATCAGTAGACAGACGACATTCCTTCTAATCATCGGTTTTTCTCCTGTTCTTGCTGCTGACTGTTTTCTGCTGACTGCTAACTACTAACTGTCATCTAATGACCTTCTGCGCCCGCGCCAGCAGGTTCGGTGGAATCGTGAGACCAATTTGCTTCGCCGTCTTCAAGTTAATGACCAGTTCAAACCTATCGACTACCTCGACCCGCAGGTCCCCCGGTTGGGCGCCTGCCATGATTTTCTGAACATACTTAGCCGAGAGGCGGCCGGTCTCGTGAAAATTCTGGCCGTAGCTGGCAAGGCCACCCATAGCAACAAGACTTTGTTCGGAGAACATCGTCGGTAATTTTTTGGACATGGCCGTGTCAATGACGAGTTGCGCTTGACTCGCCACCATCGCATCCGAGATGTAAAAATAAGCGTCCGCTTCTTTGGCTTTGAGCGCACCGACGCGCTGACGCAGCTCCTCCACGGAAGCGGCCTGCCGTTCGACCAACTGGACCCTGAACTGCTTTCCTGCCTGCCTGGCCAACGCGGCGGCCTCTACAGAGATAGGGTTGTTAGGGTTGTAGATGATGACCACGCGGCTGAGTTTTGGCAGCATCTCCTTGAGAATTTCCAGCCGCTTCCCCGTGAGGTCCGTGGCCGAATACTGAACGCCCGTAAGTCTCCCCCCAGGTTTCCCAAAGCTCTGCACCAGTCCGCTGCCGACCGGGTCGCTGCCGACAGCGAAAACGATTGGGCTCTTCGAGGTAACGTTCTTCACTGCCGTGACGGTAGACGTGGTCACCGCGTAGATCAAGTTGGCCTTCTCACGTTCAAAATTCCTCGCCGCCTCTTCGACCGCCTTGAGATCGCCCTTCGCGTCCCGGATATCCAGGACAAACTGTTTGCCTTCTTCTATCCCTGACTGCTTGAGCCCGTCGCGCAATCCGTCCACTACCGCTTTGTACGGTCCGCCCTGGTGGATGGCGCCGATTCGATATACCCTTGGCTGCTGCGCGTTGGCGGAAGTAACAGTAAGCAGACCCACAGTAATCAGTAGGCAGACAACGATTGTTCTAATCATTGGTTTCGCTCCTGTTCCTGCGGCTGACTGCGTTCTGCTGGCTGCTCACTGTCATTTGATCACTTTATCCGCCCGATACAGCACAGACTGGGGAATCGTAAGCCCGATCTGCTTCGCGGTGGCTCTTATCCAGCGTTTCGAACCTTTGCGGTTTTAATCATTCCGTCTATGGAAAGATCTTCGTCCAGCTCGGGCCAGTGAATTCCGTAGCCGGACGAGGACAGTTCAAAATTCATCTTCGTTCGCTCGTCCGCTAAAGCGAGCTTCTTCGACTGTTGTCGCAGGTCAATCCTACAATCCCTTCCATCGACGTTTAACAGAAGATAGTGCTTCTCAAAGCGAATGTTTGTCACGTGATGATATTTCTTCATTATTTCTTCTCCTGAAACTTGTCCCACTCGCTCTCAATATATTCAAAGTGCTCGAAGATTATTCTTTTGACTTCTCGCTTGTCTTTCCCGTTCATTCGATAACTAAAGGCCTCCTCCACATCAAAGTCTTCCCTGTCTAGCCAGTATTTACATTCTTTCTCAGCTTTTCGACAATGGATATGAATCGGCTCGTTCGCCTCGTTAGCATAGAAAAAGAACCGCCAGCCACGAATGAGGAGAATTGTCGGCAAAGAATGTTTTCCGCCTTGATGCTATTTTATGACCTTCTGCGCCCGCACCAGCACGTTCGGCGGAACCGTCAAACCGATCTCCCTCGCCGTTTTAAGATTGATGACGAGATCGATCTTATCGACCCCCTCCACCGGCAAGTCCTTGGGTTTAACGCCAGTAAGAATGCGCTGGACGTACTTCGCTGACAGGCGGCCAATTTCGTGGCGGCTCACGCTGTAGGTGGCGAGGCCTCCCTTAATGACAGAACTTTGGTTGACGAACATAGTCGGTAACCTCTTGGCCCTTGCCATGTCGATGATCAGTTGGGCCTGGTTACTCGTCAGCGGGTCCCCCAATTGGAAGAAGGCATCCACCTCCCCGCCCCTAAGCGCTCGCATTCCCGCCTGAAGTTCCTCGACGGAAACGACGTGCCGTTCGACAAACTGGATTTTCATCTGTCGCGCAGCCTCCCGGGCCAACTTTGAGGACTCGATGGCAACAGAATTGCGTGGATCGTAGAATGTTACTACCCGGCGGAGCTTCGGGACAATTTCCTTCAGGATTTCCAGGCGCTTCCCGGTGAGGTCGGTGGACCGCTCGTAGACGCCGGTGAGCCTTCCCCCCGGTTTTGCGAAGCTGTCCACGAGCCCGACAACAACCGGGTCGGCGCCAGCGCAGAAAACGATGGGGATGTCTGTCGTAGCCCGCTTTGCTGCTGTGGTGCTGTTGGTAGACGTTGTATATATCAGGTTGACTTTATCTTGTTCGAATTTCCTCGCCGCGTCCTCCGCCGCCTTTACGTCGGCCTTCCACTCTCGGATTGCCAGAATAAACTGTTTCCCCTCTTCAAACCCCAACTGCCTGAGCCCGACCCGGAGCCCGTCAATGTTCTCGTACCACGGTTCGCCCGGGAGGAGGACACCGACACGGTAGACCTTTGGCTGCTGCGCCTGAGCCACAACCCCGCACATCACGACTGCGACAGCGATGGCGACAACCACAATCCATTTTAGTCTGCGGGGCCGCTTTTGGTCTGCGGGGCCGCTTTTGGATTTTCGATTGTCGGAAGAAGAATCCAGCAATCGCATCCAACATCTTTTATTCATACTCTTTTCCCCCAATCCAAAATCCAAAACCTGTCCTGAGCGAAGCCGAAGGATCGAAAATCCAAAATTCTTCTGTCCCTTACTTCTCACTCCTCACTTCTTTCCCGCCTCATCCTTCCCCACATACGACTGCCGGTAGGTCTGCAACGTCTTGCCGCGCAGCTCGTAGAGAAATTGAATTACCCGCTCGTTGCTCATGAACTTCGATTCATCATAGTGATCGTGGTGAATGATTTCTTCCAGCGGGCGGCGCACGCCTTCGGAGGGCTCCACGGCGGCGTAACCGACCGGAATAATCAGATACAACATCATGAGATCCGGCACGCCGAGGACTTTTTTGAACGGCTCCTGCACGTGAATGGTGACCCACTGGGTCGCAAGACCAAGGGAAACCGCCGCCAGATGCATCAGTGTGCAGGTATTGGCTAGCCCGTCGGTCAAGTGCGACTGGTCGCGGCCGAAGGTATGCGCGCCCTGCACGGTGCCCCACTGGCGCCGCCCGTCACCGACGACAACGATCAGCGCCGGCGCCTCGGACCAACCGGCGCCCCGCCGCTGCCGCTCCACCGCCGCATCCGCGGTCATTTGATAGGCCGGGTGTCGCAGCTCAAAGACCCGCTGCTGCTCCATCCAGTAGATGAAATCCGTATTGACCTCCGCGTAGCAGCGGAACAGATCCTTTTTCACCTGCGGGTCCTTGACGACGATATATTCCCACGGCTGGGAGTTGGCGCCGGACATCGCCCAGCGGCCGGCCTCGACAATTTTCTGAACATACTCGTCGGGTATCGGATCCCGCTTGAGCTTGCGAATGCTTGAGCGACGGCGAATGATGTCGTAGAGAAGATCGTAGCCCGGCGTTGACTCTGCGCCCATGATTAAACCTCCGAGTTGAACCAAAACAATTTATTGATTAACAACTGAATTCTTATAGTCCACCACGCCGTTGCAATTCAAGGAAGCTCTTGTTAGAGGGAGCCATGAGGTAAGAATGCGCTTAAAAAAACTGTTCTTCGGACTGTTGCTTGCGTGGCTGGTGATAGCGTCCGTCGCCACGGCGGACGACCGCATCCGCATCGCTTACGCGAGCCGCTCGATCTCGACGATCCTGCCCTTCATCGCCAACGATAAAGGATTCTTCAAAGAAGAAGCTCTCGATCCGCAGCTCATCCTGACGCGCGGCACCACCTCGATGGCCGCGGCGGTGAGCGGCGACATTGAGGGGATCCACATCATGGGCACGGCGATCCGAGGCATCATCCAGGGCCTACCGCTCAAGGTTTTGACCGTAAATCAAAAAGTTCCGCTCTTCTGGCTGGTGACGCGGCCGGAATTGAAAAGCTTCAGCGACCTGCGCGGAAAAACCATGGCGATCACCACCTTCGGCGGCAGCCAGCAATTCGCGGGCAACCATATGCTGCGCAAGGGAGGCATCGACCCGGCCAAAGACATCACCACCATCGTTTCCGGCGACGTGCCGGCGCAGCTCCAGGCGCAGCTCGCCGGGCCGGTGCACATCACCGTTCTTTCACCGCCCACGGTGTTCGTCGCCCGCGATCGACACAAACTGAACTTGCTCGCGTCCATGGCGGACGAATACATCAATTTCATCTCGGGCCTCATCGTCTCGGAGCGAACGCTTCACGATAAATCCGGCGTCGTCAAGCGCGCGCTGCGCGCCCTGGCGAAGGCGAACCGCTTTTTTCACGCTAACGAAACTGCCACCGCTGAGATACTGGCGAAGTATCTCAACGTCAGCCAACAAATCGCCATCGAAACCCACCGTTACAGCCTCCCCGGATATACGCGAAACGGCATTCCGACGGACAAAGAAGTCGAGGAGCATCTCAAGGCCGACGCGCAGTTTCTAAAACTCAAAGAGCCGGTAAAAAGCTCAGCCGTGTTCGATTTCTCGCTGCAGCGGGAGGTCAACAACGAGCTTGGGACTAAATAAGAGGTTCTTCCGAGAAAACTGTGGCACGATATTCAAGGCACAACCCGCACCATGTCGCTACCTCGAATCGACATTCCGCCGTGTAACGCGCGAGGTGTATTACACGCGAAAAGGAATTGTCAACGGGCATTCCTGCGCCGTGCGACGCCGAAGCGGCGCTGGTAAGTCAACTGTCAATCTGGTAATTTTTTTACCAATGGCTGGTTCAAAGAAGAAGTTGCGACGTGTAACTGCACTCTCACTCAGCCAGCGGCAGAGGCGCCGGCCTTCGCGTGTAAAATCACGCTCTGTTTCTCCCGGAACGCCCAGCGAAAATCTCAAATTGGCTTTGGAACTCTCCGACCTTTGCTACGCGCTCCGCGACGCCGGTCGCAAAGCACTTAACAGATGGACCAGCGATTAACTCCAGCTCTTCGAGAAATACACCGGTTGCTGTCTGAGACCGGAACCCAACTTCAACTCGCAATGCGCTTCGCGCTATTGGGTGGTTTAGCCGTATCGACTTGGGGAGTCATCAGAGCCACAGAAGACATCGACATCATCGCCGACTGCGAACCGAGCCCAATCAGAAGCCTCGCTCTGCGCGCGAAGATCAAGGGCCGTTTGGAAGACCTCGGTAGTTCCGTAGAATGGCGTGTAGGCGGTTACGACGATCCGATTCCGCTACTCTTGCGGGTCGAGCTTTCAACTGCGTTTCGAGGCGTTCGGGCGGATATCTTATGGGTGCATAAACTCTGGCAGCGTGAAGCGGTTCAAAGGGCGATTGGCGTCGATGTCGAAGGCACCAAAATTCCGGTCTTACATCCGGAGGATCTTATTTTGATGAAACTCGAGGCTGGTGGGCCGCAAGATTTGTTGGATGTGCAGGAATTGCTCTCAGTGTCCTCCCCGCAACTCAACCTCACTCGACTCAAGGAATCAGCCAAGCGTCTGCGCCTCGGGAGAACTCTCGAAAACTGCTTCCGTTCCGCTCGCAAAATATAGTAGCCGCGCAGCGGTGTCGCATGAACCAAGCGAACTGATACCGCGCAAGAATGCGGCATCACCGCGGCGCGATGAGAATTTCCTCGCGCGGGAAGTAATCCATAATCTCGGCGCCGTTCTTGGTGACCACCATCATGTTTTCGAGGCGCGTGCCGCCGACACGCGCCTCCCCTTCGCGACACTCCACCGCCAGCGTCATCCCTTCTTCGAAAACCTGCGGATGATCTAACGACCACAAACGGTTGATGATCGGCATGTCATAGCCGGTGCTGGTTCCCAAACCGATGCCGTGGCCGATCTCACTGGCGAGCAGCTCGACCTCGCTCTTATATCCCCACTTGCTCGCCGGCGGAAGATGTTTCGCCGCGTCCGCCGTCGTCTTGCCCGGCTTGATCTCGCCGATGACGGCGTCGATGCGATCGCGCACCTGCTTGTACCAGTCCTTTTCTTTCGCCGTGGGCGGCCGGCCGACGATAAAAGTCCTATAGGTGCAACTGCCGTAGCCCATGTAGGTCGCGCCGCAATACGAGCCGTAAACGAGATCGCCCACCTGAATGATCCGGCTGGTCGCGTGGGGGCCGCGGTCGAAGGTCATCGGTCCCGAGCGCCAACCGCCCGGCACGGCGGACTCCAGTCCCAGCTCATATCCCGCCGTGGAACCGAGCGTCATCAAATCGGTGTCCCGCATGCCGGGTTTCAATTTTTCCCAGATACGGAACCACACACCGTCGACCATCGCGGCGCAGGTTTTCAAGCAATCTATCTCATCGCGATTCTTAATCTTGCGCGCTTCGAGCATGAGATTGCGCGTGTCGACGATATTTTTAACGCCGGCATTGACCAATGCCTCCCGGGCGAGGCCGTCGAAGCCGCCTAAACCGAGCTTTTCGCCGAGCAGGCCACGCTTCTCAAGCTCCGCCTTGATATCACCGGCGAACGCCTTCGCCTCCACCGCGCAGGCTTCCGGGCCGGGAGATCCGGTCAGCCAGGAGCGCGCCGGCCGCCATTCTTTGATCCACGGGCACTGGTCGGGCATCTGGTGATAATAGCCGTCGTGCTCATACATCACCGGCTCCTGATCCGCGAAGAAAAGCACGTAGCGGACCATCGGATAGGCGAAGCCCTTGAGCGCGGTGAGATAGCGAATATTCTGGTGGTTGGCTTCCAGGATCGTGGCAATCCCGTATTTGCGCATGAGCATCTGCGCGCGCTCGACGCGCCCGCGCCGCATGCGGTCGGGGTTAAGCCGCTCCTGCCAATCCGCCGCTTCGGGACCGAAAGTGAGTTTGGGTGAATAATTGACCATAAAGACCTCCTGGCGCGGGACGCGAAATGTTTTTTGACCCGAATCTATCTGGAACGGCGCGCCGCTTCAACAGGCACGGCTGGAAAACAAAAATAATACTCCTGGGTCTCTTGCAGTATGCCGGGGAGCGGATTAAAGATCGAATGAAAACGAGCTCAAATATGCGGATGACCCTCAAACAACTGTTGCCGCTGTTTCTGCTGCTCGCATTGAGCGCACCGAGTACTGCGGCTGAGCGCGGCCTGGAGAAAGTCCGCATCGCCGTCTCCTCCAAGTCGCTCGGCTTTCTCGACACCTGGGCCGCCAAAGAGCGCGGCTTTTACCGCAAGCATGGCATCGAAGCTGAAATCATCGCCATGCGCCCGCCCTTGACCATTGGCGCGCTGCAATCCGGCGACATCGATTACGCCTTCGGCGCCAGCACAATCTCGCGCGGCAGTATTGCCGGAGCGCCTGTCCGACTCGTGACCTTGGCGCTCCGAACCTCGTTTCACACCTTGGTCGCCCGGCCGCAGATCAAGTCCACCGCCGACTTGAAAGGAAAAACCATCGCCGTCACCATCGGGGCGGCCGACGATTTTGTCGCGCGCCTCTTGGTGCGCCGCGGCGGTCTCGACCCGCGCGAGGTGAATTTCGTCAACATGGGCGGATCGGATACGCGCTTTGCGGCACTGCATACAGGCAGCATTGACGCAACGCCGCTTTCCTTGCCGTTTTTCGTGGTTGCTAAACGCCAGGGCTTTACGCTCCTAGGCTCGGCGTCGGACGTGATCGATATGGCGACGGTGGGGATCGGCACTTCGACGCGCAAGATTCAGCAAGAGCGCGAGCAGGTCAAGAAGATGGTCCGGGCGCAGTTGGATACGCTGCGCTGGATCAAGAGCGAAAAAGCCGAGGTGGTGTCTTTTCTACAGAAAGTTTTTGGCTTGGACGAGGGCGTTGCGGTGGAGTCCCACGCGATCTATTCCCGGCTGATGATCGAAGACGCGCGGCCCCTGCCGGAAGCGATAAAAACAGTTCTCGAACAACAGGGCAAACCCGATCTACCCTTGGATCGCGTCGTCGATGCGACCGTCGTACAGGAAGTCCTACGCGAACGGAGATGAGCATAGGAGAAAAGGCCGCGCGGCGGTTACGCTTGGATTGGATAGTTTCTAGTTGCTGGTTTCAAGTTTCTAGTTTTCGGATTTGATAATCAGAAACCAGGAACTCGAAACTGGAAACTGTTTTTCTGGAGGTAATCATGGCTGACACACCTAAACTCGTTTCTTCGATGGGCAGAGCGGAGCTCGACAAGATCTTTGTCCGGGGCTACGACTTGAACGAGCAACTGCTCGGCAAAATCAGCTTCGCCCAGATGCTTTGCTTGATGCTCCAAGGGCGCATGCCGACGGCTGAGGAAGGACGCATGATCGACAGCATGTTGATCGTCCTCGTCGACCATGGCATGACCACCGGCGCGGCGGCGGCACGCATGACCTTCCACTCCGCCCCGGAGGCGATCCAGGGCGCGGTCGCGGCGGCGATCCTCGGCGCGGGCAGCGTGCATCTCGGCTCCTCGGAATACTGCGCAAAGATGCTCAACGACGCCTTGCCAAGAAGTTCGAAAGAAACCGATCTCGATGCGGTCGCGAAAAACACCGTTGAGAAACGTTTGGCCAACAAGCAGCTCATTCCCGGTATCGGCCACGGCATCCACACGGGCGGCGATCCGCGCGCGGACAAGCTTTTTCAAGTAGCGCAGCAGACAAAAGTTTACGGCCGCTACTGCGAGCTGTTGGGAAAGATCGGTAAGATCGCCGACGAAAAAGTCGGCAAGCATCTGCCGGTAAACGTTACCGGCGCCATCGCCGCGATTTCCATGGACATGGGATTTCACTGGCAGATGTCCAAGAGTTTCGCGATCCTCGGCCGCGCCCTCGGCGGCCTCGCCCATGTCGGTGAGGAAATCCGCCGCCCCATAGCCCGCGGCATTTCGAACCTGATTCGCGACAACTTGCAGTATGAGCCGGAGAAATAGCGAGCGGCAACCGCTCGCTGTTTCGGGTTTCAAGTTCCGGGTTGCAAGGTAATCGGAAACAAAAAACCAAGGGGGAAACGGAACAAGATGCTTCCCATACGCAGGGTGACAATCGTTTGCCTGGTTTATGTCCTCTTGACGCTGACCGGTTCCGCCGCGGCGCAGCTGCGCAAGCTCAACATCGCCTACACCGCAACGAGCCCGTATCAGGCGGCGTTGATCATCGCCCAACAGACCGGAATTTTCAAAAAGCACGGCCTCGATCCGACGTTGATTCTCACGGCCGGCGGCTCCCTGGGCTTTCAAGCGATGATGGGCGGCGACGTCGCGATGGTGATGGCTGACGGCTCCGCCGCCGTCAACAGTAATCTCGCCGGCGCGGATGTCGTCATCATCGCGAGTCTGCTCAACACCTTTCCTTACAGCTTGATCTCTGTTCCGGAAATCAAAAAGGTGGACCAACTGGTGGGCGGCAAAGTCGCCATCAGCCGTTTCGGCAGCGCCACCGACATGAGCGTGCGCATGTCGCTGGCCAAAGTCGGGCTCAATCCGGACAAGGATGTAACGATCCTACAGATCGGCACGCAAACCCAACGCTTCGCCGCGCTTCAAACGAAAAACGTCCAGGCGACGATCATCACGCCGCCGTTCACGCTCACCGCGCGCAAGCTCGGCTACAACACGCTCATCGATATGGCGCAGCTGAACATTCCGTTCCTACTGACTGCGCTGCTGACGAGAAAGAGCTTTATCAAGGCCCAGCGCGACACGGTCGCTTCGGTGGTTGCGGCGCTGGCGGACGCGGTTCATTATTACAAGAGAGAGAAAGAGCCGACGATTAAAATTCTGAGCAAATATCTTCAGACCACCGACCGCGAGGCACTGGAAGAAACCTACAAGGAAATCGCGCTCAAAGTCCTGCCGGAAAAACTCTATGCGACGCTGCCGGGCATCCAGACCATCCTCGACGAGCTGGCGCCGAAAAATCCCAAGGCCAAAAACTCGAAGCCGGAAGATTTTGTCGATATGAGCTTCGTGAAAAAGTTGGATGACGAAGGCTACTTTGAGCGGCTGTACAAACGCTGACCGGCTGATGAAGGAGTTCTTCGATGAACGATCTCAATCAGGCGGCGGGAGTTTTCCGAGACCCGACCCGTCCGCTTCACACCAAGGGAGGTTCTCCAGGCTATCTCGAAAATTCCCTCGCGGCTGCGGCCGAGCCGTTCAAGGGAATCACCACGGATGGCAAAGTCGTTCCGGGCCTGTTCTCGATTGAGAAGACCGGCGTCTCCACCCGGCCGATCAAAGAAGCGGCGGAGGCGTTTCTCGCATCGCTCAAGCCCGAGCAACGCGCCAAGACGGTTTTCCCAGTGGACACACCCGAGTGGCGCAAATGGAGCAATATCCATCCGACCTTGATGCGCCATGGGATGCCGTTGTTTGAAATGAGCGACGCCCAGCGCGACCGCGCCTTCGCGCTTTTTCGCGAGAGTCTCAGCGCCGAAGGATTCCAGACCGCGCGCGACGTCATGCGCCTCAATGAAACCGTGCTCGAAATGACCGGCAGGTTCGCCGAGTACGGCGAGGATCTCTACTGGCTGAGCATCATGGGAACTCCTTCAGCCGGCGATCCCTGGGGCTGGCAGATCGACGGACACCATCTCAACGTTAGTTTTTTCGTCCTTGGCGACCAAGTGGTCATGACTCCCGCTTTTCTCGGCTCGGAGCCCGTCCACGCCACAACCGGCAGATACACCGGCACCAGGGTCTTCAAAGCCGATGAGGACCGGGGGCTGGCGATGATCCGCGCGCTTGCCAGCGAGCAACGCGCCAAAGCGATCATTGCGGCCGAGTCTAAGGGCGAAGTTTTGACCGCCGCCTTTCGCGACAACCTCGTGCTTGACTACGCGGGCATACGTTACGACGAGCTGACGAGCGCCCAGCATGAACATCTGCTCCATTTGATCCAGCTCCACGTCGGCCGCATGCGGCCCGACCACGCCGAGGTCAAAATGGCCGAGGTGAAGCGCCACCTGCGCGAGACCTATCTTTGCTGGATGGGCGGCATCGAAGACGACAGCGTCTTTTACTATCGCGTGCAAAACCCGGTGGTCATCATCGAGTTCGACCACCAGCGGGGCATCGCGTTCCGCCAGTACGTCAAGCCCTATAAGGACCATATCCACGTCGTCGTGCGCACGCCCAACGGCAACGATTACGGCAAGGATCTCTTGCGGCAGCACTACGAGCAGTCGCGTCACCATGCGGGGCGTGTTTAACCATTTAAAGGGGAGCTATGGCTAAAATCGTGCACATTGCGGTGAAAGTCGATGATCTTCAGAAAGCCACGCAGTTCTACGAAAACGTCTTCGGCTTCAAAGAAGTCGAGACCAGCAAAGTGCGGGACCACACCTCGCGCCACTTGAGCGACGGCGCCATCGATCTGGCGCTGATCAAGTACGACGCTGAAAGATCGGCCGAGTCGCTCGCTTCGGGCGTGGGACCCTGCATTCACCACTTCGCCATCGAGGTCGATGATTTCGACAAGTCCGTGGCGGAGATCAACAAATTGGGCTGCGAAATCATCAGCGATCCGGGCGTGGTGCCGGTGAAGTTCCGCGCGCCCGGCGGCACCGTCGCTGAAATCGTTCCCACGGCGAGATACAAGAAGCCCGCATGACGCCGCCGATTTAACTCGCCCACATCAATGCCGCAGCGCGGACCGGTGGGCAAAAAAACGCTCTTCGACCGCCGATGGTTTGGCCGACTGCGAGCAATCCTCGACGAATAAACGGAGGGGGTCATGGATGTAACCGCAAAACTTTCTCGCTTCGTGGCGGAAACGAAATACGAAAAGATCCCGGCGAAAGCGTTGGAGACGGCGAAGACCGCCGTCATGGACTGCCTCGGGGTTGCGCTCGCCGGCAGCAAAGAGGAATGCGCGAAGATCTGCGCCGAGATCGCGCGCCAGGAAGGCGCCAAAGAAGAAGCGACGGTCATCGGCCAGGGATTCAAATCCTCGGCGCTGCACGCGGCCCTGGCCAACGGCACAGCGGCCCACGCTATGGACTTCGATCATAGCTTCACGCTCATGGGGCAACCCACCGCGCCGATCATTCCCGCGCTGATCTCATTGGGAGACGCGCTCGGCGCGAGCGGCCGCCGGATTCTCGAGGCCTACGTCGCGGGTTATGAAGTCGCCGCCAAACTATGCTATTCGCTGCGCGACAGCAGCCATGACGGCTGGCACGCTCCCAGCACGGTGGGTTCTTTCGGCGCCGCCGCCGCATGCGCCAAGCTGCTCGGGCTGAATGCCGCTCAAGTCGAGATGGCGCTCGGCGTCGCGGCTTCGATGGCCGGCGGCATCGTGGCAAACTTCGGCACCATGACCAAGCCGCTGCACGTCGCCCTCGGAGCGCGCAACGGCGTGCTCGCGGCCAAGCTGGCGCAGTTGGGCTACACGGCGAACCCGAAGGCGATCGAAGGTGGTTTCGGCTTTTATAAAAATTTCCACCCGTCGGCGCCGATCCACGACGAGCCGTTGGAAGAACTGGGAAATTCGTACGCTTTGCTCACCGACGGCATTCGCATCAAGCCCTACCCCTGCGGCGGTCTCACGCATCAGGCCATCGACGCGGTGCTCGAATTCAGGGCGCAGCACCGCCTCACCGCCGACATGGTCGAATCGATCAACGCCGACGTCACCAAGCACACCTTTGAAAGAATCGTCTTCCGCGTCCCTCAAAGCGGCATCCAGGGAAAATTTTGCATGCCCTATCTTCTGTCGCGGGCGATCATCGACGGCAGAGTCTCGCTGGATCATTTCACCGATGCCGCGGTGCGCGACCCTGACGTGCTCAAGCTGGCCGAGAGAATCCAAATGAAGCTCGACGCGAACTTGAAAGCGATCGACGCGGGCGGCCGCCCCTGCCGAGTCACGCTGCGCTTGAAGGATGGACAAACTCTCACGCGCGAGGTCCAGCACGCCAAGGGCGGCCCCGAAGTTCCCATGACGCCGGGCGAGCTTAAAGGAAAATTTATCGAGTGCGCGCGCCAGGCGATCAATGACGGCGCCACCCTGCGCGCCTTGGAATCAATCGAGCATCTGGATACGCTGGATAATATCCGGCCGCTGTGCCAACTGCTCGCGGGATAGTATGGAGAGCACCCCATGAAAATGCGCTTAGCGCTCTTTGCAACCATCCTCTTCTATTGTGGACCGGTCGCCATCGCGGATGCCCAGGGCGATCCTTTCTACAAAGGTAAACAGATCAAGATCGTCGTGGGCTTCACCGCTGGCGGGATTATCGACCTCTGGGCGCGGCTTTTCACCCAGCACATGGGCAAATACATCCCCGGCAATCCTGACTTGGTAGCCCAGAATGTTCCCGGCGCCGGCTCGATGATCGCCGCCAACCAACTTTACAACATTGCCAAACCCGACGGCCTGACGCTTGGAATGATCTCCAGCGGACTTTACTTCGATCAGTTGATGGGCGCGAAAGAGGTCCAATTCGATTGGTCGAAGTTCGGCTGGATCGGCTCGCCGGTGCGCAACTTCGAGGTTCTGACCATGCGCGCCGACACGCCCTATCGGAGTATCGAAGAGATCCAAAAAGCGGCACAGCCGCCCCGCTGCGGCACGACGGGCACGGGCGGGACGGGCTTCTACTTCCCCAAATTTTTGGAAGAAGCTCTCGGCGCAAAGTTTCAGCTCGTGCTCGGTTACCCGGGCAACCGAGACGTCGAGATAGCCATCGAACGCGGCGAAGTCCATTGTTACGCGATCACGAAAGAAGCTTTCCTGCGCGAGCCGGGGCGCACCTGGCTCAAGAAAGGTTTCGTGCGCGCCCTCGTTCAGGGTGCACAGAAACGCGATCCGCTCTTTCCCGAAACACCGACCGTCTATGAGCTCATGGATAAACACAGGACTGCCGACCCGATCAAGCGTTTCGCCGCTGTGCTGCTTTCGCCGGGAGCGATTGGCCGGCCGATGATCGCGCCGCCGAACCTGCCCGCCGATCGGACTAAAATGCTGCGTGACGCCTACGCCAAGATGCTCAGCGATCCCGAATTCCTGGCCGACGCCAAGAAAAGAGACTGGGATATCGAGTACATTAGCGGCCAGGACTTAGAAGCGATGGCGAAGAAAGCCGTGGTGCAACCGCCCGACACCGTGGAACGTTTAAAGAAGATCTTGGGAGGATGACCGGAATCTCACCTTGAAAGGCATCGCATGCTCACACCCATTCTCATCGACAATCGTGGTAGCGCTTTTCTCGGCGTGCCGCCGGGCGACCGGAAAAAGCCTGTGGTCATTCACCTGCACGAGCGCTACGGCATCGTGCAGCACACGACGGATTTGGCACAGAAGTTCGTCGACGCCGGTTACGTCACGATCGTGCCGGATCTCTTCTCCCGTTTCACCGGCGACCGCGAGGCGTTGGCGAACGGCGATGGCCGCTGTGAGTTGAGCAATGAGGAAGTGCTCATGGACATCGATGCCATCGTCGCCTATTTGCGGGCGCTGCCGGAAGTAGACGCAAGCAAGATTGCCATGTCGGGAGTTTGCCAGACGGGACGGCAACCGGTGCTCGTCGCTGCGAAGCGGGACTATTTGTCGGCGGCGGTGGTTTTGTACGGCGCGGTTTATCCCGATGATTGGAAGTCCCATCCGCTCCGCCCTGAGCCGATCGATAAAATCTTGGAGCAAATCTCCTGCCCCGTCGTCGGAATTTTCGGTGAACTGGATAATTTAGTCCCGCGCGACAACGTGCTGCGCATGTTCAGCGTCCTCGCGCAGGCCAAAAAGAGCTTCGACATTCGCATCTATCCCGACGCGCCCCACGGCTTTTTGAACGACACCATGCCGGGCCGCTTTCGCCCCGTGCAGACTGAAGCCGCGTGGCTGCAAATCACATCGTTTCTGAATTCCGTATTCCGGGGAGAGTGGAACCGGGAACGGGCGCGCTGGCGCTTCGACGCGGACAGCTCCGTCAACTACGACTTCACCCGAATGAAGCGCTGGGCGTGATCCTCGCTGCGCTCGGAATCTCATATCGCAAATCCCATATCTCAGACTTCCCCTTTTGGAATTTGAGATCTGAAATTTGCAATCGCGAAGCGAAAGCTTGACAGCCGGTGCCGGGACGCATAGATTCGGTCGCGACCCGCACGAAGGAGCCGCTTACGGCAAAACAAGAGCAAGAAGCGCTGGACCTCGTTTCCGTCGATGAATCGAATCCGTTGACCACCAACCGGTGGTGGCAGCGCGCTCGCGCGCTCGTCTCCAATTGGCTCGGAGTGGTCGGCGTGCTCGCATTTTTTTCCGCCTGGGAATTATCGACCCGCCTCGAAATCCTGAACCCCTTTTACTTCCCGCCGTTCAGCAAGATCATCGTCAAAGGCTACGAGCTTTTCGCCAACGGCTCCATCTGGGAGCATATGTGGTTCAGCCTGACGAATTTCGCCATCGGGTTTATCGTGTCGGCGGTTCTCGGCGTGGTTCTTGGCGTACCGATGGGCTGGTACAGAAACATCGCCAAAGCCGTCGATCCGCTTTTGTCAGGCATCTATGCCACGCCGCTCATCGCCCTGCTGCCGTTGATCATCATGCTCTTCGGACTTGGGCCGGTCTCAAAGATCATCATGACGGTGCTTGCAGCGGTCTTTCCGATTTTGATCAACACCATGACGGGCATCGCCAATACCGATCATCGGCTGATCACGATGGCGCGCGCCTTCGGCGCGAAGGACAGCACGGTCTTTCTCAAAGTCTCGATCCCCGGCTCGCTGCCCTATATCGTCGCGGGTATGCGCGTGGCGCTCGGCCGCGCGTTGGTTTACATCGTCGTCGCCGAGCAATACGGCGCGGCCATGGGGCTGGGATATTTGACTTCCGTCGCCGCGCAGCGCTTTCAAATGGCCGCGATGTTCGTGCCCATCGTCATCATCGCCGCCCTCGGCGCCAGCCTGAACGAACTGCTCAAAGCCGTGGAGGGGCGCCTGGAGAAATGGAAGCCGCAAAAATGATTCGCTGAGAATTTTGCATTCGGAGGGATCCATGAAATCCGCAACGAGACTCTTAGGAATGTCGTTTTTACTTTTGGCCATCGGGGTCACTATCCGCCCGAGCCAGAGCAGCGCCCAAGGCATTAAAATGACCGCGGGGCAAACGGGCATTAACCCCGGCTCCGGCCTGTTTACTATCGCCCAGAAGGAAAAGTTCTACGCGAAGCACGGTCTTGATGTTAACATCGTCAAGACCAACACGGCGGCCGCCGTGCAAGCGATGCTCGGTGGGACCATGCAAATGGCCACGGGAGCGGGAGCGGCGGCATTCGTGACGGCGACTCTCGAGGGGGCGCCACCCTTTGTCTTGGTGGGTTCCTGGTCCAATGTCTTCCCATACAAAATCATGGCACGGAAGGACATTAAAAAAGCTGAAGACCTCCGAGGTAAAACCGGGCATGTCAGCGCGCCCTTCGGTACCATTCCCGACACGGCGTTACGATTCGCTCTGGCCAGGCTAAAATTGGATCCCGAAAAGGATGTCAAACTCGTGCAGCATTCCAGTGCCGACCCCGCAAGCGTACTGGCTGCCATGGACAGAGGAGATGTGCAGTTCGGCATTCTCGCTCCGCCTTTCGATCTAATCGCCGAGCGGCGAGGTTATACGATGTTGCTTGCGCTGCCCGCTTTGGGAATACCGTGGCAAAACAACGGTGAATGGGTTGCACAATCGTATCTGAGAACCAATCGAGACAACGTGCTTCGCTTCATGAGAGCGACCGTGGACGCGATCAGGTTCTACTTTGATCAAAAAGAAAAAACAATCAACCATATGACCGAATTTCTTGGTCGAAGTCGCGACGAAACCGAATACGCCTATAACATGTTTAAGAATTGGCTCGATCGCAACCCCAGACCGAAGGTAGAAACCATCCGGACGATGCTCGAAGCCATCACGAAAACCACACCGAAAGCGGCAACCGCAAACGCGGCATCATTCATCGACACCAGCATCGTGGACCAGTTGGTGAAGGAGGGGTACTACAAATAGAGCGGGCTTCAGAACATCGTCGAGGATCGAAGATGGAGAATGGAGGCCTGCCCTGAGCGAAGTCGAAGGGATCGCGATCTTCTATTTTCCATCCTCGATCTTCAAGCTTTATCGATCCAATTGTTTGACCGCATCGCGGTCGAGTGTTAGCATCCGGCGAAGTTTGAATTAATCAAGGAGTGTTGGATTAGTGAAACTGTATAACTTCGATCTCCTCGCCTATCCCCATGTTCCCAAAGAAGCGCCGCGCACGCCGGTGCCGAGCAGCTTTTTCGATCCCGTCAAAGGGGCGGCGAATTACGCCGAACACCTGGAGGAAATGGCATATTGCGAGGAGCTGGGCTTCGACGGCGTGGTTTTCAACGAGCACCACTACAGCGCCTACGGCACCATGCCGTCGCCGAACTTGATCGCCGCGGCTTTGAGCCAAAGAACCAAACGCATCAAGATCGGCGTGCTCGGAAACATCCTGCCGCTGCGCAATCATCCCGTTCGCGTCGCCGAAGAGTACGCCATGATCGATTGTCTCTCTAACGGCCGGCTCATCGCTGGCTTCGTCCGCGGCATCCCACCGGAATACATCTGGTACGGCGTGAACCCGGAAGAATCCCGCGGGCGCTTCGAGGAAGCATATGACCTCATTATGACCGCATGGACTGAGCCGGTGTGGAGCCATGAGGGCAAGTTCTTCCAGCTACAAGATTGCGCCATTTGGCCAAGACCTCTGCAGCAGCCTCACCCGCCGATCTGGATCGCCGCGCGCAGCGCCGAGTCCATCGAATGGTGCGTCAAGCGGCGTCTCCCCTGCGCGCAGGTATACCAAACCACCGGGCAGATCGAAGACACCTTCGGTTATTATCGGACCAAAGCGAAAGAAGATGGCTGGGAAGCCAAATCAGATAAATTTATTCTCTGCCGGCATATCTACATCGATGAGACCGATCAAAAAGCGCGCGAGTTCGCCGATCCGGCGATGCGCTATTTTTTCACCGTCTTCAATCGCGGTTTCAACGAAGCGCTGAATAAAAGCGCGGTGGACCAGCGGCTAACCGCGGCCCTGACGACGGAACGATCCTTCAGCTATTTCCGCGAAGGGAACCGGGAGCGGCGCGATTTTTCCAAGCTCGACTATGACGGCCTTCTCGGCACGGGATATCTGATCGCCGGCAACCCCGACACCGTCGCCAAGCAGATTCAGGATCAGATGAAACAGATCGGCGCCGACCACTTCATGGGCATGTTCCACATCGGCAACCTCGCCCATGAAAAAGTGATCTCCTCTCTCGATCTCTTCAAGAAAGAGATCATGCCCAGATTGCAGTAAGTGTTGGCGCCGGTCGCCGTAAGCGCCCGGCTCTCCCCATCCTTTCGTCATACTAAATTCCAATAGATCGACAATCACGAGATTCCATCTCGCGAAGGGTCTGACACCTCGCCCCTACTCAAAATTTGTACGATCGGTTATCATTTTCCTACGCACGAGTCAGCGAATTCAAAGCTACTCTGGCATGGAGGTGAAATGAAGTTATTTTTAGCAGCTCTGGGTAGATCCCGGCTAATACTTGTGATGGTTATCCTTGCGGGTTATGGAGCCAAAGAGGCATCTGGGTCTCAAGTCCAGTCTTTGTCGAGAATTACGACTCAACAAATCAGGAAAACCCTGGAGCTTCCTCCCGAAATAACCATTTATGAGCCGCCAGTCGAATGCTACGACCCTAACTCCCAATGCTCCGGAATGGATCGAGCGAAAAAGCTGTGGGACTCCTCCGATGAGGGCAACTTGCAATTGAGCGAGTGCGGATCAATGCGGCTATTTCGTTTCGCCGGTATCAAACATCTCAACCTGACGGCCAGCCTCTGCCAGCAGGGCCCATTTGCAATGCCAGAATTGAATGAAACAAAGACTCGCGCTCAACGCCTTACCGACCTCTTTCTCAAAGACATCGCCCGCCTAAATCCCGGCAAGAACCCACTTAGCCAGTTACGGGACACGCAAACCGTGTCGATCAATAACGAAACAACGGCTCATATCTTCACT
>Ga0214473_10002158_pt1 | contig 24541 bp, 19 predicted proteins | sample RVTome_7_FD_203509 | JGI IMG/M metagenome (GOLD analysis project Ga0214473, IMG submission 203509) | Soil microbial communities from uranium-contaminated site in the Upper Colorado River Basin, Wyoming, United States - RVT98D197 | ecosystem: Environmental > Terrestrial > Soil > Contaminated >... | reverse complement strand
TTTGGAGCTTTTCTTGATAAATAATTTTTTCTTGGGTTAATCGTGTGGATTATTCCCGTTCCATCTTGGTTTAAATCAAAAAGCACTTCGTCTCCAACTATGGAAATATCGGTGTGATAAAGCTTGTCTTTCTTCAGATGAAAATCTTTTTTAAACCTGCCCTTTAAACCACAGCGAATTGTGATTTGATTTTCAAAAGACAGAACATAAATATCTTTGCTCTCAACCCTGCAGACAATCCCTTTAATAAAATCTCCTATAAAAATTAAAAAGCGCTATCGAAAAAATATAGCGCTTCTTGTAAAGAACCAAAAGGGAATTTTGGGCTAAAATCTAAAAGTAGTGGTTAATATCAGCTGATTAACTGAAATATCCTGAAATGTGCGTGATAAATTAAAGCCGTAATTGTCGCCATAGTCTTTCCACCAACCATGAGCAAAACCGACATCTATACCCACTTTTTCTTCGGCAAGAAAACCAATTCCAGCAGTAAAATATTTTTTATCATATGTCGCGTCGTCTGCTTGATATGCCGAAGGTTTAACTAAGTAGCCTCCACGGAGTCGAAGACCAATTTCGGGCAGGGTGTATTCGAGACCAAAATTATAATTAACGACAGCCACAAGTAGGTCTTTAATGTCTTTGTTCAACCCGGCAACATAGTCATCACTCAAACCGGTTTTGTTTTTGAATTCGATTTGCGAATAATCAATAAGAGTAGCTTCGGCAGAAACAATTAATCCTTTAAAGTTTATTGCAAATCCTCCTCCTAATTCAAATGGGGTTTGAATACTATATTCAACCTTATCGCTGTAATCATCCTGATTTAGGAAATACGATTGACTTGCATAATCGCTTTTTCCGGTGACTGTGAATTTTTCTTTAATATCAAAAGTCTTAGGCAGCTGAACTGTCAGTCCAAACCTTGCATTTTGATTAAGCTGGTACAATAAACCAAGCTTCGCATCCCAGCCTTCAAGATCCCAATTAAGTAATCTGTTTAGATGAAAAAGTTGAAAATCTCTTGTTTGGGGATCTCCCGGGCTCGTTTCACCCTTGTAAATATTATTTAAATCCTCTTCATAATAATCATTGTTAGATTCGTATGTTCCTGTTATAACATTAAGGTTGAGCCCGACAAAAAGATTTTGATAGACTTCGATAGCGCCTGAGAATGTCCAATTATTAACGGTTCCCGAATTGAGTATACTTCCGCTTTGATCTAATCCGCCTAAAATATTTGTTGTGTCTCTAATGTAATTACCTTGTCCATCCCGCAGAGGATAGCTTAAATAAAGATCGTACGGAATGTTGTTGTTTCTTAAACTAAAATAATTTATCCAAGAGCTATTATTATTTATACCATCAAATTTCAAAGCGCTGGTCAAATCTGATGTATTATGATATGTCAAACCAAATACGAGACTTCCTCTTTGTGTCGGCATTGGAAAAGCAAAGCTGATTCGATTCAAGCTTGTGTTGCTATTTGAATAATTCGTTTTGGAACCGAAGAAATCAGCATTATTCTTATAGTTTATATAAGATAATCCGCCTGAAAGTTCTATCTTCTTTATCAAACCAAAACCGGCAGGATTAAAAAATGCTGCAGATGCATCGTCACTTAAACCCGTGTAGCTGTTACCCATTCCTAATGCACGTGCATTTGAACCAAGCCCCGAATAAGCGAGTCTTAATGCATCATTTGTGTTTTGAGAATAAACTTCATTCTGAGCAAAAGTCAGAAGAAAAAGTATAATTGCAATGAATGAAATTCTAAGGCGCGACATTATTTCCTCCCGCTGTTTGAGTTTCTATTTCCATCGTTATTTCTAACAGAATTATTATCCGAGCTTCTTGTGCTTGAGCTGCTATTGGAATTCACCGATGAAGAATTATTATTCGATGAACTATTACTCTTTGAGGTATTATTAGATGAATTATTATCTTTCGATACATCCCGGCTCGGCGGACTTGTTGGAAGTATTTTCCTATCATTATCAGTTCCTCTGCCTTGCCCCTCATTTCTTATGGATGTTGTAGTACCATTTTCAGTTCTTTTATTATCGCTTCCAACAGGGGTGCTCGGGGGCGCTAAACGAAGCCACCATGGATAATCATAGAATCCATAGTAATCCCCATAATAAGCTTCATCATAATATTCATTTGTTGTGGTTTCAGCCGGGAACTCGTCTTCGGGCATCCAAAGAACCGTATAGCAGCCACTAAAAAATAGCATAGCTGAAAAAATCATACTTAATATCAAAATATTCTTTTTCATTTTATTTACCTTCTATTTCTGTCAGTAACGGGGTTTCTTCCATCACCGCCATTACGAATATCAATTTTATCATTAGGCCTCTCATAATGGGGTGGCGGCGGAATATATGGTCCTATAATTGGGTCAGGCCGTGGTTTTGGCGGCGGCGGCGGTGGCGGCGGTGGAGGCGGCGGTGGAGGTGGTGGAAAATCAATGACTATAATTACTGGTTCATAAGTTTCCGTATAATCTCTCTCAGGTAGATCTAATACAGTGTAGCATCCACTTAGAAAGAGGAACACACCAAATATAACTACCGACGAATAAATAAAATTCTTCATTTTATTTACCTTCTTCTATCTCCACCGCGATTAGTGTTACCTGAAGGAGGTGATGACCGAGGCGGTGAACTACTCCTTAGCGTATTATTTCTTGGAGGACTGTAAGATCTCTGCGGAGGCGAATAAGATTTCGGTGTCTCCTGGGTTCTTCTTTCAATCCTTGATTCATTGCGATTTCTAGATTCGGTTCTTGGCTTTGTACCAGAATTTTCTTTCTTAACTTTTGGAGTATTTTTATTTACATCTCTACTCCTTGTATCTTCATTTCCTGGACGAGAAGTCTTAGTATCATTAGGTTTATTTTTGAATATGCTTTCGTAACCTTTTCTTGTATCGTTTTTACGAATATTGGGACTTTTTCTAACTGTATTATCATCTCTCTTCTGCTTCGAATTTTCTATGGCAGAATTCCTTCGGGTATCCTCCCGTTTCACATCTGTTCTTCCCTTTTCAATATTCCGATTTCTGGAGGTTGCATTTCTATCTAAAAGAACATCTCTGCTTGAGTTTCGAGTGGTAATATTTTTATCAAGGGACCCGGAGCCTCTTCTTGTTAGACCACCTCTGGTAACATAACTATTCCTTACACCGGAATTATTTCTGATACCATAAGTGTCTCTTGATCTTTCGCGGTAATTCTTAAATCCATAATTGTAACCATAACTCCAATTGTAATTAGGATAATAGTAATATGGGTTGTAGTAGGAATAATAGTAACCTGGATAATACCAGCTTGAACCGCACCAGTTCCAATAATCAAATGGATCCCAGTAGAAAGGATCGTAGTACCAATTGCCGAAAGAGAAACCAACATAAACGGATGGGTGATATCCCCAGAAGTATCGCCGGTAAGTTGGATAATGACCGAGATAATATTTATTGACAACCACATCAGCGTCATCTTCATACCCGTAATCTCTGTCATATTCATCGGCTGAATAAGTGGAGTCGTAATTTTCCTCTTGATCATAATAACCATAATCGTCTTGATCATTGGAATAATTATCAGCTCTCTCGGCAAATTGAGTATAACAGCCCGCACTAAAGATTGTTGTTGCAAAAATAATCAGCAGCAGATATAAATATTTTGTCTTCATGATTCCTCCACTATAATTAACTACTTAAATTTCGGCAATAATCACGCCTGATAAAAGGTGAGAAAAAGTATCTAAAACGCCTTTTTTTGATAGCTGCGACTGTAGGGTTGTACAATAAACCAAACTTCATTGTATAATAATAAGGACAACAAATGTAAGGAGAAGGTGGCTTTTATCAGATTAACATAAGTTAGTAGTGATATTCACCTACTAATTTTTCATATACTCCTTATAAACTCAATCCTTATTGCTCTGTCAGCTGTACTGGGAGATAATTTTTTGTTATTTAACAGATCGCGGAGATCAAATCCAAAGGTAAAACCTTCGCCCAATGTCCATCGCACACCTAGGTTAAGATAACCATTTCCATTCCCAAAAATTTCGGATTGGTTGTCGTTGAAAGCAAAATCATATTCTCCAACTAAGGAAACATTTTGCCCAAGTGTTTTCTCAAATCCACCGGTAATATTTATAAAGTTATCGCCATCACGGGTTTCGAGTGAATAACCTGCCGAACCATGAAGACTTAAATATCCAAGTAAAGCGAAGTTTTTTGAAACAGCACCGAAGAATCCGGGAGACTTTATACCATATCTTCCTGAAGATTCAGAAAATACTCCTTTGCCTTGTGAGTCAAATCCCAAAGTGATGGTTGGAGTAAGGAGTGTTTCTTGAAACAGACGAAAACGAATATCAACAGCGGGAAGCTTGTACCAATCAGGTTTGCCTGCTCCTATGATATTTACTCCCCCATATGAAATTCCAAAACTTATATCGTCAAATACACCAACTTCCAATCGGGCAATTACAACTCCAAGCGGTAGATACTCTGTACCAACACTAACGAATCCCTTATCAAGAACTCCGGCTGTTGGCATATCAATAAGAAATCTATGCTGGTATTTAGCTTTCTCACCAGCAGTTCCTTGCGAAAAGACATTGGTAATTAAAATAATTGAAATGCTTACTAATAAAAGGAATCGTTTTTTCATAGATAATATTTTTTGAGTAATAATTTAAATAAGTTATTGTTTAAGATAAAGCAGTCTTCACTTTTTTAATCGCTTTTATAAGATGAGCTATAATTTGGTTTACAATTTCATCGGGAACACCGTCAGCATGTTTTGATTTTAACCTCATGTCACAGAGATCGTTGACGTAATCTATTACAACAAATTTTTTGTCATTTGTAAAAACAATTTCAGTTGAGAAAAAGTCTAATTGAGTTAATCCAAAAATCGTTTTAGTGCTTTGAATTGGTTTTCTAAGATTGATTTTAGTTTTTAAATCTTCACTAATTTCTTCATAAACATGAGTTTGGTCATCCCAGAGGACTATTATTACCTTACCAAATGCCCAGAAACATCTGAACCAGGTACGTTTACCATCAACCAAACTAGGAAATATTTTTTCCTGAATTAAATATTTGTCGTTGTTGTAAGCAATTCTTTCATCCAATACCTCCTTCAAAGATTCGGCACCCGTGACAACTCCGGTTCCTCCCCCCGTTGTGTTACATGGTTTGATAATAAAAGGTCTGCCAAGAATAGCAAGATCATCAACCGACAAGCGAATATCCTCTTTCTGATTATAAGGCGGAATAATGATGGAGTACGGAACATTTAATCCTGCGGTCATAAACTCTAAGTGCATATTTGCTTTGTCTATTGCGTGCAAAACATTTTTATAGGGATTAAATATGTGTGTTTTTCTCCTCTGCAATATTTTCCCGATTTCCTCAAATCTTTCATCAACATCCGAGGCGCGATCTATATAAGAATTAAATACCAGCCTTTTTTGAAGTAAATCTTCCTTAACCTCTAACACATTATGCTCGTGAATAACATAAGTGCTTAAAACCGCTTCTTGAAGTTGTTTTTCAACTAAGGAGACGAAATCAACATCATATTCCCAATTATAGGCTATACCCAGATCAAAGATTTTCATTTTGCTTTAGTATTTTTACAAAGATATAGTTTACTATATTTGTATGCAACAATTACAATAGCGAAGATGCTGACGTGAATGAATTTTTGTCTGTTATCTCTTAAATAATTTACCTTAATTCATAGAGTGAATTACAATTTTTAATAATAAGTCAATTTATGGTCTATAAAAATTATATGTTTTTAGTTTTTATTGTGTTTTTGTCTTATTTCGGATGTTCTTCGAATGTGGAGATTACTAAAACAGAGGTTGAGACAAAAAGTGAAATTGAAGAAACGGATAAGGATTACAAGAAAAAAGCGCTGGATCATTTTATAAATGGTTCCATTGCCGAAGCTAAGGGTGATTATGCAAATGCTGTACTTGAGTTTCAGGATGCGCTTAGTTTAGATACTAATGCAGGAGTGTACTATGCGCTTGGTAAAAATTATTATAATCTGAATAAATTATCACTTGCTATTCAAAACGCACGCAAAGCTGTGGACTTAAATCCAGATCAGAAGGAATATTATGTTCTTCTCTCAAATGTTTATTCATCCGCAAAACAATTTGACTCTGCAGCAGTAACATTGGAAAATGCACTTCAGCTTGATACCACTGATGTGGAACTTTACTATAAATTGGCAAGATTGTACGAGACTTCTAAACCTTTAAGAGCAATTGAAACCTACGAGAAAGTCACGTCTATAATTGGTCCGGATTGGAATGTGCTCATGCGAGTTGCTGAACTTTATGAAAAATTAGGCAATCTCGATGCAGCCGTCGCATCAATTGAAAAATTAGTAGCACTTGATCCCGCAAATGTTGGTTTGCAAAAAGTTCTTACCGAGTTCTATCAAAAATCAAATAAGCTTGATAAAGCGTTGGAAGTTACGAATGATATACTAGAACTAACTCCCGATGATCTTGATGCCCGGGAACGCAAAGCGCATATATTAATTTTGCAAAACAAATGGGATTTAGCCGCCGCCGAGTACAATTACATGCTGCAGCAAAAAAATGTACCGCTCGATATTAAAATTCGTATCGGCGCTTCATATTTTAATCGTTCGTTAAGCGATTCATCATTGACAAAGGTTGTAAAGGATTTTTTTCAGACTATCGATAAAGATACTTTGGATTGGCAAGTGAAAATGTTTCTTGGTGCTGTTGCAATAAATGAAAAAAGAGATTCTGCAGCAATTGAATACTTTAAAGTTGTAACCGATCTTGCTAATTGGAACGTTGATGCATGGGCAAGACTGGGCGGATTGTATTTCGATAATAGAAAATATGAAGAAGCTGTGAAAGTAATGGATGAAGCTATTAATCTATTCCCGGATGATTTTACAATAAATTTAATTCTGGGCTTATCATTTGCACAGCTTAATAAACATCCAGAGGCAAAACCATATCTTAATAAAGCAGTTGAACTGAATCCAAATGATTTAACTGCTCTTTCTTCTTATGCTTATACATTAAGTCAGTTAAAGCAGAATGATCTTGCAATAGATTATTTGAAAAAGGCGCTTACGATTAAACCTGATGATGTTAATTTGTTGGGAACTTTGGGCCTAATTTATGATTCAATGGAAAAATGGGCTGAATGTGACAGCATTTACGAACGTGCTCTTCAAATCGATTCGCAGAATGCGTTAGTGAATAATAACTATGCCTACTCACTTTCAGAAAGAGGTGAGAGATTAAATATTGCACTGAAAATGGTTGAGATAGCAATAGCTGCTGCCCCGGATAATACCTCTTACCTAGATACAATTGGCTGGGTTTATTTCAAGTTGGGACAATATCACGAAGCGAAGAATTATTTAGAAAAAGCTATAGAAATTGGGGGTGAAAGTGCTGTAATGCTCGAACATCTTGGCGATGTGATGTCTAAACTTGGTGATACCCAAAAAGCAAAAATGCTTTGGCAGAAAGCATACGACTTAGATAAAACGAATGTAACATTAAAATCAAAAATTGATAAGGGCGAAATTTGAAATATTATCTTAATGTAATTTTAGCAGTTGCATTTATATATCTAATTATTGTTGATGGCTGTGTGCCGTCAAAACCAACTGATGAAGTTGAAATTCTTTCATCGGAGAGATTGATAAACAAATTAGAAGTCAATCGAAGAAGAATAAAAAGCTTTGAAGGTAACGGGACAATTCTTGTTACTAATTCTCGGATGAACAACAGTGCGTCGTTCAGAGTTGTTCTTCAAAAACCGGATTCAATTTACCTTACTATTATGGGGCCATTTGGAATTGAGCTTGCGCAGGCGCTGGTGACAAAAAGTGATTTTATTTTTTATGACGTTTTAAATAACACTGCCTACGAAGGTAATGTTGATGATGAAGTGCTTCGCAATATTTTTAGGATTGATTTATCCTTTAATGAGCTGCTCGATGCATTTGTTGGTTCTGTAAATCTTACCGATAACTTGTACAAACAGCCGACCAACTATGAAGTTATATATGACAAGTATTTGATTACATATGTCGATTCAGTTTCTTTCAAATCCTCTCAATACAAAGTAGATGTTAGGGAATTGGGAATAACGGAATATGTGACGAAAGACAAAAAAGGTGAAGTGATTCTCGAAGGAAGATATTCCGATTTCGGAATAGTTGAGGGGGTAGCTGTCCCGTATAAAATTGAACTGTTTAACAAAAAAGAAAATCAGCAGGTAGTAGTTGAGTATAAAGGTATGTCGGCAAACAAAAAAAATATTTACGTTGATTTTGAAATTCCCGAAGATGCCACAATTATAAAATGGTAAGATTATTTACATCTGTAATTTTCTTTCTCTTCCTCCTTCTCTTTTGCTTCATATCCGCTATTGAAACATATTCTCAAACTATATCCGATATTAGTTCAAAACAAAATGAGCTAAAGAAGATTAAAAGTGAAATTTCTACCCTCGAAAAAGCTATCCAAAATAAAAGTAAAAAAGAAAAAGAAACATACAGCCAGCTTCAAAATTACGATAACCAGAAGTTTTTATTAGGTAAGATTATCACCCGTTATCGAACTGAAGAGAAGCAAAAGGAAGATCAAATATCATTGACAGAAATGAAAATAAATTCTTTGTCGGAAGAAATCTCACGCTTGCAAACAAATTATGCTAAATATGTTAGTGCTGTTTATCGCAGTGGCAAGCAGACTGAATTAGCAGTTATTTTTGATTCTGAATCCATCTCACAGGCACTGCGAAGAATATTTTACTTAAAGAAATTTTCGGAGAGGAGAGAAAAAGATCTGTTTGTTTTTGAAAAGAATAAAAGTGAATTATTAGCTGCTAAAGTACTTCTTAAAAAAGCAAGGGAAGAAAAATCACTTCTTGTTAAAAAGAAGACCAATGAAGAGGCAATTCTGAAGCAAAAATCAAGCGAGAGAAAAAAAATCCTTGATGCTATAAGAAAAGATAAATCCGCCCTTAGGAAAGAATTAGATGCCAGGAAAAAAGCGGAAACAACGATTAAGAATTTGATAGCAAGATTAAATGAAGAAAAGATTAAACGCGAAAAAGAAGTAAAAGAAAAATTGCTATTAGTGGAAGAAGAAAGACTTGTAAGGGCGAAAAAAGATAAGGAGTTGGTCACTGAGAATAAAAGGATAGCTAATAAAAGGTCAACTGAAGATGAACGTTTAATAAAAAATTATTCTTCATTTGAACAACTTAAAGGAAAATTAAATTGGCCGGTTAGCAAGGGCAAAATAATTAAAAAGTTCGGAGAGAATAGAAATTTGATTCTTAATACCATAACCTTGAATTATGGAGTAGATATAAAAATTCAGTCTGATTTAAAGGTAAAAACCGTATCTAATGGAACAATCGCAGCAATAGAGTGGATTCCGGGTTACGGCAGCATAGTCATAATAAACCACAGCGGGGATTACCGTACAGTTTACAGTCATTTGGAAGAAATTTATGTACAAGAGGGCGATGAGGTGAAAACAGGTCAAATTATTGCCTCGGTTGGCGAAAGTATTGAAGGGTATGTTCTTCATTTTGAAATTTGGAATTCGAGAGAAAATCAAAATCCGGAAATTTGGTTAGCTAAAAAATGATAGTATAAATCTTTGATAAATTTTTTCAAAAGTAAAATCGCATCGAATCTTTTTTCATTAACTTCGGCAGAATTAGCAAAAAGGCTGCTCGGCTTTTTTACATTGGTTTACCTCGGAAGGATTTTGGACAAAGGCGGTTTTGGTATCTTAGGCTTTGCTGCGGCATTTATATCGTATTTTATTTTAGTTGTCAATTTCGGTTTCAGCACCTATGGAACCATGCAAATTGCTAAGGATAATAGTAAAATTTCCACATATGTTAACAACATTTTCTCAATAAGAATTCTCCTCGCCGTTTTTTTAAGCTTGGTATTAATTCCATACTTATTCTTTTCCGAGAAAAGCACTGTAATCAAGTATGTCATTTTAATTACAGGTCTGAATCTTTTTACTAATGCTCTCGCATTAAACTGGGTCTTTCAAGCTGTTGAAAAGATGCAGTACATTGCAATTCGTCAGATACTTGGAGGTTTATTAAGCTTAATAGGAGTGATGATCTTTGTTCATTCAAAAGATGATCTGTTAATTGCTGCGTCTATTCTCGCAATTTCGGCACTTCTTGGAAATATCTGGTTCATACCGATTTATCAAAAGCTGTTTGATAAAATTAAGCTTGAATTTTCTTTTCATTTTTGGAAGGAATTATTCAGAGAATCTTTTCCGCTTGCTTTTGCATCAATTATGATTGGTATTTATTACAATCTTGATATGCTAATGCTCGGCTACATGAAACCCGAAAATGATGTTGGAATATACAGTGCCGCATACAAAATATTTTTATTAGGTATTCTCCCATTCCAACTAATTTTTTCAGCTTTTTTCCCTGCACTTTCACGTGCCGGCTTACAAGATACAAGTGAATTCAAATCAGCCCTAAAAAATTACGGTAAATTTATACTTGGTACAGGAATTGTGTCAGGAATAGTGCTGCTTACATTTTCTGAAAGGATAATCCTTCTTATATTTGGTGAAAATTATCTAGCATCGGCAGCACCGCTATCCATTTTAGCTATGAATATAATTATTGTAAGCATAAATGTGTTTTTGGGTAATCCGATGATGGCTTGGGGAAAGAATAAAGAATATTCGATAGCGATTACTATGGGAGCGGTAACAAACATTATTCTTAATTTTATTTTAATTCCAAAATATTCTTTCATTGGAGCAGCGTTTGCTACTTTAGCTTCTGAGGTTGCAGTATTTAGTGGTTTATTTTATCTCTTTCATAAGTTTACAGCCGGATTTTTACACAAGGAGATACGATGAGGTATGATTACTTAATTGTAGGAGCAGGCTTTGCCGGTGCAGTTATGGCAGAAAGAATTGCCTCGCAGCTAAACAAAAAAGTTTTGGTGGTCGAAAAAAGAAGCCACATTGGAGGAAATGCGTATGATGAATATGATGAAAACGGAATACTGATTCATCGCTATGGACCGCATTTATTTCATACTAACAGCGAAAAAGTTATTCAATATTTATCGCAATTCACTGAGTGGAAATTTTATGAGCACAGGGTGCTTGCAAAACTCGATGATGAGTATTATCCCATACCGATCAACAGAACCTCGATTAACAAATTTTACAAGATGAATTTGACAACTGATGATGAAGTAAGATTGTTTTTAGATTCAAAAAAAGAAAGTCGTCATCCGATAAATAATTCAGAAGATATAATTGTAAATCAAATTGGATATGATTTGTTTGATAAGTTTTTTAAGCATTATACAAAAAAACAATGGAATCTAGAGCCAAAAAAATTATCACCTTCAGTTTGTGGCAGAATACCTGTTAGATTTAATATCGATGACCGTTATTTTACGGATAAATATCAGTTCATGCCTAAGCATGGTTACACCAATATGTTTAAGAATATGCTTAATCATAAAAATATTGAGGTAAGACTTAACACTGATTTTTTTGATGCGATGACAGAAGAAAAGTTTAACTATTTAATTTATACAGGACCAATTGATCGGTTTTTTAATTACGAATATGGAAAACTTCCTTATCGGTCAGTACGATTTGAGTTTCAAAATTATAAATCGGAAAAATTTCAGCCTGCTCCGCAGATAAATCATGTGAGTGTTAAAGACAAATTCACAAGAACAGTTGAGTACAAACAAATTACCGAACAAAAATCCGATTCATCTACAATTTCAATTGAGTATCCTCAAGTTGAAGGTGAACCGTTTTATCCTATTCCCACGGCCGAGCATCGTGATTTGTACCTCAAGTATAAATCAAAGGCAGATACGCTCAAAAATGTTTTATTTTGCGGCCGGTTGGCAGAATATCAGTATTTTAATATGGATCAAGTAGTTGCCAATACCTTGAAGAAGTTTGAGAATGAAATGTTATGAATGAAAAACCTCTTGTAACAATAAATATACTCTCATTTAATCGTAAAGATGAATTGCATAATACGATCACAAAAGTATTTGAACAGGATTATAAAAACATCGAAGTGATTGTAGTTGATAATGCTTCTTCAGATGGCTCACCCGAAATGGTTGAGAAAGAATTCCCGAAAGTTCAGCTTATTAGATTAGAAAAGAACATTGGTGTTGCAGGCTGGAATGAAGGTTTTAATGTTGCAAAGGGTGAATATGTTTTAGTGCTGGATGATGATGCTTACCCCGGGAAAGAATCACTAAATTTAGCAGTTCAGAAAATTAAAAGTAATAATAAAATTGGATGTATTGCATTCAACGTTATTAATACTAATCCCCAAAACTTTAATTTTCGTTCTAATTGGTTACCTGCTCAATCTATAAAAGAATCCGAATGGCCCATATTTGTTGGATGTGCGGTACTTTTCAAAAAATCAATTGAGGTTAAAATGCCGGAAGATTATTTTCTTTATCAACATGAGTTGCCTGTCTCAGCAGATATTTATATACGGAACCATAAGATTATATATGATAAGGGAATTTTAGCCTATCATAATTTTAAGAATGATAAAAATTATCATATTTATAATGATACACTATGTTTCAAAAATAATTTAATGTTTATAAATAAATATCTGCCGTTTTATCTGACTATTCCTTATACACTTCAATTAATTATTTTTTATTTATCACGCTCAATTAGAAAAGGATGGTTCAATAAATATTTGAGAATAATTTTTCAGATTCCTTATCGACCATCTGGACGAAGTATGATCCCCTATTCATATTTTAAGCAATTAAGAAAACTCCATATTTTTAACCTGAGTATTATATCAAAGCTTGTAAAAATATGAGAATATTATTGATTATTAATGAGTTATTGTACACTTGTGGAGTATCAAGTCATACTTATAATCTTTTGAGTGGATTAAAAGACAGGAATAATATCGACCTTTATTTATTGTGCGGTGGTGGGAACGCTATAGAAAAATTTAATAATCTTAACATTCCCATTATTATCAATGAAAATTTTAAGCATGAATCAAGAAGTATAAAAGGGTATACCAGAGCGGTAAAATTTTTATATCAATTAGTAAAAGATAAAAATATTGATATAATTCATTCGCATCATCATTATGCCGCAAGCATAGCTCACAAAGTTTCTTTATTAACAGAAACAAGTACAGTACTTACGAATCATGGAATATTAGCAGAAGTAGGGCACCTAAATCATTTTGCCGCTGATTATTTAATTGTTGTAAATGAGCATGTTGTTGATTATTTAGTAAGCAAAAAAATTAAATATCAAAATTCCATTCGATTAATCCGGAACGGTATACCTATTAAAGATGCTGATCGAAAATATAATATTGACAAATTAAAAATATTAGCAGCATCAAGATTAGTACCCACAAAAGGTCTGGATATTTATATTCGGGCTGTAAGTCTCCTTCCAATAGAGATGTGCAGTAGGGCTGAATTCTACATCGCTGGTGAAGGATTCTATGAAAAAGAATTGCAAAATATTAATACGGAATTAAAGACTAATATAAGTTTTTTAGGTAGAATTACTGATTTAAATAAAATACTAAATGATTTTGATGTTTTTGTTATACCTACGTCCTCGGATTCGGAGGGTTTTCCAATGACGATCATTGAAGCAGGGATGAATAAAAATTTAATTATTTCTTCCAACTTTTGGGGCTTAGAATACGTATTTGAAAATGAAAAACACGGCTTGGTATTTGAAATAGGTGACTATCAGGGGCTAGCAAAAATAATAGAAATGGCAATCAATAATTTTGAAAATATGAGTAAGTACATTGAAAATTTTCATTCAAAAGTAAAAAGTATTTTCAACATTGAAACAATGATAGAAAATACGATAAAATATTATGAAGATATTTTGTTAGTTAAATGAAAAAAAAACTTTTACTTCTATTTTATCGGTATCCTGCTGAAAGAGGGGAAATGGCCTCTTTCGGACAACACCTATTTTATTCAGTTTTATCCAACCATTTTGAAGCCAAGGGTCTTACTTTTTCAAATAGGGATTATTCAGATGAGAACATGACCGAAGTTAAATTACAAAATAATAATATAAGAAAAATTATCAATTTAATTTTTAAACTACGCTCATCTCGATTAACTCACTACTTTTCAAAAGAATTTTTGAAAGAGTATAAAAAAATTATTAAAGATTTTAACCCCGATTGTGTTTACGTCGATCATACATTTATGATGCAGTATCCAATTAGATTCATGACTAATATAAAGTTAATTTTATTTAATGAAGAAAGCAGTATTTATATTAATGATAAAAATTTGAGAAATAATTTAATTGAAAAAATTAGAAATATTCGATTACATAAATTTGAAAAAAAAGCGTTTGATATTTCGGATACCATTTTGACAATAACTGATGATGAAGCACATCATTTACATTCAATTGGCTTTAAAAATACCCAAAATATTCCTTATGGGATCGATTGTGAATATTTTAAGCCGAAATTACAATATAATGAAGATAAGCTCAGGATTTTATTTGTTGGAGGTTATCGTCATTACCCAAACAGGGAAGCAATAGAAATAATTTCCCAAAGAATTTTTCCGGCTTTTAATGAAACATCGGGTGTCGAATTCATTATTGTTGGAAGACATTGCGAAAAAATAAGAAATAAGTTAAACAAGAATATTTTAGTATATGATAATGTGGCGGATATTCGTGAATTTTATAATAACGCCGATTTATTTTTAGCACCAATATTCTCTGGTGGAGGTTTAAGAATTAAAATATTAGAAGCAGCTGCCTCCGGTTTACCAATTTTGATGACACCACTCGCAAACTTAGGGATACATCTTATACATGAAAAGGAGGCTTTAATCTCTAACAATATACAAGAGATGATAAATTATATTAAAAATATTAGCGGCAAGAAAAATGTAATTAATCTAAAAACATTAGGAACTAATGCGCGAAAAAAAATTGAAGACAATTTTGATAAAAAAATGATTGCGAAAAGAATAGAAAATGTTTTCGAGACTTATAAATGAAAAATTGATTTTTATAAATTGTGAAATTAATTTATTGTTGAAAGCAATAATTCAAAAAATGTTTAAGGAACAAAGAACTAAGTGAAAAATATACTTATTATTTCAGTTAATGGAGCTGGTGATGCATATATTTCATTACCAGATTTAGAAGTCTTAAAAAGAAATTTTGGACAGTTTTATAAACTTGCCAATTCTACTTCAAATCTATTTTTAATAATTATTTTAATTATTGCTGGAAATGTAAAAATTCAGAACCGTTTTGCTTAACCAAAGTAAGTGTAGATTCGGTTTATAACTAGGCTTTAAAGTTATTAGGCAAATGATAAAAATTCTTCATCTTTATCCTGAAATTAATATAACATGTGGAATATCCAAATCAATTTATTCGATTGTTAATAACACAAATGATACTTATGAGAATTATGTATTCTGCTTGGGGGGAGATGGGATAGATAAATATAAAAAAGCAAAAATTAATACTTTGGTTTATCCAGTTAATAAAAGAAGCCTGTTTAAGAGCCTTAAGTTATTCTTTAAATTATTTTATTTTGTACGAAAGAAGAATATTGATATAATCCACAGTCATCACCGCTACTTTGATTTAATTGCATTTATAATTTCAATATTAATTTCAATAAGAACTATCACTTCAGTACGAAGTAAAGTTCATAACAAGATACATTTTAGTTATAAAGCCCAAATTCTTATCGCTTGCAGTAATGCTATCAAGAAACATTTGATAGAATATTTTAAAATTGATCAGAAGAAAATCAAGGTAATTTATAATTTTATAGATCCCAGAGGAGTGAGCGTTACTATCCAAAAATCTGATCTCAAAAAAGAGTTGGGCATTGATGATATGTCAACTATTATTGGGTTTGTAGGAAGGTTTAGTATCCGTGAGAAAGGGGTTGATAATTTACTCGAATCATTTAAGAAACTAAATATTAGTAATTCTGCTAACACTGTACTTCTTTTAATTGGTGATGGGGAAGATAAAAAGTACATCAACGATTTTATAAACACAAAAAATAGGAATGTATTAGTTTTACCCCCAAAAGAAAATATTTTTGATTATTACAATATCATCGATATTGTTGTATTACCTTCACGCGTCGAACCCTTTGGGAATGTTACCATAGAAGCAGGTTTAATGAAAAAAGCTTTTATAGGAAGCAATGTTGATGGTATTGCTGAAGTTATTGAAAATAATGTAAATGGTTTATTAGTAGAAGCTGGCAAGCCTGATGAACTAGCTAAAGCAATTGAGTATTTACTAGATAACGAATCAGTCGCAAAAGAATTAGGTGAGAACCTTTATAAAAAAGTCATATCAGAATTTAATGCTGAGAAAATTATTCCTCAGTATGAGGCTCTTTATAATGATATAGTTTATGATCCAAAATAATTCAGTACATTTTTTTGGTTTGAGTATATTTCCCTTTAACTATAAAGATTTTACTCAAATTTTTGTTGAAGAGATAAATAATAAAAGAAAAATAACAATAACTTATGCTACTACTAATTCATTAAACCTGACTTATAAGTCTTCAGAATTAAAAAACATTTATGGCTCATTTGATATTATTCATCCTGATGGAGTAGGCATCTATATTGCTTCTAAATTACTATATGGCAAAAATGGGTTTAAGAATAGATTTACCGGCTCTGATTTTTATCCCTATTTAATTAAAGAATTGATCCTAAGAAAATTTTCAATCTTTTTTTTTGGCGATACAATTGATACCTTAAATAAGTTAAAAATAAATCATCCTGAACTAAATATCGTTGGCTGTAATGAAGGTTTTAACTTTAATACTATAGCTTTGTTGGAGACGATTAATTCGCTTCAACCTGATATATTAATAGTAGGATTAGGGAGTCCAAAACAAGAAAGATGGATTATGGAGAGTAAAAATAAAATTAATGCTAAAGTATTTCTTGCAGTTGGAGATGGAATTAAAGTTTTTGCCGGAACTAAAATCAGAGGCCCGATTTTTGTCCGCAAAATAGGTTTAGAATGGATGGTGAGATTATTAAGCAATCCAAAATATTTTTGGAAAAGATATATTATTGGAATACCGATTTTTTTTTATAGAATAGTCAAATTTAAATTCTCTAAACATTTGTAGTATATGTATAAAAAATATTCATTTCTTTTATTACTCATCTTGAATAGTATTCTCTTATCACAGGAAAAAGAACAATTTACTGTGCAGAATAATACTTTTATTTTAGGTTTTGCCGACTTAACCCCAATTTTTACTGATCAGCAAAAGGGTAAATTTATTATTAGAGATTATTATGATTATACCGATCCTGCAAATGAAGGACAATTTAAACTGCCTTCACAAAATTATTTAATTGCCATTCCGCCTAATTCTAAACCTCAAGTAACTATTATCAATAAAGAAGAAAAGCTCTTCAATTCTGTTATTCCCAAAGTTAATCCTAAGCTGGTTAAGAATAATGATTCATCATTTTCTTTAATTGAGGTCGATTTGCAAAACAGTATACAAAGCAATGAACCTTTACTTGAAGTAAAAGGATATACCTGGTACAGGGATTTTTATTGTGCTGTTATTAAGCTTAATACGCACTCATATAATCTGGAAAATTCTTCTTTAACGGAATTCCATAATATTAAAATTCAATTTACGTTTTCCCAAAATTATAATTTTAATGAAAACACTCCGATTCAAGTCAGATCCGAAATGGATAACGAGTTAAGGTTACTGATTTACAACTGGGAAATTGCTGAACAGTTCAGGTCTAAACCAAGTATTATCACCAATGATTCAACTTATAACTGGATCAATTTTAACAATAAATATTTAAAATTATCTCTTAGCAGCGATGGGCTATACAGAATCTCAAGTTCTGATTTAGAAAATTTGGGTATACTTGCCTCTTCAATTAATCCTAAAACGTTCCAGCTTTTCAATAAAGGGGAAGAAATAAGCATACATGTGGAAGGTGAGGAAGATAACTTTTTTGATACCAATGACTACATAGAATTTTATGGAGAAAAAAATTATTCCGAAACAATTTACAGGCAGATAAATTCCTCGAATGAGGACTACAATGAATATCTCAATCGGTACACAGATTCGTCATATTATTTCTTAACATGGGATATTGAAACAGGAAAAAGGATCCCGATTCAAAATATTAATCCGGCTGCTGCTGATACAATAAAGTTCTATATTGATTTTACACATGTTGAAAATAATACCATGTTTCAAAATCAAAATAATGATGAAATTGCTAACCAAAAACCCGATTGGAAAAATAATAAAACATGGTATTGGCAATGGACATATACTTCTCCTCGAACTTTCAATTTTACTGTAGCAGACATATTTCCAAACAAACCGGCAAATATCTTTTTTAAATTAGTTAGCGGTGGTTCAAATATTGCTTTAAATTCTCACAATATCGCTCTAAAATTAAACGGCAGTACAATTGATTCTCAAGTAGTTAATAGATTTCAACAGGTACTTTTAAACGGTAGTGTATCTTCAAATAGTTTGAGTAATGGCAGCAATCAAATTGGTTTTAATAATTATGCTAACGGAACCACTGTTAATTTTTTTGGTATTGATTGGTATGACATTGAATATCCCAGAAATTTGAATCTAATTAATGATTCACTTTCTTTCGTCATAAAGGATCAACTTAATAGTTCACCTGTTAATATAAAAATTAACAATGCTTCAACTTCAAGTCTTGTCATATATAAAGTTAAAAGCAGTCTTAAAAAAATTGAGAATTTTAGTTATAGTAGCAATACAATTGTTCTGTACGATACTTTAACTGATGGAGATAAATTTCTGGTAATTCCGGAACAAAAAATTCTAAAACCAAATTTCTTATACTATAAATATTTTGACAATTTAATAGACACGACCTTCCAGGCTGACTACCTTGCTATCACTCATCCAAAATTCCTAGCCGATGCAAATGATTATGTAAGTTTAATCAGCAATTTGTACTCTGTAAATTCAAGTATTATCAGCACTTTTAATATTTTCGATCAGTTTGGATTTGGCTATCCCACTCCCGAATCAATAAAATTATTCTTGCAAAATGTTATGGTTAGTTGGAAGGCTCCGGCACCGGTTTATGTTTGTTTGATTGGTGATGCTGATTATGACTTCAAGGGATATATTCTAAAGACAAATGGCGTAAGACTGGGAGAAAATTATGTGCCTTCGTATGGTACGCCCGTCGGTGATAATTGGTATGTAATTCCCGATCAAAATATTTTACCAATCCCTCAAATGAAATTAGGAAGAATTCCAATAAATGAATCAAGCGAACTAAATTATTACAAAACTAAAATTCAAAATAATTTTAGTGCTGAATACGACGATTGGAACAAAAATTATTTGTTTTTTTCAGGTGGACTCAAACCAGATGAATATGAGTTTATTAAAGCAGCTAATGATTCGGTCATTAATAATTTAATTCTTCCCAAACCAATTGCTGGTTTGTTTAATCATTTTTATAAAACGGCAAACCCCAATACGGATTTTGGACCCTTTTCGCAGGGGCAAATTAGAAATGCAATAGATAACGGCGGGGTATTTATTTCTTATGTGGGTCACAGTGGAACAGCAACCTGGGATAACAGCATAAATAATGCTGCGCAGCTAAAAAATAATGTTAACAGAAATCCACTCATAACCGACTTTGGATGCTCCACAAATAAATTCGCAGAACCTGATATTATCTGTTTTGGAGAAAGATTTTTACTCGGGTCTGATGGTCAAGCAATTGGTTATGTCGGTAACTCATCTCTTGGTTTTCTGACGACAGCAATTATTGCCCCTAAATATTTTTATAAATCCTTTTTAATCGACTCAACTGAAGAAGTCGGTAATGCACATTTGTATTCAAAGAGTCAGCTATTTAGTCTTTATGGCAATTCTGAAACAAATAAAATTTATGCGTTAACAAATTGCATTTTAGGTGACCCAGCTGTAAGATTAAAAATTCCACAGCTACCCAATTTAAAAATTACTGATAAATCAATTTCAGTTGAGCAAACCCAATTATTGGAAGCAATTGATTCAATTGAGGTAAAAATTGATTTGACTAATCTTGGATATGCAGTTAATGATTCATTAAATATTTCTGTTATTCATTTAATGAATAACCAAACAATTGAATCAAAAATGTTGAGGCACCAGCTGCCGGGATTTCAGGACTCAATTTATATTTGGTTAAAAAGCAAAGACCTTGCAGGTCAGCATACAATAAATGTAAAGTTGGATTCGGATAATGAAATAGCAGAATTATATGAGAATGATAATGAAATTTTGTTTTCATTTAATATTTATGCTTCCCAATTGAGAGACATAGTCGATAATGAAATAGAAAATTCTTCAATTAATTCGCTTGTTCTACTTAATCCCAATACTTATGAAAATCAAGCTTTCAATATACATTTTCAATTATCATCAGATAACGCTTTCAGCAATGCTCAACAATTTGACAGTCCTTCCGATAAATTCTATACAAAAATTAATTTAGCCGGACTTCAGCCAAATAGCAGGTATTGGTTTAGGTATAAAATTGATGAAATAAATTCTAATTTCAGTATAGAAAAATCCTTTTTCACTAATGGAGCTGATCCATTTCTTCTATCCGATTCACTTTCTTTTTTATCTCAGGAAACATCACAAATAGAATTTGATTCCTCATCTCTAAAACTGTCAATTGATTCAGTTAATATTTCTGTTCTTTCGGCAGGATCTTTTGCAGGTGCAACGTGTGTCATTTCACAAAATGGAATAAATTTATTATCTAATTCATATTTTGCCGGAATGGGTATAGTTGTCTTCGATCCTGTTACTATGGAGGTTGATACAAGCACGTGGTATACTTTATTTGGGCAGCCGGCTAATGTTCAGGCACTTGCTGACTTAATTAATGCAATTCCGCCTGGAAAAATTGTTGCGGTGGGTGTTGCCGATGATGCAAGGAATAATCTCTCCGCTAATCTTAAAAATGCAATTAAAACTTTGGGAAGTACTAAAATTGATTCTTTATTATTTAAAGGATCTTGGGCAGTTATTGGGAGAAAAGGAGCCAATCCCGGAGAATCTATAGAGGAAGTAAGAGGTCCTTATGATGGATCAGTACTGATTGATACTTTCTACAATGTCGAAAATAGTTATGGCTTTTTACTAACTAAAAGTATTGGATCCGCAAGCAATTGGAAAAAACTTTTTATAAAAGATAACAAGCCTTCAGATTCCAAGATATTTTATAAGATTTTGGGCGAACAGAGAAATGGGATGATTGATACTCTTTCAATTTCAGTAATTGATTCTGTAACTGATTTGCATAATATTAGTGCAGAATTATATCCCAAAATTAAATTGATGGCAGAATTCAAAAATTCTTCGGATAGAAACTCTCCGTCGTTATCCAACGTTAGTGTTGATTATGATGGTGTTCCGGAATTAGGCATCAACTATCAAGTTGTTTCAATTGATAAAGACACAATAATTCAGAATGATTCATTGAAATTGAGCATGTTGGTTTACAATGTAGGAACTGCTGCCGACAGTTTTAATATCAAAGTTGAATTTGTGAAATCCGACAATACAAAAAGGACTATTTTTGAGAAATTACTGACTCATGTAGATTTGATGGAAATTGATTCATCAATAATCTCTTTTCATAGCACCTCAGGAGACGGAACAGGAAATGTAAACCTTTTTATTTCTATTGATTCTGAAAATAAAATAGTAGAAAAATTTAAGGATAATAATTTCTTTTCTGTTCCGTTCGTTATAATTCCTGACACTACAGTGACATCTGTATCTGAAACTACTCTTTCTGTAACTTATGATGGGACAGAAATAATTAATGGCGATTATATTTCTCCCAAACCTCAAATAGAAATGATTTTAAATTACCCAATGTGGTTTCCCGTTGAAGATACAACCGCAGTTCTATTTTATCTAAATCAAAAGGGGATTTATTACAATCAGCTTAATATCCAATATGATACGTCTAACAGACGAATTATTTATCATTATTCACCAATTCTATCAGATGGAGAATATACCTTCAGAGTCTACGGTAAGAATATTATAGGAAATCTTGAAGATCTACCTGGTTACGAAAAATATTTTCTTGTTGCTAATGAAGCACAATTGTTAAATGTTTACAATTACCCAAATCCATTTAAGAACGATACTTATTTTAGTTTTCGATTAACCCAAATTCCAGATGAACTAAGAATAAAAATCTATTCAGTTGCAGGAAGATTACTTAAGGAATTTAATATTTCACAAGCTGGAATAGGTAATAATCTTAATTCTGTTGCCATTCATTGGGATGGACGGGATGAGGATGGAGACCTTGTTGCAAATGGAGTTTACTTTTATAATGTAATTATGAAAACAGGTGACAAAGTTAAAAATATCACACAGAAGTTAGCAGTAGTTCGCTAAGAATGAATCTAATAACTTTATTATTCGTGATGCAATCCTTACTCGATTTTCCTGCGGGGAAGGACGATGGTGTTTTACCTGTTGAGCTCTACTATTTTTTTGCAGAAGTACAACCAGATCATGTTTTGTTAAAGTGGGGTACTGCAACGGAAGTAGATAATTATGGATTTAACGTGGAACGATCTTCAAATCTAGAAGTGTGGACAAACCTTTCTTTTTTACCCGGTTACGGAACAAGTAATATTCCCAGAGACTATTCTTATAAGGATACTACCGTTACATCTGACTCTATTTACTACTACCGGTTACAACAAATAGATATTGTAGGCAGTTTTGCATATTCCGATACGGTAACTGTTTTTTTTGTAACAGCAGTAAGAGAAATAAATGATGTCCCCAAACAAAAATTTTATCTTTTCCAAAATTATCCGAACCCGTTTAATTCTTTAACTAAAATTAAATTTGAGGTTGCTAAAAAAGGATACATAAAACTTTCCATTTTCGATCTTGTCGGTAATGAAATTGTTAATCTCATTAATAAAGAAATGGAGCCGGGTGTTTATGAAGTTGACTTTTCCGCCGAGGGTGGATCCGACTCTGGTGGAAATTCTTACAGCCTAACAAGTGGTATTTATTTCTATAAACTGCGCGGCAGCGATTTTTCTGAAACAAAAAAATTTGTGTTTCTCAAGTAAATCACTTATTTGAAATCTTATTCTGCATGTCATTTAATTTTAAATGATTAAAAAATGTATATTTCTTGCCAATTATTTATTTGAAAATAAAGAATGGTGAACTATGAAAAAACTATACCTATTCATTCTCGTCTTCGCTATTTCATCCCTCTGCTATTCTCAATATAATAAGGGGTTTCCTAAGCAAAATACTGGTGAATTTTCCGGCGGCATGGGCTTAAATTGGATTGATGGGGAACTTTTCTATTCACTTTATTTTACACCAGAAATTTCCTTTGCAAATTTTGGTGTGGGTCTTGATTTGAAATTAGATATTGATTCTAAAGGAAATCTTAGGAAAGAAAATTTTAATGAGTTCTCAGATTACATGAGCCTAATTAGATATCTTCGCTATGGTTTAAAGAACGATCCTGTATTTATTAAGCTGGGCGCGCTTGATTATTATACATTAGGTCATGGAAGCATAATGTATTTGTATAATAATAGTCCAACATATGATGCTCGCAAGATTGGGTTGGTATTCGATATAGACTTCGGCCAATTTGGTTTCGAATCAATATACAGCAAGTTTGGTGAAGCTGGTGTTACCGGTGTTCGCGGTTATGTCCGGCCACTTCAATTTTCAAGTGCAGGCGACATTCCCATTCTTGGTAATCTTGAAGTTGGTGCTACTTATACTGGGGATTTTAATGAGAATGCAGGAATAGTCTCGGGGTCTTATGATAATGTTCAAAGAAAATTTAACATTACAAAAGATGAGGGATCAGTTAGCATTTTCGGTTTTGATCTCGGGTTACCGATCATAAGAGGCGGAATAGTCAACTTAACTCTGTATGAAGACTATGCAAGCATATCCGGCTTTGGAAGCGGAACAGCAACAGGAGCAATATTCAATTTTAATCCACTCGGATTAGTCTCAGGATCTGTTAAGCTTGAAAGAAGGTTCAACGGCGACAATTATATTCCATCATATTTCAATTCTCTATATGAAGTTGAAAGATTTAAAGTCGATACTTCCAAAGGAATATTTGTAAGCAAGGCTCAATTGCTTTCTGACTCAATAGACATTGGAAATGGATGGTATGGTGAACTTGGAATTAATGTTTTAGGTTTGTTCAATATTTTAGGAAGTTACCAAAGATTGGATAAGCATCCCACAAGCGGAATTTTACATCTTGGAACTGAAATAGCTCCGGAAAGCTTTCCATTCCTAGATGTAAAATTCCGCTTGT
>Ga0214473_10002157_pt1 | contig 24545 bp, 18 predicted proteins | sample RVTome_7_FD_203509 | JGI IMG/M metagenome (GOLD analysis project Ga0214473, IMG submission 203509) | Soil microbial communities from uranium-contaminated site in the Upper Colorado River Basin, Wyoming, United States - RVT98D197 | ecosystem: Environmental > Terrestrial > Soil > Contaminated >... | reverse complement strand
CGATGCGCTCATCCTCGGGGATGAACGACGACAGGTTGTTCAGCAGCGTCGTCTTGCCCGAGCCCGTCCCGCCGGCGATCAGAACGTTGAGCCCGGCCTGCACGCACGCCCGCAGAAACTCGACCATCTCGGGCGCGCACGACTTGAACCGCACATAGTCTTCCCACGTGATCGGGTCGCGGCCAAACCGCCGAATCGACATGGTCGGCCCGTCGAGCGCCAGCGGCGGAATGATGGCGTTGACGCGGCTGCCGTCTTTCAGCCGGGCGTCCACCATCGGACTGGTCTCATCGCACCGCCGGCCGAGGGGGGCGATGATCTTGTCGATGACGTGCAGCAGGTGCTGATGGTCTTTGAACCGCACGTCCGTGAGGGCCAGCCGGCCGCGACGCTCCACATAAACCCGGTGCGGACCATTGATCAGAATGTCCGAGATGGTGGGATCCGTCAGCAGGATCTCCAGCGGACCGAGGCCGAACGTCTCATCCAGAATCTCCTGGGCCAGCCGATCGCGCTCGCTGAAGTTCAGCAGCGTGTTTTCTTCCTCGCACAGCGCTTTGATGATCTGGCGGACCTGCTCGCGCACCTCCGGCGTCGCTTCCCGCTCGAGCTTGTGCATGTCCAACTGGTCCACCAGCTTGCGGTGAATGTGCGCCTTGAGCTCATGAAAGCGCCGGGTTCGCTCGTCGGTCGCGCGATCCTCTTTCGGGCGCGGCGCCGCGGGGGCCCGCCCGGCCGCCGCGACCGGCTCCTTCAGCCCGGCCCCCGCGCGCGTTGGCGAGCCGCGCGCTTCAGCCCGCGCGGTGGTGCTGGGCTGGTCGTGCGTGAGCGCGGGCGTCGCGGTCGCGTCCGGCTTTTTCGAGAACAGGCCCATTTGCGACTCCTTCGTGCGAGGTGCCACTGCTCTAGAGCAGTGGCACAGCGCACACACGGCTACGGCTTCTGCCCGGCAAACAACGAAAACAGCCCTCTGCGCGGCGGCTCGCCGGGTGGTACAGGCGTCCCGCCTGTGCTCGACGCTTCCTCGCCCTCCGTCGCGGGCGCGCCCGTGGCCAGCGCGACGGCTATCTGCCGATACGCGGCGCGCAGCTTCGACTTCGGCGCCCAATCCAGCAGCGCCGTCCCGACGTTGACGGCGGTGCTGCTGGTCTTCCAGTCGTCGGGGATCGTGAAGCTGAGCTGACGCCCCAGCGTCGTCTCCACGTCGGCCGGCTCCAGATAGCCGGTCTCGCGGCCGAAGCGGTTGCACACGACGCGGACGCGGTCCATGTTGTAGCCCTTGCGCGCCAGCTCGGTCAGAATGCGATCCGCGTTGCGTACCGCCGGCACCACCAACTGCACCACGATCAGGCACACGTCGGTCATGTCCAGTACGGCCCGCGCGGTCGGATCCAACCGGCTCGGCCCGTCCGTGACCACGAAGTCGTAGTACTCTTGCAGCGCCCCCAACGCGCCGGCCGTCTGCGCCGCCGTGATCCGCTCCGCCCGCTCCAGATCGTTCGGCTGCGCCAGCACGTGCACGCCCGCCGGGTGCTTCACCATCACCCGGTCGATCATCTGCGCCTCGATGCGTTCCGGCGTTTCGCACAGGTCCGCGATGCTGTAGCCCGCCTGGGCGTCGAGAAACATCGCCACGTGCCCGAAACGGAAATCCAGGTCGACCACCGCCACCCGTGGCACAGGTCTCTGACCGCCGGCCGCACCCGGCCACTCCTTGAGCTGCGCCAATTCCACGGCCAGGTTCGTGGCCAGCGTGGTCGCCCCCACCCCGCCGCACGTCCCGACCACCGCGATCAACCGCCCAAGCCGTTGGCCCACGCCCGCCGACTCACCGCCCACGCGCTGGAGCACTTCGCGAAGCTGTTCCGGACTCAGCGGCTTCCACAGAAACTCGCGCATCCCCGCCCGCATCGCCCGCACCACCAGCTCCGCGTCGCGATCCTCCGTCATCGCCACGGCGGCCAGGTGCTCTTTGCGAGCCTCGATCAGCGGCGCGATCGCCTCCATCATCGCCGCCGGGTTCGGGTCCAGGTGCACCAGCACCACCTCGCAGGGGAACTGGTCGGCCGCCCGGGCCAGCAGGGCCGGCTCGTCGATCTCGGCGACGATCTTGACCCCGTCGATGCTCAGCAGGTGACTGCGCAGCTCCGCCGTAGCGCTCTCATCCGCGTTAACCACGATGACCCGGATGACGCGACTCACGGCTGTGCGTGTCCTCGGCGAGCCGCGGGCTTCAGCCCGCGCGGTCGCTTGCGGTGGGAAGGCTGAGTGCCATTGCTCTAGAGTAGCGCCACGCCACCTTCTCACCCGGTAGCGTTCTCACTCGGCGGACCGAGCGCGGGCTCGCGCCCACGCGTTGGACTTCTCACCTTCACACCTTGTCACCTTCTCACTCGATCAAAGCCACCGGTCGCTTTCCGCCCAGCGTGCGGAAAATCTGCTCCAGTTGCTCCCGATACTGTTCGGGCGTGCCTTCCGCATGGAAGTGCTGGCCGCCCGCCGTCGCGGAAATCTGGGCCATCAGATTCTGGTCGGCGTCCCGGCCGACGCTGATGGTGTAAATGCGCATGTTTTCGTCCGCCGCCTCCTGCGCCAGTCGCAGAATCCATTCATTCACCTCGGGCGCCCCCTCGCCCACATACTGCCCGGCCTCGTTGATGTTCGGCTTGCCGTCCGACATCAGCACGATCACTTTGGCCGACGCACCGCGCGCCCGCGGCGACCGCAGCTCGTCCATCCCGGTCTTCAGGCCGGCGCCCATGTTCGTCAGCCGGTCGTAGTGCCCGGCCTGCCTCTGATACAGTCGGTCGGGAACCGCTTGCAACTGCTCCGATAGATTCACCTCGTGGTGCGCCGTTTGCGCAAAGACCTCCAGCGACGTGTGATCCAGACTCTCCAGCGACACGATCACGTCCGTCATCGCCTGAACCGCATCTTTGACGGCCTGGAGCGGCTGCTCCGGCGTCTGCCAGAGGAGGTTGGTCTGATTGATCTGCGGCTTATCCTCCAGCAGGAAATTCACGAAGGTCTTCAGTCCGAAGCGGTAGCGCAGGTTCGGGTCGGTCGTGCTCATCTCCGTGGTGCTGCGCCCCACGTAATCGATGAAGTTCGCCCACGTCCACGACGCACCCACCCGATACGACGGATACGGCGCCCACGTCAGCTCAGCGGTCTCCACGTAGGCGTCGCCGTCCCCGCCCGGTGCACCGCCCGGCCGCCCGCTGCCCCACGTCGCCAGCCCGAGCGTCACGCCGGTGCGATTCCGCCACTGGCTGGCGTACGACGCATCCAGCGTTCCGCTCACCAGGCAGCTAATCTCGTCGGCCGTGTAGCCGCGCCCTTGCAGGCTGGCCTGCACCTCCGTCAGCGTCGGGTTGGCAACGTTCGCACCCTTGCGGAGATACCACAGACCGCTTGGCGTATCGGCCACCGGGTCGTACGTCTCGGGCACCACCGGCGCGCCCCAGTTGGACATGACGCCGATCGTGGGTCCCATATCGCCGGCGTACTCCGTCTCCCACTCGGCGCCCGGCAGGTACGGACGCGACGGTGCCGGGCCGTCCAGCGCGCACCACACGTCGCGCAGGTTGATCTCCACGCCGCTACGCCATTCGCCCTCTTCGCCCAAGAACGCCTTGTAGTGCCGCAGCTCGCTGTCGTCATTCATGGACGCCGACAGGTCGATCACCACGGCGATGTCGCGCGGGATCAGCACGCCCGTAGCCCGCGCCCACATGTCCTTCTGATGGAACCCGAACAGGTTGGCAAACATCAGCAGGATCGGACCGCCCCGCGAGTTGCGCGTGCGCTTCGCCGTCACGCGGATCGCGTCGTAATGGTCCGCCGCCGGCTGGAACACAAACTGCCCCGTGCCGGGGTTGTAGACGGCCTTCCCCAGCTCGACGTCGCGATCGGAGTCCAGTGGCAGCGGCTGGCCGAACACGTTGTGCTTCTGCGCGAATTCCTGGGCGGCCGCGCGCGCCAGCACGTTCGGGTCACCACCCTCGTCGCCGGCCAGTTGCGCGGCGCCCGCCAGCGCGGCGGAGTCCGCCGCCACCTGAAGCTCACTCTTCGCCACGTACAGCGTCCCAAGATCAATCGTCAGCGCGCCAAAACCCAGGATGACCGTGGACGCCACGGCCACCTGAACCACGACGCCCGCTCGGCGGAGTGCCACTGCTCTAGAGCAGTGCCACACCGCATTTCGTTGGCACACTCCTTGCGTCCGCATCTTCGACCCTCCTTCCTCGTTGCCTTGTTGCCTCGTTGCCTAGCGGAGCGTGGGCTCGCGCCCACGCCTCGGGGGGTCACCGTCGCCCTTTCTCACCTTCTGACCTTCCCACCTTCCCACCTCATCCGCCGCCCTCCTCCCTGCCCGCCGGCCCCAGCGGGCCGCGCAGCTTCCCAACCGTGATCCCATACAGCTCGGCCGGTCGCACCGGCCACTCGCGCGACGGCGCTGAAAAGCCGCGGGCTTCAGCCCGCGCGGCGTCTCCCCGCCGACCTTCCAGCCGACCTTCCAGAAACAGCTCCGCATCGTTCGGCGGCACCAGGCCCGCCCCCGGAATGTACGGCATCTGGTCCGGCGACAGCGGCTCCACGAGTTCCGGCGTCACCAGCACCACCAGCTCCGTCTCGCTGGACTGAAACTCGACCGAGCTGAACAGCGCCCCCAGTACCGGCAGATCGCCGAGCGCGGGAACTTTCTTGCTCACCCCGCGCGACTTCTCCGAGAGCAGCCCGCCGATTGCGAACGTCTGGCCGGGCCCCAGCTCGACCACCGTGTCCACCCGCCGCTGCACCAGCCCTGGCACCACAAACCCGCCCAGGGTGACCGCGCTACTGAAGTCCGGCTCGCTGATCTCCGGCGCCACGTGCAGGCGGATCACGTTCTCGCTCAGCACCGCCGGCGTGAACTTGAGCGCCACGCCGAACTGGCGATACTGAATCGTAATCGCGTTGCTCTGCCCGCCCTGCGGCACGGGGATGGGGAACTCACCGCCGGCCAGGAAGCTGGCCTCCTGCCCGTTGACCGCCACGAGATTCGGCTCCGCGAGAATCTTCAGCAGGCCGTTCTCCCGCAGGGCCTGGAGGAAGAGCTGCATCTGCACCCGCGGAAAGCCAATGCTCAGCGTCGGCGTGGCCGTCAGCGCCAGGCCGTTGCGGTCGGTCAGAAACGGGATCGGCGCCGTCACGGGCGCGTCTGCCGCCGCTCCGATGTTGACCGGGTTGATCCCGCCGATCTGGTTGACCGCGAACACGTCGTGGAAGTTGTCGCCCGCCAGCCAGCCGTTGAACCCGAGCTGCCGCGTCGCCGAGCGGTTGACCTCCGCCACCGTGCACCGCAAGAGCACCTGCTGCACGCCGGCCACGCGCATGTGGTTCACCACGCGGCCCGAGTAGATGTTGGCGATCTCCATGATCCGCTGCGCGCCGTCCGTGTCGGGGACGTTGCCCGTCAGCACGACCGTGTCGAGGATGGACTTCACCTCCACACGCGCCCGTGGCACCGTCGCCCGGATGCTGGCCCGCAGACGCTCGAGGTCCACATCCACCGCGACGTCAAAGATGGTCTGTTGGTCCCCATCGGTCCACGCCACAAGTTGCGTGGTCCCGAACGACTTGCCGCTCACCAGAATCTGCTTGGACCCGGTGACGGCCACGTCGGCAATTTCCGGGTTGGCCAGCCGCACCTCGCGTACCGGGATGCTGAAATCCACCAGCACGCCCTTGTTCACCGGTACCGCGATCAGCCGCGCCGCGCGCGGAACTTCGCTTACTTTGATCTCGACCGTCGCCGGCAACGTCGTCGCCGTCTGGGCGCATACCAGCGGGCACCCCAGCGCCAGCAAGGCGAAAACGACCGCGGCGATCCAATGCAGATACAACTTCGACTCGGCGATGTGAGGCTGTCGTGTCATTCCTTGGGCTCCTGAGGCTCATCCGTTGGTTCTTCTTTTTCGTTCGGTTGCAGCGGACTGCTCACCAGCGGCGACGCCGTTTCGGCTCCCGCTGGCGCGGCGGACTTCACTGGGGGCCGCGTCGGGAGCGGCGCGCTGCGGGGCGCCGGGTACGCACGCGCGGCAGCCGCCCTCGGCGTATCCGCGTCCGCCAGCCGCTCGAACGAGTCGCGGCTCTTAAACCGCACGACTTCCACTTTGTCGCCGCGCCAGACGTGAACGACCCAGCCCGGCTTGGGTGCTGGCGCCGCGACGACGGGCAGCGACGTCATCGTGACCACCGGCGCCGGTGCGGGTTCTGCTTTGGCGGACTTGCCCGACAGCCACGCCAGCAGCCCGCCTTTTTCGCTGCTCTGGCCGCCGGTCGCTTGCTGTGCCGTCGCTGCTTTCTTGTCCGCGCGCGCCCCGTCGGGGTTCAGCACTTCGTCCTCGGTCACGGGCGTGGCGCTGGCTGCCAGCGCGCTGTCTTCGTTGCCGCGCATGCTCAGCTTGATCTTGCCCTTCTGCTCAGCCAGGTGCAGGACCGGCACCTTGTCGGGGGTTACGAGCAGCGTGACGGCCCGTGTGGGCCGCGCGCCCTTCTCCTCGCCCTCGCTGGTCGCGGCACTGACGCGCGCCCCGACGGCCGCCACCTCAACGTTCTCGATCAGCGTGCGCGCGATGGTCTCCTGCCGGGACCCGGTGCGCAGCGTGAAATAGCCGACCACGTCCACGCGCGAGCCGGGGTCAATGTGGAAATCCACGCCCGAGCTTTCGTCAATCCGCACCGCCACCGCGCGGAAACCCGGCGGAACGTGTACGCCGCCGGGATCGCCGGGCGCCAGCAGCATGCCCTCGAGCACCGGCAGGCCGGCCGGCGCATCCAGACGGGGCACGCGGCCGACGATCTCGTCCTTCTTCTGGATGCTGCCCCGGGGCGTCATTTTCTCCGGGAAGGGCAGCGCCACCAGCATCTCGTCGGTGATGCGCGTCCCGCGGGGAATGTCCGTTTTCGCCCCCCAAATCTGTACGCTCGCGGCCGGCGCGCCGCGGGCCTTTTGCAACGTGTCGATTCCCAGCTTCAGAGCAACCCCGCCGATCCCCAGCCCCGCGATCAGCGGCAGAAGGGCCTTGTAGTTCATGGTCGTCGTTCCTCGTGCGGCACATAAGGAGCCGCGGGCTTCAGCTCGCGCGGCGCCGCGCAGGCTAAAGCCTGCGGCTCTCAAGCGCCGTGTCCCTCAACCTTCGCCGCGGCTCGTGCCGGTCTGCCGCCGTCTCTGTGCCACCGGTCTCCGACCGGTGGCGCGGCTACGGCCCGGCCGCCGCCTCTTTTCTCATCGAACACCTAGAGCCCAAATCCCAGTTGGTCGGTCCGAAGAAACTTCCGACCAGCGTGACGTCCGCATAAGGGATCGTTATGCGGACCGTTTCGATGGGGTTTAGGGGCGTGGCCCGCGTGAGCTGCACGTTATAGGTCGTCAGCCCCAGCGGCGTCAGGACCTCCGCAATCCGGTCGCGAATCGCCTGATCGCTCGTGCCCGGCAGCGCCGCCGTCCGGGCGCCCTCGCGCGCCGCCGTGACCAGCGCTTGTTTGATCGAGAACACCCAGCCGTACTCGATGATGCCCAGCAACAACGCCAGCAGCAGGGGCGTCACCACCGCCATTTCAACCGTGGCGCTCGCCCAACGTCTTTTCTTTCTCGTCCTCTGAATCACAGCCACCCTCCCAAGTAGTAGGTCAACAGCACGCCCATCGTGCCGATGGTCAGCGGAACGCCGTACGGCAACAACTGACTCGTGACGCCGAACGTGCGGGCCCCGCCATACTCGCCGAACGCCGTCTCCAGGCGGCGCACCTTGGTCAGAATTGTTTGCAGGTTGGTCAGCGCGTGCACGGCGCGGCCCGTGGAGACGATCATCACGACCGCCACGACGCCGCCGAGAATCGCCCCGGCCGCAAAGCTGACCAGCGCGAGCCACGGGCCCAGCCACGTGCCGATGGCCATCATCAGCTTCACGTCGCCGGCACCCATGCCGTGCATCAGCCAGGGCACGATCAGCACGGCCAGTCCGACCAGCAGTCCGAGCAGACCCCAAGCCACGCCGGGCCAGCCGAAAAACGCGCCTTGCGCGGCCAGGCCGGACAGCGCAATCGCCGCGTTGAGCCAGTTCGGCACGCGCCGTTGGGCGTAGTCAGTCCAGGAAGCGTACAGCATGCCCGGAATGAGCAGCGCCAGCGTCACTTCCCAATAGCCGAGGTTCATGCTCGCCTGATCCTGTTTGCCGCGCCGTGTCCGCTTGCGCCAGCGGTTTCGGCGGCGGATCCGCCGGGGTTGCAGATGTCATCGGCTGTTCCGGAACGCGGGGCGAGAAAGACGGACGGCGACGTATCGCCCGTGGCGACCGCCGCCGTCCGTTGGCTTTCACTCGCGACGACGTCGCCGCGCGTTAAGGAGCAACTTCCGGCAACGCGGCCTCGACGCCCGTGAAGATGTCCCTCACCTTCCCGCCGAGCAGCGTAATCGCGGCCAGCGCCACGATAATGATCAGCGCCAGCATGACCGCGTACTCGGTCGCGGTCGGACCATCTTCATTGCACAGGAACTGCTTGACACGGTTCAACATCGCCTTCTCCTTCCTTCCTTCCGTTGATGACCCTTGGTCAGACAACGCTTTTTGGTGCTCACCGCATCCGTGCGCTCCACACTTCTTTCCGGTTCCGCTCCGGACAGCACGGGCCGCCGACCCTGCCACGGGGAGCTGTCGTGACGCGCCTCCTGCGGCTGAAGGTCCCCATGTCGCGGCCGAGGCCGGCTCGGCGTGCGGTCGGCCTCGCGCGCGTTGCCGCTCGCGGGGCGACACCCTAAATCTCCAAAACGTTGGCCGGCTGGGCAAACCAAAGTGCGAAATCGGGCAAGATTTTCATCGTCACCGTCGGACCGGCTTCTAGCAGGTCGTCTTTATGAGACCCCCGCGCCGCGTCCCGTCCCGAAGTCACAGCGCCGGTCCGAAAACCAGCGCGCCGATCGCGAAGCGGTGTTTCACGTGAAACAATCTTTCAGCCCCGTGCGGCGGCGCTGGCGGCCGTGCTGGGCGCCGCCCTCGACGCGCGGCGCCGGGCCAGCAGTACGAGCCAGGCCGCGACACCGACGAGAATCAACGGACCGCCGACGCGTGTGGCTCTGGGGACCGGTTCGCCGACGATCAGATACGTCCAGAGGGGATTGAGCAGGGCTTCGAGCAGAACGATCAGGGCGGCCTGATGCGCGGGCACGCGTTGCAGCGCCCACGAGAACAGCACGTAAGGGGCCGTGAACTGCACCAGGCTCATGAAGAGCAGCAGGCCCGCGGCGCGCGGCGTGAGCCCGAACGTGCCCCAGACGGCCATCGGCAGCACCAGCAACAGCCCCGAACCGAGCGCGTTCATCGCCGCCACCACGGCGGGATGCACGGGCCGCAGACCGCGCAGCGTGACCGTCAGCGCGCCGTAGCCCAGCCCGCTCAGCAGCGCCACCGACAGCCCCGCTGTGTCCGTCGCGTTGCTGCCGAAGAAGACAATGCCCACGCCGACCATCGCGATCAGCAGCATGAGTCCCTCCGTGCGCCCGGGCCTTTCGCCGAGCAATAGCGGCGCGAGCAGAAAGACCCAGATCGGCGAGGTGTACTGGAGGATGATGGCGTTGGCGGCCGCCGTCATCGTGTTGGCGATGACAAAGCTGGCCGTCATGAGCGTGAACGTGAGTATCGATGCGATCGGCCAGCCGGCGGAGACGCGGCGTAACGTGTCCGCCCGCCGCCACGCAAACAGCAGGAAGAATGCGCCGCCGATGAGCGAGCGGTAACAGGCGATCGTGATGCCGGGGACGCCCTCGGCGTTGAGCAGCTTGATGAGCGGTCCATTGAGGCTCCACAGGGCGGCGCAGAGTATCAGCGCGAGGATCCCGAGCCGGCTGCGGGTGGCGGTTGGGTCGGGCGCTGCGGACATGGCGGCCTTATACCGCGCCGCGCCACGGCGGCGAACCGGGCCGCGAGCTTCAACTGGGCGATGCCGGGCACCCAAGGGTAGAATGGTCGCCCGTGTGTCGGCGCCGAAGGTCGTGGGTCGGCACAGGGCGAAGGCCAGGCCATGCCGCGGCTATTACTCGGAGCGGAAAATGTTGATCGTTGTCGGGTGCCGCTGGCAGCTCGCTGCCCGTGCGGATTACCGCGTGCGCACGGGCGGACAAGCCGCCCGGGGCACCCGATGGTGGAACGCCGTGTTCAACGTTTTCCGCTCCCCTTAGTATCTGGCCTGGCGCGAGCATGCTCTTGAGAAGATTCACGATCGGCGCCCTGGGCGTACAGTGCGCCGCGGATAACCGGCGACGTAGCCGAGCTGGTCGGTCTGGCTCTCAATATACCACTTCTCGTTCACGGCGTCCCACTTTTCGACGACCTCGAAGTCGGCGTAGGGCTCGTCACCTGACCGTCGCAGAAATAGGTGACTGTCCCTATTTGCGTATTTGCCCCCTATTTGCCCCTATTTGCCCTCTGTCGTTCGACGCGACCCGAGCGCGCCCGAAATACCGCACGTCGCTTGACCGTTCGTGAGGGACAGACCGTCCAGTCCCGGCGGCGCTACCGGCGGATCGAGTCGATGAACCGCTGGAAGCTACCATGGCTCGCGGCGAGCGCCCGTTCGATTTCTGCTAGAGGCCGTCCAAGCCGAAACCGCTCCTGAGATCCGCCACCTCTGAATGGGATCTTGACCATCGCGCCAGCCTCGATGAGCGCATCCGCGACGTCGTCAAAGAACACGCTGGCGTGCGATCCCAGGCGAAGCCTCAGCGTATTCCCGTTGATGAACCCGACACGCATGAACGCGCGCAGTGCCTTATGGACGGCTACAAGCGCGTCATCGGCTGGTTGCGCGACCTCTTCGACCACCGGCTCTTCGGCGTCTGCTGAGACCGTAATGCCCAGTGAGACCATCTGCCGCCGAATTGCATCGGGGTCGTACTGTGTGACATCTCGGTCCATCAATGTGATCGCTCGTACACCGCCAAACGGGACGATCGCAACATCGGCGAAGCGAGCACCGGCAACAAAGTCGATGCGCTCGAACTCGCAACGTTCAAAGCGAACATGCTCGACGTCGCCGACGGCGAGTTTCGTCGCCTGGAAATAGCAGTCGGTAAACGTGACGTTCCGAAGACTTCTCGGGTTCAAAGCGCCATCGGGGAACGATAGCTGCTTGATGTGCTGCTCGTCCACCCGCCCGTCGAGCATCCGAATGACGAGTGCGCCGCAGTTCTCTCTCGTGTATGATCCCATGCCATCACCCGCCGCCGCAGCCTCGAGTTCCGCGGGCCTCAGCGAGTCGCGGAGTCGGCGCGCTGCAACGTCTAGCGTCAGTGGGGGCACGCGTGTCGGCCGGAATATCCTGCGCAATTCCGGCCACCGGCGCCCCGCGGCGTGATCGGCAACCACCTCGCCAAGGAAGTAATTGCGAAATTCCTCATGGTCAAAAGCAAAGCTACTCCCGCCCTGAGCTGGAACGACTAGCGCATGCTGCGTCAGTCGCTCCTGAACCTGTCGGCTTTGCTGGATGCTGAGGCGCTGAGATTCGCAGTACAACTCAGCGATGATATCGCACACTTCACGCGAGAGGGAATCGGTTCGCGAAGTCCACATCTCCTCGGCAAGCCTGCTGAGCAGGTCATGGTGCTGTCGATTGCTGAGCAGCGGGCGAGCCGGATCGCCGCTCTTCTCGATCCACTTCTCGCGCACCTCTCGCTGCAGAATCGTATCTATGAAGGTATCAAAGAAATCCTCGGTTTCCGGTCGCAGTTTTCGTGCAAGATCCGCGCGATCCGTGCAATCGCCAGCGATCTCCACGAGACGGGCCGCCAACACGGGGCGTGTTAGTAGCGGATGTGACTCCTTGCCCAGCGCGCTTGCGACCGTCTCGAACAGCCCGGCTGGATTGGGCAGCTTTCGCTTGACGCAGTACGCTACAAATTCGTCCTTTGACCAGCGACAGATTTGGAGCTTGGCGAACGTAAATTCGTAATTCGGAATTGCGTCGATCAGTCGCGCCTGCGTATCCAAGCTGTTGTATTCAAAGAAGGCCTTCCTGGTTGCGATGAGGAGATTTCCCTGGCCACGCAATTGCTGAATTAGCGTGCCCAGGGACGTCACGGCTTCACCGCCCGTGCCCTCAACAAACATCTCCTCGAAGCCGTCGAATGCGGGGACGATTACACCCATGCGTACAAGCTGTAGAAATGCGTCGTAGTAGAGAAGCTGAAATCGCAGTTTGTTCACCAGCGCCCCGACAACGACGTCGTCGAAGCGCAGCATCGTTCGTCCGCCCAAAGGAATCGGCACCAGCAGCCAGTCAGAGCGACGCTCCTTGTACGCTCGCGCCTGGGCTCGCGCCGCTCGGTTTATGGTCGTTGTCTTGCCCTCGCCAGCGTCAGAGGTGAGATACAGTACTGAGCAAAAACCCGGCGATTCTCGTCCGAGGACATCACACACTACCTCTTCGACGTTGGACACCGTGGAAGGGCTGCCCTCTGGGTTGACCTCAAGATGGTCCGTGAGGCTGCCGCGCTGCGGCACGTAATGTGGTTCATCCGTCACGTGCTCGAGAATGCGATCTGCGAGTGTCTGGATTCGGGCGACGCGATTGATGATCCACTTGTTCGCCGGGAGCCGCTGGCCGTTTTCCTCAACGATCAGCTCTCCCTCTTCTTGATGAAGTGTTGCCTCAATCATCTCGTCACGGATGTTGCCGAGAAGCTGCCCCTTCGATATCTCGATTTGATTGGGCGCATCGGCAAAGGCAGTGAGCAGTGCCTTGAACTCAGGAATAGTCATGACCCTGCCTCCCAGGCTATCTCAGTGTAGTGCGACTGCATCATGCGCGAATAGACCCGAGGCGTCGAACGGCCGACATGCGTATGGAGATGAAAAACATGCAACCCGCAGGCTGACGCGAGGACAATTCCGGGCCACAGGTCATCGTCAGACGAGACAACTACGACTGAGCTCTCTCCCTGACGGGCCGCGTACAGGAGATCCGAGAGCAGCATTGCATCGACGAGTTTCTGCTGCCCAACGAAGAGAACCTGATCCACGGTTATGCCGCAACCCGCCTTGGGACAGCGACCGTCGTTGATGAAGCGGTCAAGCAACTGCAGTGGACAGCGATCATCATCGCACCCGTGGTCACGAGGCGAATCGGCTCGCAGGTTCGATGGCACTTGCCGGCGTCGATAGGTGCGGAATAGGTGATACGTTGGACGAAGATCCAACGCCAAAGCGAGTTCAAGGTTCGCGATCATGGAGCGCGTACCTGCGGTCGTCGGCACGCTGATTGCCCGGGGGAAGTCCGCGTTGATGCCGGCGCTGAGGCGTTGCGCGTAACGAGTTAGCTGATCGTCCTCGTACCAACCTCCATAAAGTCTGAAGCGGAGCTTCGTGGACGTCGGAGCGACACGCAACGCGACGTGCTGGACCATCTTCTCGACCACAGTAACGATGCCCAGGCGTCGCTGGTTCGGCCGGATGTTGTCCCAATCGACCAGGAAGAACATGCGAGTGTCCCCGATCTCCGTTTGTTCGCGGGACCCAACCGGCAAGTATAGCAGACGAAGAAAGGCAACGCGAGACAGGCGGGCAAAGATGAAGCCTGCGCGGTCCAAAACGTCGACCGATCTTGCGGGCTCCTCCGCGTTACCCGGGATTATTCACCAACCTGTTCCGCGTAGCGTAACGCGCCGGCGGGGGCCTTAAAGGGCAAAACGGGCGTCGGGAGGCCGGCGGAGGACGGTTGGGGGCTGGGTCGGCCGACACCACCCCCTTCTCCCCACGGCCGCTACGAGCCTGAGAAGAAAATGGGGACAGGCACCGCGGGACGCGTTTCTCGCGTAGCAAACCGGGTCGGCGCAGAGCCAGTCCCCATTTTCTGCCTGCCGGCCGGCAGGCGCTACCGGCTCGGGAAGGTCGCGTCGGCCGGGTTGTCCGCCGGATCACGCCCGCACGACCGAACCCAGAGGGACCTGCCCCGGCGGCGGTACCCAGCGCTGGGCCCATGCGGCGGCCCGCACCGGCGGGCGCGACGAGGCCGGGTGCTGGGTCTGGACCCGTGGGGGGCGGAGTGGACGCCCGAGCAGTGGCGCAAGGCCGTGCGCGAGCCCGACGACCGCGATGAGACGGCCACGCTGGGTCCGAACGCCAGCCGGGGCCGGCCGCTGGCCACGGGCCGCTTCCTGGGGAAGCTGGAGCACAAGCGGGGCCGCCGGCTCCGCCCGCTGCCCGTGGGACGGCCCAAACGGGCCCCAACAACGCCGCGAAGGAGGCGAAAGAAGGGAAGAAAATAGGTGACTGTCCCCCGTTAGTCCCCGCGGAGTTTCTCTTCGACGCTGCGGACTTTGTCGGCCATGGTCTGCTGGCGATCGGTGCGTGTGCCGAGCTTGATGGTCGTGGTGATCCGTGGGGCGCCCAGCTCGTGCACCACTTCGTGACAGCGCTTGATGGCCGCGAAGACGGCGTCCCACTCGCCTTCGATGTTCGTGCCGTAGGCGTGCAGATGCGTCTTGAGGCCCGCCTGCGTCAGCACGCGCTCGCAGGCCGCGACGTACTGCGAGACCGAGACGCCGACGCCCAGCGGCACGACGCAGAGATCGACGATCACGTTCACGCGCGCTACCTCCTTTCGCCCGCGGCATTCTACCCGCTGCGCCGCCGGGAGTATGCCGGCCGGGTCTGGGCGTCAGGGCGCGGGGCCCGACGCGCCCGGTCCGCCGAAGCCGGCGTCGGTCAGCGTCCGCAGGCGCTGGCGGACGAGATCCAGCTCGGTGGGGCGCAAACGCATGACCTCCTCGGGCTGTCGCGTGGCGTCGATGCGCAGGGCCGCGGCGAAATGCTCAGCGGCCGTGTGCGCCGCGGTGGGCGCGTCGGTTTCCTCCCACCAGTGGAACCAGGCTTTGCCCGCGGCGATGCGCTGGCGGGGGTCAGTGGGGTTCAGCCGAACCGCGGCTTGCCACTGGTCCACCGCGCGCGACCGTGCGGTCACGGAATCGTCGGGGCGCGCCGCCAGCAGGTACCGGCTTTCCAATTCCTCGTAAAGCCGCGCCAGGCGGGCGTGGGCGGCGCTGGAGCGCGGGTCGCGTCGCAAGGCCACGTGGGCGGAGTCCACCGCTTGCTGGAGCAGCCGCACGCGGTCGTCCGGCGTAAGCGCGGCATTGGTGGCCAGCATAGCTGCCACGCGGCTTACGTCGCGCGCGACGCCGGGGTCCAGCGGATCGCTGGTTAGGGCGGCCTGACCGAGGTGCAGCGCTGCCTCGCAGGATTCCCAGCCCGTGGCGCTCGCTGCGGCGTTTTTCATTTGTGCCAAACGCGACGCGGCGCGCATCACCGGGACCGTGACCAGCGCCAGGTGGGCCGCGACGACCAGCATGCCGACGAAGGCGGGCGTAATGTGTGCCGGCGGCGCGCCGGACGCGCGTCCGTCCGCGTACACGGCGTAAGCACAAGCGGTCAGCGCCGCGAAAACGCCCAAACCCGCCGGTGTCAGCAAGGCGAAGTCAATGAGCCCATGGATGAGAGCCGCGGCCAGCGCGGCCGCCAGACCGGCGATCAGCCAAGCCCGCGCGCTGGCAGACGTGGTCAGACGATCGAGCGCATAGACGGCCAGCACCAGCGTAAACACCCACACGCCGGCCAGCTCGACGGCCCAGACCACTATCAGGTTCCGGTCCAGGACGACGCCCGAGAAGAGCGCCTGAAGTACGAGGACGCCCAGTGCGGCGACCAACAGCGCTCGGGCGGGCACTGCGGGCCGGTACGCTTGGCGGGCCGGGAGCAGGACGTCGGCCCGGGTCACCGGCACCTCTGCGTGATTACACGCGAGCCGGCGCAACGTGCCGTGCACGCACCCGACGGTCAACAGGCCGGCCGCGCCGAGCCCCAACGGTCCCAGCTCGACGAGCAGCGCGAGCCACAGGTTGTGCGGATCACGGACGTCTTCAGTGCTCGCGACCGGCTTATGCAGCAGATAGGCGGCGGCGAAATTGCCGCGGCCGAGTCCGGTCAGCGGGGCATCGAGAAACGCCTGGGCGGCGGCGGTCCAGTAGTGCCACCGAAACGCAAGCGACGGATGCGGCAGGGTGCCGCGTGTTAGCCCGTAGCCGAGCGCCCCGGTGATAAGTGCCAGGTAGCCGGCGGCCAACAAAGCGGTAGCGCGGCCGGCGTGCGACGCGATCGCGCGCCGCCAGCGGCCCAAGAGCAACAACAGCAGCGCTCCGCCGGCCGCGGCGATGAAAGCCCCGGCGCTCCCGGTCGTCCACAGGCCAAATGCCAGCAGAGCCAGCATCATGGCCACAAGCACCACGGCGGCGACGCGCTCGGCCCGGGTCGGTCCGTTGTGGGAAAGCAGTCCGCCAACCAGCAGGCCCGCGGCCGCGAGCACCCACATCATCAGCAACGAGCCGGTCACATTGGGGTGGGCCTGATAGCCGAAGGCTTCGCCGGAGCGCAGGCGTCGTTCGAAGTTGACGATCGTGGGGTCGTCGGAATCGAAGCCGGCCGGCGTCAGCCTGTCCTTGTTCTCGTTCCAATAGGCCAGCGTGTCGCTGAACTCGTAGGCTTTCTGCACGAGGCACTTGGCGGCGGTGGCCGACCCGGACGCCAGCAGCGTGGCCAGCAGCAGGCGCGGCATCCAGGCTGCGCGCATGAGGAAGACCAGGGCGGCCCCGCTAAGAACGCCGACGAGCAGACTGAAACCCGCCGTGAGCGCCGTGCGCTGGTTCGACGCCGCCGCGGTCGAAAGCGTGACGGCCGCCGCGAGGAGCACGACGCCGACGACCAGCCAGCGTGGTGCGTTGCGGCGACTCCAGGCGCGGACCAGGGCGGCTGCCGACGCCGTCAGCGTCAGCGAATCCAGCCACGCGGTGGCGGCCGGCGTGACGCCACCGCCGGCGCCCAAGGCGGTAAGAAAGGACAACTCGACGCGCTCGAAGGACTCGGAGATGAGCGGCCGGGCGCCGAGGACCGCGAGGAGCACGAAGAACAACGTGCGCTCGAACAATGAGAGGCTGCGCGGAGGGCCGGCGGCGGGCTCAGCGGTAACGGTGGCGCGCGTCATGCCTCTTTGCGCAGCGGGGATTCGAGAATGGCGACGATGGCGAGCACCATGAGCACGAGGATGCCGATCGTAATCGTCTGGCGGAGATCAGCCCCCGGCAGGAGCGTGGCGGCCAGCCCGGTCGTCGCCGTCGCGAGGTAAATCGTGAGTACCGCCAAGCGACGGCCGAGGCCGCGCTCGACGAGCCGGTGCGAGAAGTGGCGCTGATCGCCGCGCAGCGGGCTGCGGCCCTCGGCGAGGCGGATCGCGACGACGCTGACGAAGTCGTAGAGCGGCACCGCCAGAATCACCAGCGGCATGGCCAGCGCGTAAGGCGGCGTTTGGTGTCCGCTGTGGTAGTAGGTAGTTAGCACCGAGACGACCGCGAGCATGTAGCCGATCAGCAAACTGCCCGCGTCGCCCATGAAGATGCGCGCCGGCGGGAAGTTGAACACCCAGAAGCCGCCGATCGCGCCCAGGAACACACACGCCAGCGCCGGCACGAGCACCTGGCCGGCCATCAGGCCGCAGATGGTGAAGAACGCCAGGCAGAGCCACGCCACGCCGGCGCTGAGGCCGTCCATGTTGTCGAGGAAGTTGAAGGCGTTGATGATGACGACGAACCACGCGACCGTGAGCACAACGGACACGGCTGGCCCCCACATCACGCCCACGCGCAGATCGCCGATCAGCACCACGAATAGACTTACGCCGACGATTACGATCAGTTTGAAGGTCGCCCCGAGCGGCCGGAGATCGTCGATCAGCCCCAGCACGTGAATGATCAGCGCGCCGAGCAGAATTACCATCATCTGCCCGACGCGCGTCTGCATCCCGCCGAAATACGCGCGCACGTCTTCGCCGAAGGTCTCTGCCACCCACCCGGGTGAGACCGTTGTGGCCAACACCACTGCCGCGACGATCGGCAGCCAGGCCGCCAGGAAGATGGCGACGCCGCCGCCGTAGGGCATCGGCTTCTGGTGGGATTTGTGCCCGCCGGGCCGATCCACGTAGCCGAGCCGCGGGGCCAGCCGCAGGGCCAGGGCGGTGAGCACGAGCGCGAGCAGGAGCGTGCCGAGCAGCGCGGCGACGAGTAGTGCCAGGAGGGTCAGGCGGGTCATGGTGCCCCCTCGTCCGGCGCCTCGAACAGCTCAGTTAGTTGATGGCGCTGCGCGCGATAGCGCTCGCGGACGCGCGTGAGGAACGCATGGTACTCCGGCTTGTGATAGTCGGGGTAGGTCCAGGGCCACGGTTGCCAGGCGCCCGCGGAAAAATGCAGCGTGACCTCGGCGTAGATGCCCAGACCGAGATACACGCGATGCCCGCGATCCTTCGTCGTGGCCAGCACGAGCTTGGTCAGATCCAGATAGCCGGGGTCGAGGTTCACGGGCCGCGGAGACTCCGCGGACAAGCACTCGTCGGCGATCTCGAGCTCCAGCGCGTTGGTGTACCGTTTGATCTCGGCCAGGCCGTCCGGGCGGATGAGCCGCTCGAAGCTGAGAAACCAGCGCTGGAGGTGGGGACCCATGTCCGCGGAATAATAGTCGGACTGATCGAATGGCCAGAGGTCGCTTTCCAGGTCGACCGGGCCGTGTTGCCGCGTCAGGCACTGCCGGGCGCGGCGCAACACGTCCGGGTCCCCGCCCAGCAGACCCACGATGAGCTTAACCGGCAGTGCCCCGCGTGCGCGTGCCATAGTTGAGAGTGTAGCAGCCCGGTACGATACCCGCGACGTGGCCGGCGTGAGCCGAAGGCCAGGGATTGCGCAACCGTACGGACTACGGCGCCCCGAGAGGCCGCGATGAACCTGGGTCTGTTCGAAGATGCCAGCGGGCGACAACTGCTGCCGCTGACGTGGCTGCGGGCGGCGTGTGAGCTGCGCTGCGGCGTCGATCGGCTCATTGACAAAGCGCAGGTACACCTGGGGCGTCCGGCCGCGCGATTGTGGCTACGCGAAGAGATTCGCACAGTCGTGACGGAGCGCATTCCGCTAGCGCCACCCGTGCACGACGAGGATTGGTGCCTGCTGAACGCCCGCGCGATGCTGACGGCTGACCTGGTGCCGCCGCCGGCCGGGGTGGCGTGGCAGCACGAGGGGGTCATCGTGGCCCTGGGCGTGTGGGCGGAGGTTGCGGACGGGCTGTCGGAGCGCCTGTTTCTGGATAACGAGGCGTTGCACGGCTGGCTCCGCGCGCGTCAGTTTACGATCGAGCGCGCCCCGGAAGCGGTGCATCTGATCGAATATCCGTGGAATCTGGCGCTCCTGAATCACGCCGAGCTGGAGCGCCAATGTCGCCGCGGCGGTGTACACGAGGGTCGCATTCATCCTGGTGCCCACCTGCTGAACGCCGGTGCGATCTATGTCGGCCGCGGTGCCGTCATTCAGCCGGGCGTCGTGCTGGACGCGGAAGCCGGGCCGATTCACATCGAGGCGGGCGCCGTAATCCAGGCGAATGCGGTGCTCGAAGGGCCGTGTTTCGTCGGCGCTCACAGCATCGTGCGGCCCACGGCGGTGCTGCGGGCCGGCACGAGCATCGGTCCAGTCTGCAAGGTCGGCGGCGAGATCGAGGCCAGCATCATGCACGGGTACACGAACAAGCAGCACGATGGCTTTCTGGGGCACAGCTACGTCGGCGAGTGGGTTAACCTCGGTGCCGACACGGTCACGAGCGACCTGAAGAACACGTACGGCACGATTCGCGTGTATCTGAACGGGGTGGGCGTCGAGTCGGGCCAGCACTTCATCGGATCGATCATCGGCGATCACGCCAAGACCGGGATCGGCACGATCCTGCCGACCGGCGGCGTGATCGGCGTCGCGTCCAACGTGTTCACGTCGAGGGCCGTGCCGAAATTCGTCCCCTCGTTTGCGTGGCTGACCGAAGCGGGGCTGACGAACTATCGCATCGACAAAGCGATCGAGATCGCCCGGCTCGTCATGGCCCGCCGCGACGTACACCTCAGCGACGCGGAAGCGCGGCTGTTGGTGCGGACGGCGGAGCAGGCGCGCGAAGTCGAAGCCGCCGGTTGGGCGTAGGCACATTTCGCGCGCCGCGCAGGGCGCGCGCTCTTGGCGCGCGGTGGCACGTTGCTACACTGGGCAGCACTGGCAGCGCGCGGTGTGAGGTCGGCCGAACCGACGGATGGGTCTGGCCGGCGTGTACGTATCGCGGATGAAAGGAATCGGCCCATGTACCAACGGCTCGTGCAACTGAACGCTCTGGCCCTCGGCGTGCTGACGCTGCTCGGGTGCAGCGGCTCGGGGGCGGCCTCGACGGGCTTCATGGTCGGGAAAAACCTGGCGCGCAAGGACAGCCACCTGAAGATCCTGCTCGACGGGCAGGCCGGCAAACAGAGCACGCTCAAGAAGGCGGCCACCGGCCACTCGCGCTTCGAGATCAAGGAGCCGGCCAGCACGCACCCCAAGCTCCAGTTCGAGATCGAGCGGCCGGACCAGTTCGGCCGCATCACGATGGTCAGCCTCCAGATTCACCAGAAGTTCGAGGCCGACTACTCGCACCAGGCGGAGTTCACGGTGTTGGCCAAGGACACGAACAATCCGCAGGCGCAGATGAAGCCCGGGGTCGAGTATGATCTGGGCAGCCCGGGCCCCGAGTTCAAAGTGGTGAATTTGCGGAACGAGGAGGTCAAGGGCGTCGAGCTTGTGCCGGGGATGAAGTACATGCTGGTGCTGACGGTGAAGGCGGACAAAAGCGAGACGGCCCAGATTTACTTTCAGGCCCAATAGCGCCACGGCTGGAAACAGCCGCTCCTTTCGCGTGACGGGGCGATCGACCTCCGGGCCGGTCGCCCCGTGCGTTGCGCGGACGTGAACCGCCAAGACGCCAAGAGCGCCAAGAACGCCAAGTCAATCAGGTTGCGGAGGGTCAGCACGGAGGGGGCTGGGCGCGTGCTCGTTCGCAGTCTCTCTAATCTGATTGAAACTGGGCGCGCGGTGGCGGTGGGGCGCGCCCGACAACATCCTCTCCGCGGGTTGCGTGCCCGCGGCTCATCTGTTGGAGTTGGAAAGCCGGTTTCTGATTCAGGACACGCGCGGAACTTCGCCCGTTGTCCGCACACACACGGGGCATCGCGCAATTCCGCCACGTATGGCGCGGCCGTCGCTCAGGCGGGCGCGACCTTGGCCGCCGCGTCGATCGTGGTAACCGAAGCGTCGCGACGTTCGGCGGGCACGCCGGAGTCGCCATCGAACCGGTACTCGGGCACGAGCTGCCGGAGGCGCACTTGGAGCTCGCCGCTGGAAAGCTGGTCCGCGTGGGCGACGAGGTCATTGATGGCGGCGCACAACGGCTCCCAATCGACGGAGATGCTCTGCCAAATGCCGATTTTGGGGTGCTGGGTGCGTACGACGCCCTCCCCCTGGATCATCAGCTCTTCATAGAGCTTCTCGCCGGGCCGCACGCCGATGAACTCGATTTTGATGTCCTCGTCGGGTCGGAAGCCGGACAGGGTGATCATCTCGCGCGCCAGGTCGACGATCTTGACGGGTTCGCCCATGTCGAGGATGAAGACCTTGCCGCCCTTGGCCATGGCGGCGGCCTGGAGGACGAGCTGGGCGGCTTCCGGGATCGTCATGAAGTACCGCACCATGTCCGGGTGCGTCACGGTGAGCGGGCCGCCCTGCGCGATCTGCTCGCGAAAGATCGGGATGACGCTACCGCTGCTGCCGAGCACGTTGCCGAAGCGCACGGTGACAAACTCGGTGTCGGAGCGTTGATTGAGGCCCTGGATGTACATCTCGGCGACGCGCTTGGTACAGCCCATGACGCTCGTCGGGTTCACCGCCTTGTCGGTGGAGATCAGGACGAACTTCTCGCAGCCGCAGCGCGAGGCGGCGTCGGCCACCGTGCGGGTGCCGTGGATGTTATTCTTGACCGCCTCGCCGGGGTTGTGCTCCATCATGGGGACGTGCTTGTGCGCCGCGGCGTGGAAGACGGCACTGGGGCGCTCCTGGTCGAAAACGCGCTCGATCCGCCGGCCGTCGCCGATGTCGGCGATGTAGGGCCCGCAGGGCACGTCGGGGAAGGAGCGTTTCAGCTCGCGGTCGATGTCGAAGAGGTGTTGCTCGGCCTGTTCGAGCAGCACCAGCCGGCGGGGCTTGAAGCGGGCGATTTGTCGGCACATCTCCGAGCCGATCGAGCCGCCGGCCCCGGTAACCATGATCACGCGGCCCTGGACGAACCGCTCGACCTCGCTCTCGTCGAGTTTGACCGGGTCGCGGCCCAGCAGGTCGTCGATGGCGACGTCGCGGATTTCGCTGACTTTGGCGCGGCCGGCGATGAGGTCCGCCATGGCCGGCAGCGTCTTGAAACGCAGATTCGTACCGCGGCACAGCTCCACCACGCGGCGCATGTGGGCTTGCGTCGCAGACGGCATCGCGATCAGGATCTCGTCGACGCCGTACTCTTCGCAGACGTGCCGGACCTTCTCCAGCGGCCCGAGGACGTCGAAGCCGTGGATCAGCGCGCCGTGTTTGGCACGATCGTCGTCGAGAAAGCCGACCACGCGATAGCGCAGGGTCGGCATGCGGATGATCTCACGGACGGCGTTTTCGGCGGCGTCGCCGGCGCCCAGAATGAGCAGCTTGGGGGCCACGCCATCGGCGACGGGCCGCACTTCCTCGTGATACAGCCGCACGGCCAGACGGGCGCCACACACCAGCGCAATGGTGGCGGCAAAGTCCAACAGGAAAACGGAATCCGGGAAGCGATCGCCGCCAAACGGCTCGGCGGCCAGACCGAGCCGGTCCAGGTTCTGGAGGCCGTAGTAGATCAGGAAGCAGATGAAGAAGCTGACCCAGGCGGCGCGAGCGACGCTGAAGACATCGCGCAGGCCAACGTACCGCCACCACGCGCGGTGGAGGCCCAGGGCGATGAAGACGGCCGCCTTGACCACGAGCACGATAGGCAAAAGGGGCAGGAAGAAGGGGAGAAACCAGATGTCGAAGCGCTTGAAGTTATACGCGAGCCCGAAGGCCAGCAGCCAGGAGAACGCAAAAACAAGGATGTGCGCTAGCGCGCTCACGAGCCGGCGATGGGGGCGCGTCGGCAATCCGCTGTCGGACCCCGCCGATTTGGCGTCACCACTCATGTTGGCGCGTATCCGCTCGGAACACCACGATCACACATTATCGGCATGGCCGCAGCTACTGGCCCACTCCGACACTTTCGCCCGCGCCCGGCCCCCGACGGATCACAGGGCGTAGCGCAGCGCGTGGATCAACTGGTCCAGGCCCCGGCTGGCGCGCTTGCCGCGCACTAACAGCTCGTCAGCTTTGTCCAGCGCCGCCCGCGCGCGCTGTGCCTCGCCGAGCGCCCAAGCACAGTAAGCACTCAGCACATGCCCGTCGGCGGTCATCTCTGAGGTTGCTTGTTGGAGCACTTGCCGCATCTGAGCTTCCAGGTACGGCGAGCGTCCCGTCGCGGTTTGGAAGTCGCCGAAATGCGAGGCGAGGTCGGGGCGCTCCCGCAGAATCTCCGGACGCCGCGCTGTCGCTACGATCAGGTGTTGGAGGGCCACACTCCGATGTCCCTGGTCCAGGGCGGCATGGGCCATCAGCAAGTGCGGCACGTGCGCTTCCGCGTCAAGGGCACACGCGCTGGCGAGCAGGCGTTCGGCGCGGCGGATCTTCTGGTGGTGCTCCGGCGTCTGAGCGGCGGCGGACGTGGCCTCGCGGTACAGCTCGAAGGCCTGCTCCTGGGTCTCGGAAACGCCGCGCTTCGTCGCGCTCTCGACGCCGCTCCAGAGCCGCTCGGATGGGACCGCCTCGGACGCGGCTGGCTTCCGCTCGGCCGGCCGCAGCCCAAAGGCCTGGTGGAAGCGACCACCGGCGGGCTGGGGCGGGAGCACCGGTAGCTCTGACCACGGCAACTCGTTCAGCCCTGGTAAACCTTCCACAGGCATGCCCACGCTCGTGCTGTAGGAAAAGCCGCTCGCGTATTCCAGTTGCGCCGTCGACAGCAGCCCTGCGTTCGCGAGGCTAAACCGATACGGACTGGTCACGGGCCCAAGGCGCACCGGGGCCAACTCGGGAGCACCGCCGTGCCGCGAGGTCCTGGGCAGGCCCAGCGCGGCGTTCACTCTCGCGACATCCCCGCGCTGCGGGAGTCCCGCCACGTCCTCGTAGGTGTACCGTCCGCCGATGCGGTCGATAAACTGCGACGGGGCATTGGCCGTGGCGCGGCGCACGCCCACACCGTATCCAACCTGGCCCCGGCTGGTCGGCACCGCCATCAGGGCCAGCGTGCCGGCGACAATCGCGAGTTGCTGCCACCGTGAGCGGTTCATGGGCGTCTCCTGAACAGGCTGCGTACCAAACTCCACATGATACCATCGGACAAGGGGTGAACCAACCGCGCCCATCGGGCTTTGCGCTCCGGTCCGTACTGGGCCTGGCGCGGGCGAGTGCCCGCGCGGCGGCACGACCAACCGCGGAACTGCCGGCGCGGCCCGCCCGGCAGCTCTTGCGCGGCCTG
>Ga0214473_10002156_pt1 | contig 24545 bp, 17 predicted proteins | sample RVTome_7_FD_203509 | JGI IMG/M metagenome (GOLD analysis project Ga0214473, IMG submission 203509) | Soil microbial communities from uranium-contaminated site in the Upper Colorado River Basin, Wyoming, United States - RVT98D197 | ecosystem: Environmental > Terrestrial > Soil > Contaminated >... | reverse complement strand
GCGCCCGAGGGGAGGTCGCCGAAGTCACAGGTCAGCACTCCTGCCGTGATCTCACAGTCGTCGCTGTCCTCGGCCCAATCGATACCGGCCGGCAGCGCGTCGGTGAGGGTGACGCCGTAGGCGGTCCCGTCGCCGATGTTGGACACCGTGATCGTGAAGCCCACGTCGTCACCGGCGCTCACCGGCGACTCGTCGGCCACCTTCAACACGGTGACGTCCGGGCACTCGACCGTCACGGTCGCCTCCGACGCGTTGTCGCCCGCGTCGTCGTCGGACTCGTTCGAGGCGCTGACGGTCGCGACGTTCTCGAGCGCCGCGCAGTCCGTCGCGTCGGTGACACCCGACACGTGGACCGTGCGCTCCGCGCCCGAGGGGAGGTCGCCGAAGTCACAGGTCATGACCCCGCCTGCGATCTCGCAGTCGTCGCTGTCCTCGGTCCAGGCCACCCCGCCGGGGAGCGTGTCGACGAGCGACACGTCGAAGGCGGTGCCGGGGCCCTCGTTGGTGACGACGACCGTGAACGCGGCCGTGTCACCGGCGTTGATCGTGCCCTCATCGGCGGTCTTGAGGACCGTCACGTTGGGGCAGTTGACGGTGACCGTGTCCGTCGACTCGTTGTCGTCGGTGGTCGCCTCGTTGTTCTTCTCGTTGCTGGCGTCGACCACGGCCGTGGTCTCGAGCAGGCCGCAGTCCTCGGCGTCGGTCAGGCCGGACACGTGGATCACGACCTGCGCGTCGGGCGCGAGGTCGCCGAAGTCGCAGCTCAGCACGCCTGCCGCGATCGAGCAGTCGTCGCTGTCCTCGGTCCAGGCCACCCCGGCCGGGAGCGCATCGCTGAGGGTGACGTCGTACGCCGTGCCGTCGCCGTGGTTCCACACGGTGATCGTGAAGGCCGCTTCCTCACCGGCGTTGATCGTGCCGTTGTCGGCCGTCTTCTCGACCGCCACGTCGGGACACTCGACCACGATCTCGACGTCGCCCGTGCTCGGGTTGCCGTCGTTCGAGGTGGTGGCCGATGCAGCGTTGCGGACGATGCCGCACGAGTTCGCCGTGGTCGGCGAGCCGATGTGCATCGTGTAGCTGGTGCCACTCGCCATGTCGCCGAAGTCACAGGTGAGCACGCCCGCGACGATGTCGCAGAACGACGCACCCGTGCCGCCGTCGATCACCCACGACAGCCCCGCGTTGGCAGGCAGAGTATCCGTCAGGACGACGTCTTTCGCCGTGCCCTCGCCGTCGTTCGAGATGGTGATCGTGTAGCCGATGTCGTCGCCGGCGTTGACCGTCGCCTCGTCCGCGACCTTCGAGACGTTGAGCGCCGCGCACTCGATGGTGATGGTCACGATGCCGGTGCTGACCGACAGGTTGTTCGTGGCCTGGACGCTGGCGGTGTTGCTGACGATCCCGCAGGTCTCAGCCGTGGTGTCCGACTCGATGTGCACCGAGGCGCTCGCCCCGGAGGCAAGGTCGAAGTTCGGTCCGCCGCAGGTCAGGGTCCCGAGCGAGATCGAGCAACTCCAACCGCCGGTCGTCCCCTCGACCGACCAGTCGAGTCCCGGGTTCGTCGGCAGGGTGTCGGTCATCACGACGCCCTTGGCGGTGCCCGGGCCGGCGTTCGACACGGTGATCGTGTAGCCGATGGTGTCACCGGCGTCCACGGTCGCCTCGTCGGCCACCTTCTGGATCGACAGGTTGGGACAGTTGACCGTGACCGAATCGGACGACTCCACGGGCGTGGTGTTCGCCGCGTCGGCCAAGGCGGTGTTGTCCACCACGCCGCAGGTGGCACGGGTCGTGGGGGACTGGATGTGCACCGAGGCACTGGCCCCCGCGGCCAGGTTGAAGTTGGCCCCGCCGCAGGTCAGCACGCCGGTGGCGATCGCACACGTCCAGCCGCCGGTCACGTTGTTGAAGGTCCAGTCGAGACCCGTGTCGCTCGGCAGGGTGTCGGTCATCTCGACGCCCTTGGCCACCCCGGCACCGTCGTTCGTGACCGTGATGGTGAAGCCTATCGTCTCGCCGGCGTTCACGGTGCCCTTGTCCGCGACCTTCGTGATCTGGAGGCCGGGGAACAGGACGTCGGTGGTGCAGTCGGCCACGTCGGACACCGAGGCGTTCGACGAGGCTCCCGTCGCGCTCGCCGTCACGGTGTTGACGAGCGGGTCAGGGCTGGCGGTCACCGTGTACTGGAAGCTCTTGGTCACCGAGGCGCCCGCCGCGAGGGTCGATCCGAACCCGGCGAGGTTGCCGCCGAGCAAGGGGTCGTTCACGACGAGGTCCTCGAGCTCGTCCTGCGCCGTGTTGGACACGGTGATCTCGTAGGTGATCGTGTCGCCCACGGTCGCGTCGGCCGGGCAGGTCTTCTCGACGTTCAGCCCGGGCAGGAGGATGTTTCCCGCCTGCTTCAGCGGGACCGTCTGCTCGCCGCTGTTGATCGCAGCACCGTCCACCACGTGCGCGGCGTCGAGGGTCGAATGGATGTTGCCGGTCACGTTGCCCGGGTTCGGCGCGCAGTAGAGCTCGACGACCATCCGCAGGATGATCTGGTCGCCTCCGTCGACGCCGTCGACCTGGATCGAGGTCTCGAGGCGGTCCTTGCCGGCGGTGATGAACGCCTCGCTGTTCACGGTGACGCTCTCGTTGCCGTCCAGGTTCTCGTTCCCCGAATCGCCGGTGTTGACCGTCGCGCTGATCAGGTCGTCGAACCCGACGTCGGAGCCCGAGGTGGTCTCGCCGTCGTAGGTGTAGTCGAGCTCCACCGAGCCGGAGCCGGCCTCGGGCTCGACCGTGATGGCCGTGAAGAACACGACGAGATCGCCGCAGGCGAAGTCGCCGCCCTCGAGCGACTCGACGACGCCGGTCGTCTTGCTGATCGTACGGTCGTTGAACGCACCGCCGGCGCCCGTCGAGTGGTCGTAGGTGAACGGCCCCGCTGCGATGAAGTCGAGCGACACCCCGCCCTCATCGAGCGCCGACACCGCCGCGGGCGCAGCCGCCGGCGTGGCGGCCTTCCCCATCGTCAAGCTCGGGCCGGCCGCGTAGGCGGCCTGTCCGAGGATGAAGGAGAAGAGGACGAGCAAACCGAAGAACGAGGTGACGGCCCGCCGTTTCGCGGACGTGCGCGTCACCCCTCCGAGCCCTGATCCGTTACCCATCGTTGACCCCCCAAGGTCGTGGCCGATGTCATGGGCACTTTGCGGGGGCGGTCATCCGCCCCTCCCTGTGTCCCCACATCAGAGACTATGTCGTCACCCGGGGGATTCCATCAGACGAAAGCCCCGACATCCGCCCCCCTCAGCGGACGTAGTCCATATGGACGATGCGCCCAGAGTGTGGGCGAGGTCGTGCGGGGCAACAAACACGCTGGTCAGAGGGCCCCGGCTCGACACCGACGGACACGCATCCCGGGCGTGCGCTCGATCGGGTCGTCGCGCGACGCACAGGCTTACGTGTCGGTGCGCCGGCGTGCCGCCAGCAGGAGCCCGAGGCCGATCAGCGCGAGCGCGGCGGCGGCGGCCGACGGGGTGGATGCATCGGAGCCCGTGAACGCCGTCCCATCGCCACCGCCGGTGCCATCGGTGCCGCCCGCGGCTTCGACGATCGTGACCGTCGCGTCGTCCGTGTCGGACACGGTGAGCCCGAGCGTGTCCGTCCCTGAAGCCGTGCCGACGTTCAGCACGCTGAGCTGGTCGGCGGGGAGCACGTGATCGGCGGTGAGCGTCTTCGTCTCGCCGGCCTTGAGGACCGCCAACGTCCCGATGCTGCCGAGGACGTCGTCGGTGACGGTCACGTCGAACAGGGTCGTGTCTCCCGTGTTCGTGACCTCGTAGGCGTAGGTGACCGTCTCGCCGGTGGTCCCACTGGTGGGGGAGACCGTCTTCACGATCCGGACCGAAGGATGGATCACGTCGATCTCGTGGGTCGCGGTGTCGGAGACCTCGGTCTCACCGTCGGTCGCGGTCACGGTCCCGGTGTTCGGCACCGGGTCGCCGTCGGTGATGGCGATCACGTGCCGGCACCGATACGTCCACGACTCGCCGACCGACAAGGTCGCGTCGCCGTTCCCCTCATCGATGCGCACCAGGTCGTCGTCGCACCGCGGGTCCGACAGGTCCACCGCTCGAAGGTCGGTGTCCCCGTCGTTCGTGACCTCGAAGCGGTACGTCACCTCGTCGCCCAGGTGCGCCAGCGCCGGACCGGACTTCTTGAGCGAGATCGACGGCTCGCACGCGACCGCGTCGGTGTGCGAGTCCTTGTTCCTCCCGTCGACGTTCCTCTGCGGCTCGTCGTCGGCCTCGACGCGTGCGACGTTCTTCGCCGGACCGCATGAAGCGGCGTCGTCCACGACCGCGTCGAACGTCACCGTGACCGACTCGCCCGCACCGAGCGACTTGCGACGGCACCTCACGCTCCACGCCTCATGACCTCCCGGGTCGACGGAGCTCGCCACGGTGCACGTCCCGCCGTCGAACTCGGGAAGGATGCTCACGACGCGCACTCCCGTGGGGAGATCGTCGGTCACCACGAGCCCGTGGGCCGTCGCGTTCCCCGTGTTCGTCACCGTGAGCGTGTACGTGAAGCGGTCGCCGGGGGACAGGAGTCTGTCGGCGTCGCTCGTCTTGTCGATCTCGAGATCGGGGGCGCCGACCTCGAGGTCGCCGTAGCAGAAGGTGACGTGCGACAACCCCGCGGGCCCGTTCGGGTTCGGCTTCGTGTGGAGATCCCCGTCGTGGTCCGCGCCTGCGGCAGGCGCTCGATCGGCGAAGGACGCGTAGTCGTACCAGTTGCCCTCGCCGCCGCTCCCGCCCTTGACCCACACGCCGAGCAGGGGGATGTTGGAAGACCAGTCGAACGACTTCGCGCCGGCGTCCCAGTCGGTGATGTCGACCTCGAGGGTGCCGTCGTCGTACGGACTCCCTCCGGGGAACCCCCCGGACTCACCGGCGATCTGGAACGCCTGCACCTCGTCCGACCCGGTCAGCTGGCGGCATTCGTTGCGGGGGTTCGAGTCGCCGGTGTCGAGGACCTCGGGCTGCACGCCGCGCTGCGACGGCTCGTTGGGCGGCGTGCCACCCGCGTAGGCGATCTGAGCGGCGGGGAACAGACCCACCGCCAGGGCGGCGGCGGCGGGCGCGATCCATCGGCGGGCGAGTCCCTGTCGGTGCCTGCGGAGGCGCGCCATCTCTCGTTCCCCTCTCACGGATCTCCCGGCCCACCCCGCCCCGCGGGGGAGCGAGCGGCGTGGGGGTTCCCTAGGTCTGACGGGACCGTACCGCCTCCGGACGGGTGACTCCATCGGGCGAAGGTCTGCGCCGCGACCCCCGCCGGAGGGCGTACGTCGCGATCCACGATGGCAGGCAACGCGGTCGGGGGCAACCCACATGATCTGCAGGAGGAGGGGTGGATCCCCCGCGGGGTTCCATAATGTCCATTATGGGCAAAGCATGGGCAAAAGCCGGGTCGAGAGCGTCGCACACGCCGGGGAACGCTCAGGCCGTCGATGGCTCCCGCCCGAGCCGCAATGCGAGGCCCCAGCGGGTCACGTGCCACAGCGCCTCGACGACGATGCGCCGCGAGAGCTTCGAACGACCGTGCTCGCGTTCACGGAACGTGATCGGCGTCTCGCCGACGTCGAACCCGAGCCGGTGAGCCCGCATCACGAGCTCCACCTGGAACCCGTAGCCCTCGCTCGCGATCGGGCGCTCGAGCAGTGCGTCCAGCGCGTCTCTGCGATACACGCGGTACCCGCTCGTGGCGTCGTGGATCGGCAGGCCGAGCATGAACCTCGCGTAGATGTTGCCGCCGCGCGACAGCGCGACCCGCAGCCGGCTCCAGTTCGTCACGGCGCCGCCGCTCACGTACCGGCTTCCGACGGTCAGATCGTGCGATGTTGCGCCCTGGAGCAACATTCCCAGCTCGGCAGGATCGTGGGACATATCTGAGTCCATCTCCACGATCAGGTCGTACTCCTCCTGCAGGGCGGTGCGGAAGCCATCGAGGTACGCCGACGCGAGACCTGACTTAGTGGGGCGCTGGACGAGACGTACACGCGGGTCGTTCCCGGCCATCTCACGCACGATCTCCGGCGTGCCGTCGGGACTGGAATCGTCGATGACGAGCACGTCGATGTCGCCGGGCGTCGCCCGCACGCCGTCGACCACGGCGGCGATCGTCGCATGCTCCTCGTAGGTCGGCAGGATCACGAGCGTCCGCGGTGAGGTCGGCAAAGGGCCCGGCGCGGGCCGGGCGATGCTGCGTCTGCGAGGAGCGAGCAGGACACCCACGACGATGACGAGGCAGATCCAGGGAGCCCAGTCCCCCAGCCGCACGTACCAGGTCTGCGCGGTCGAGGTCCTGATCCGGTTCCGAAGGATAGCCGTCTCGAACAGCTCTGCGCGGGCGACGACCCGACCGTGCGGGTCGACGAACGCCGATACTCCAGAGACCGCCGCGTCGACCACCCATCGTCCCGTCTCCACCGCCCGCATCTGGCTCATCTGCAGGTGCTGATCGGACGCGGCCGTGAACCCGTAGGACGCGTTGTTCACCGGCACGACCACGAACGTCGCGCCCGCCCGCACGAAATCGGCGAACGACCCCGGGAAGGCGTTCTCGAAGCACACCGGCGTGGCGAACGCGGGAAGGCCGGGCGCTGTCACGGTCCGCACCCCCGGACCCGGCATACGGTCGACCGGGATCTGATCGATCGCCTCGATGAATCCCAGGCGGCTCCGCCACGGTACGTACTCGCCGAAGGGCACGAGGTGCACCTTGTCGTAGCGATCCACGGGCTCGCCGGCGCCGTCGAACACCAGCACGCTGGTGTGCTGGGTGCCGTCCGGGTCGTCGAGCACGGCGCCGGCCGCCACCGGGGCCCCCACCGACGCGATGCCGCCGCTCACTGCCGCCGCGGTGGCGGGATCGGCGGCCGCGGCAGGGTCGAGGGCACCCTCCCCCCACAGCGCGAGATCCGGCGGATCGGCGACGAGATCGCCGTGCAGGCCGATGTGGCGCCGGGCGACGATGAGATCCTCCTCGACGCTCGAGGTTTCCTCGGGCACGCGCACGTCGACCTGGAGCGCGGCGACGTCGAGCGCCGGGCCAGTCGCTTCCGGGAACGGGATCAGCACCGGAGCCAGGACGAGCGCGACCGCGAGGGCCCCTCGGCCGGCCCGCCGGAGCCTCGCTCCCCCACCGGCAACGACCTCGAGCAGGAGCGCGTTCACCATCACCACCGCGAAGGTGAGCCCCCACACGCCGGCGACGCTCGCGAGGGGCAGGAGGAGACGATCGTCGACCTGCGAGATCCCGACGCTGCCCCAGGTGAACCCGCCCAGGGGCCACATCGCCCGCACCCAGTCGGTCACCGTCCACGCGGCCGCGAGGCCGATCGCGGTCCGCAGCGATCGGCCGGGTCGGATGAGTCCGGGGGCGAACAGCCCCACGGCGGCGAGCGACGCCGCGGACAGAAGCGTGAGCGCGACCCACGCGAGCTCCCCGAACCGAAGGATCCAGTAGATGGTCGCCCCGAACGCGCCGATCCCGTAGACCAGGCCCACCAGCGCGGCTCTGCCCGGCGACGAGTGCCGCCATAGCCATAGCAAGGGCATCACGGCGACGAAGGCGAGCGGCCACAGACCCGCGGGGGGGAAGACGAGGGAAAGGAGGAGGCCGGAAGCGAGCGCGACCCCGAGCGCGACTGGCAGAGCCGGGCCCGGGCGGAGCCTCACGGGCTCAGGCGCAATCCCGGCAGAGGGTCCGCTTCTTGTCCGCCAGCTGGCTGCGGTGCTTCACCAGGAAGCACCGGCGGCACATGAACTCCGAACTCTGCATCGGCACGATCCGTGTGTCGAGGGGCTCGAGCCGCTCGTCCCGATTCAAGGCTGCGGAGGCGTTCTCCTCCTCGTCCTCGGCCGCCGCCTCCTCTCGCTCCGTTTGGCTCTCCTGTTTGGCGAGGAGATCCTGGATCGACTCCACCTCGCCCAATCCCTGCTCGGGCGGCGGCGTTGCGTCGGCGAGATCCTCCGGCGTCGGCTCGAGCTCCTCGAGCGGTTCGTCGTCGAGGATCTCTTCGCTGTCGCTGGCGGTCTGGTCGATGTCGTCGATGTCGCTGGTCATGGAACGTGTTCCTCCGAGCCCCCCTGGTACGGCGCGGCATCCTACACCCGCGCCGGGCCCCTGCAACGACGCAGGGCCGGCTCCTTGGAACGCATCCCGGTCGCGAGCCATTCCCAGGATCGGGGAAGAGGCCTCGGACGGCGGCCGGAAAGGGTGGAGGACCCAAGAGACCTTTGGGGCCGCGACGCCGGGGCGCCGCGTTCTCTACTCGGCTTCTTGGGTCCTCCGTGCGTCTCCGCCGGGGCGGCGACGCAGCTGGGACGCTACCGGGACCCGCGAGGTGCGGTCAAGTTCACGATCCAAGAAGTGTGACAAGAACCCCGTGCGCGCGTCACGACGCGGAGACCTCGCGACCGAGCGACACGGTGAGGATCGGTCGCAGGCCGGTGACCTCGAGCACCTCGAACGGGTCGTCGTCGTACGCGGCGAAGTCGGCGTGGAACCCGGGCTCGAGGACCCCCTTCTTCTCTTCCTGGTGTGCGAGGCGGGCGCTGCCTGCCGTATGGACGCGGATGGCCTCGACGCGCGACAACCGCTGCGACGGGTCGTGATGGCTCTCCATCGCGGCCACCGCCGACCACGGATCGAGCGCGGTCACGGGTGCGTCCGAGCCGGCGCCGACCACGAGGCCTCGCTCGAGCAGCGTCCGGAACGGGTTCATCGCGGAAGCGCGCTCGCGACCCAGCGCGGTCTCGTACATCTGCCCCGGGAACCCCCAGGCGGCATCGAACGCCGGTTGCACCGACGCGGCGAGCCCCAGCACGGCGGCGCGCTCCACCTGAGGAGCGGACGCCATCTCGACGTGTTCGATCCGGTGCCGCCGGGCCCGGAAGTGCCGACGCTCCCGCGAATCGAGAGACCGGTACACACGCTCCCATGCGACGAGCACCTGCTCGATCGCCCGGTCGCCGATCGCGTGCATCCCGACCTGGAGACCCGCGTCGTGACCGTCGCGGAAGAACTCCGCGAGCTCGTCGTCGTCGAAGTACGTCACCCCGTCACCCTCGACGTCGGCGTAGGGCGCGGAAAGCGCGGCCGTGCGCGCCCCCACCGAGCCGTCGGCCGCGAGATCACCACCGATGGCCGTCAGGCCGAGGTCCACCACGCGAGGCACCTCCATGGTCGCGGGCACCGCCACGGCGTCGACGGGGAGCCGTCCACGGTGACGCAGGAAGACCTCGACATCGCGGAACCCCATCTCCCGCGGCAGCGCCATCTCGTGGATGCCGGTGATCCCGCGGGCGGCAGCCAAGGCCGCTGCGGCGAGTTGGAGCTCCTCGATGCGGTGCTCGCTCCGAGCCTCCGCGGCCCAGCGGCATACCCTGCGGTTCGCCTCCTGGGTGACGCGGCCGGTCGGCGTGCCTTGCGGGTCGCGCTCGCACCCGTCGGCATCGAGCGCCTGCGCGAAGGTCAGTGCCGAGGAGTTGACCACGGCGAGGTGGCCGTCGACCCTGCGGATCACGAGCGGCTTGTCGCTGACCGCGTCGAGCTCGGAGAGACTCGGAAGGACCGGGAGCTCCCAGCGGGTCTCGTCGAAGCCGCCGAGCAGGACGACCGGATCGGGATCGCCGGCCGCCCGTCCACGAGCCAGCGCGAGGAGCTCCTCGGTCGATCGCGCGCGCACGACGTCTTCGTTCGCGAGTGAGAGCCCCGTCGACGTGAGGTGGACGTGCGTGTCGACGAACCCCGGCACGATCGTCGCGCCGGGCAGGTCGACGACGCGGTCGGCCTCATGGATCGGCGGGTCCCCCGATCCGACCCGCTGCACGTGGCGGCCGTCGACCAGGACCCACTCCCCCGCGGGAGGGTGAGCCATCGTGTGTACGCGCGACGCGCGGTAGAGGGTCCTCACGGCGCGCGAATCATGCCACGAGACGGCCGGTCCGCTCCGGAGGGGGGCGCGCCGAGGAGAGCGTGCAGCGCCTCGTCGTGCTCCGCCCACCCCCTGGTCTTGCCATCGTGTGGCGTGAGGCCGAGCCACCGCAGGCTCGCGGTCCACGCGTCGAACGCCCGGACCGTCGTATGACGGTCGTCCGCGCAGATGATCACGTCGTCGACCCATCGCATCAGCGTTGCCCCCCGTTCCCGCACGGCCCGATCGGCGATCGCGAGGACGGCGTTCGCGACCAGCGCGGACGGCGCAGGTCCCACCGGCAGCCCTCGTGTCCCCACGGCTTCGATCCGTCCGAGTGCGCGCCGCACCCCGGCGACGGCAGCGGGTTCGGCCCCCGCGGCGGCGAGACCGGTCGCGACCGTGTCCACTGCGATCGACGGGTAGCAGTCCATGACGTCGCCGGCGATGACGAAGGTCCCGGGTCGGAGCGCCCGCACGATCGCCGCCCGCCACCGTGCCCTGGCACCCGTGACCGCTCCGCGCGTCCCCGCGGCGAGGGCCCGATCCGTGAAGACCCCGCGATCCAGGAAGCGCTCGATCGCGGGCGCGACCCGGTCGACGGCGAGCGCGTACGCCGCGGAGTCGTCTGCGGACAGCGTCGTGAGCGTCCGAACCCCTCCCCCGCGCTTCGGGATCTCGCGCAGCTCGACAACCGCGGGCCGAACGGACGTCGCCAACAGGGACCCCCCTCCCCGAACCGCTGCTCCGGGGAGGCGGAGGCGCCGGCGTATCCGAACACGCGGCCGGCGAAGAAGGCGATCCCCGAACCGGAGGAATCTCGCTCCCCCGCAGCCATCCCCTCCCCTCCTCCCCCGAAGGCTCCGGGACCCGTACGATGGGGGTGATGCTCGACGAACGCGATCTGGACATCGTCGCCGCGTTGCAGGAGGACGCGCGCGCCACGTACGCGGACATCGGCACGAGGGTCGGACTTTCGGCGAGCGCGGTCCACGACCGCGTGCGGAAGCTCGAGATGGCCGGCGTGATCCGCGGCTACCGCGCAGTCGTCGACCCGGAGGCCATGGGATTCATGGTGACTGCCCTGATCGCGGCCACGCCGCTCGATCCTCGCCAGCCGGACGATCTGCCGGAGCGGCTCGCCGACTTCCTCGAGGTCGAGGATTGCTTCAGCGTCGCCGGCGAGGCGAACTACATCCTCAAGGTCCGCACCCGCACCACCGGACACCTCGAAGAGCTGATCCGCCGCCTCCGAGACAAGGGCGGCGTGGCGACCCAGACCACGGTCGTGCTCTCCACCCCGTTCGAGGGCCGCTCCCTCAACACCTGAGCGACATTCCTCCACAGAACGGCGGGACCCGCCGATAATGGGCGGATGCGTCGCCTCGGCCCCACGTTCGCGCTCGCCTTAGTCGTCACCGCCTGCGCGGGGGACGACGGCACGGTGCACCTCCGAAACACGGACCTCGGGGCGACCGTCAAGATCCCGGTGAGCTGGACCATCTTCGAACAGGACCAGGTTCAACCGAACTCGATCACGCCCGGCCTGCAGATCCCGAGTCCGGTGCGTTGGTTCGTGGGGGTGGATGCGGATCCCGACCCGTCTGCCGCCAACATCGTGCGCGCCTACACGGCGGAGCACCCGCAGGGCTTCTTCGAGGTCTTCGAGCTCGATGAGAACGACCGTTCGCTTATGAGCATCCTGGCCGTTCGGAACATGATCGTGCCGATCGACCAACTACGGGAGCAGTTCCTGCAGGAGCCGCTCGTCATGCTCGCCTACGACGACCGGGTCGAGGAGGATGGCATGCGGGGCCTCGAGATGGTGGTGCAGGTTCAGGAGTCGGAGGTGAAGGAAAACGGTGACCTGAAGCTGATCCCGGGCTCGTACTTCCAGCTCAACCAGGTGGCGTGGTGGGACCCGAAGGTCGAGCGGCTCTACCTCGGGGCACTGATGTGCAGCATCGACTGTTACGCACGCAACGCAACCGACATCGAGTCCACCATGGACTCGTGGATCGCGAGGGAACCAGGTTGACGACCCTTTGGAGGTGCGCTCGATGACCCAGCCAAGCTCTTCCCCGAGGTTCGGCGCCGACCGGCCGTCGCGTCCGAAGCCTTCAGAACGCGAGACGCGTCCGCCGTCGCCGCTGTGGGACCGGCTGAAGTTCATCCTGCTCTTCGTCCTCGTGTGGTTCGCGATGGTCGCGATCATCTGGAGCCAGGAAGAGCCGTGGAAGACCCCCGCCCCCGAGATCTTCCGGTTGGCCGCGGAGGGGTACGGCTGGCTCCTCCTCCTCGCCCTGGTCGAAGGGCTCCGCCAGTTCCACTACCTGCTCCAGGAACGGTCGAAGGGCTACTACCGCGCATGGACGGGGCTCGGCGATCGCTACCACCGGCGGGTCGGCCGGATGAGCGAGTGGACCCGGTACCGCGTGGGCCGAGCTCTGAAGTGGGTCTTCTTCCTGTTCCTGCTGAGCAACGCGCTCGGTCTGTGGTTCGACGTCCAGCCGGCATGGATGGGGCTGGTGAGGCTGCCCGCCGCGCTCGTCGCAGGGTTGCCGTTCATCCTGCAGCTCGCGTTCGCGTTCTTCTTCGTGATCTTCCAGTTCGTGGGGTTGTTCTGGTTCCTGTCGCGCGGCGGGATCGACACGATCATGCCGGACGAGATCGAGACCCGCTTCTCGGACGTGAAGGGGCAGGACGGGGTCCTCGACCGCGTCAAGGAGACGATGATCTTCCTCGACGACCCCGAATCGATCGAGGAGAAGGGTGGCTACGTCCCCGGCGGGATCCTGCTGTGGGGTCCCCCCGGCACGGGCAAGACGCTGATGGCCCAGGCCGTCGCCGGCGAGACCGCCAAGCCGTTCATCGCCGTCGACCCCGGCGCGTTCATCCAGATGTTCATGGGCGTCGGGATCCTCAAGGTCAAGGGTCTGTATCGGAAGCTCCGCCGCCTGGCGCTTCGGTACGGGGGCGCGATCGTCTTCTTCGACGAGGCCGATTCTCTGGGCAACCGTGGGGCGAACGTGGCCACCGGGTTCGAGAGAGCGAGCGGGCCGTGGGCGCAGACCGGGCCCTGCAACGGCCCGGCCTACCTCTCGAACGCCTCGCGCCAGGCTGTGTTCGAGTTCCAGGCGATCGGCATCGCCAACGCGATCGGTGCGGGATCGGGGGCGGGCACCCATCCGATCATGTTCGGTGCGGGCATGGGCGGGGGCGGGATGGGCACGCTCCAGGCGATCCTGTCCGAGATGTCCGGACTCACGAAACCGCGGGGATTCGTGAACAGGCTCAGGAAGCTGCTCGGCATGAAGCCGAGTCCCCCACCCAAGTACCGGATCCTGCACATCTTCGCGACGAACATGCCCGACACCCTGGATCCGGCGATGCTTCGACCCGGGCGGATCGACCGCCTCTACAAGGTCGGCTACCCCCACAAGGACGGCCGGCGAGCCACCTTCGAGTACTACCTCGCGAAGGTCCGCCACGAGCTGACCGAGGACGAGATCGACCGCCTCGCCACGATCACGCCGTACTTCTCGGGTGCATCGATCAAGGACATCGTCAACGAAGGGCTCGTGATCGCGATCCGCGACGGCCGCGAGGTGGTCGCCTACTCCGACGTGATCCACGCGAAGCAGCTGAAGCAGCACGGGTTGCCGGAGGACCACGAGTACATCGAGCGCGAGCGTCACTCGGTCGCGGTGCACGAGGCGTGCCACGCGGTCGTCACGTATCGGCTGCGGAAGCACGCGGTGATCGACATGGCCACGATCGAGCGACGCGGAGACGTCGGAGGCTTCGTGTCGTGGATCCCCCCGGAGGACCGGTTCGTGAACTGGCGAACGGAGCACGAGCAAGATCTGATGTCGGCTCTCGCCTCGTTGGCCGGTGAGCGGATGTTCTTTGACGGTGACAACACCACGGGGGTCGCCGGGGACATGCGCGCGGCGACGAGCATGGCGACCCTCATGGAGGGCTACTGGGCGATGGGCGACACGATCGCCTCGCACAGCGTCACGAAGGGCTCCCTGCGCAACGCCCAGGCGATCGAAACAGGCGACGACCGGAACATGTGGGACGGGGAGTTCGGCAAACGGATCGAGACCCGCTTGCGCGATCTGCACGACAAGACCTGGGACCTGCTGGAGGAGAACCGGACCGAGGTCCTCGCCGTGGCGCACGCGCTGGAGACCCGCAAGACCATCACGGGCGAGGACGTGGCGGCGGTGATCGAGGGCACGGTCGGGCCCACGCTCGATGGCCGTCCCTATCGCGACACGGGCTTCCGGCAGATGCTCGAGAAGTACCACGTGGCCGTCCTGCGCGCGCACAAGGAGCATTCCGGGGTCGGGGCGACGATCCCGGTGCCGGTTCCTCCGCCACCGGTGGAGCTGGCGCCCGCACCTCCGCCTCCGTCGGGGTCGGTCCGCCCACACGTCGTCGAGCCTCACGACCCGGGCGAAGACCTTCCGAGGGAACCGAGCTGAGCCACCGGTATCCTGAGCGCGGTATGCGCCTCTACAACAGCCTGACCCGCGAGGTCGATGAGCTCGTCCCTGTCGAGCCTGGTCACGTGAAGATCTACTCGTGCGGGCCGACCGTGTACCGCGACGCACACCTCGGGAACCTTCGCACCTTCATGCTCGCCGACCTGATCCGCCGCGCCCTGGAGCTGGAGGGCCTTCAGGTCACCCAGATCATGAACATCACCGACGTCGGGCACATGACCGACGAGGCCTCACCCGAGGCGGTCGACAAGATGCTGCTGGCCGTCGAGGACGAAGACCTCACCCCGCTCGAGATCGCCGAGAAGTACACGCAGGCGGTCTTCGACGACGGCGCCGCGGTCGGCATCCGCCCGGCGGACCGCTACCCGAAAGCGACCGAGCACATCTCCGAGATGGTGGAGCTGACCGGCGAGCTGATCGATCGCGGCCACGCCTACGTCGTGGACTCGGGCTCCGTCTACTACGACGTCGCGAGCTTCCCCGGGTACGGGAAACTCTCCGGTAACACCCTCGAGAACCTGAAGCCCGGGCACCGTGACCTCGAGACCGACACGCGCAAGCATCATCACGCCGACTTCGCCCTGTGGAAGGCGGCGGGTCCGGGCCGCCTGATGAAATGGGACTCGCCATGGGGTGAGGGCTTCCCCGGCTGGCACGTGGAGTGCTCGGCGATGTCCATGAAGTACCTCGGGGAGCGCTTCGACATCCACACGGGCGGCACCGACCTGCGGTTCCCGCACCACGAGGACGAGATCGCGCAGTCCGAAGGCGCCGTCGGCCATCCCGTCGTCTCCGTCTGGGTCCACGGCGGCCACCTGCGCCTGTCCGGGCAGAAGATCGCGAAGTCCACCGGCAACGTCGTGATGGTCGGCGACCTCCTCGAGCGTGGCATCGATCCGCTGTCCTTCCGGTGGCTCGCCTTCCAGACCCAATACCGCAACGAGATGGACTTCAGCTGGACGGCGATGGAGACGGCCGACCAACGCGTCAAACAGCTGCGGCGGCGGATGGCTGAGTGGGCGCCGGCCACGCCGAGCCTCGGCGACGCTGCTCGAGGCTTCGACGCACGGTTCCGCGAGGCCGTCTCGAACGACCTGCATCTCCCCGGGGCCGTCGCCGTCGTGAACGAGCTGGTGTCGTCCGACGTGCCCGACGGGCAGAAGTACGCGCTGCTCGCCACGTGGGACGATCTGCTCGGTCTGGACCTCGAACGAGAGGCGAAGGCCGGTTGGGTGCCGACCCCGCAGATCCAGGTGCTCGTCGACGAACGCGACGCGGCGCGATCCGCGAAGGACTACGAGGCGAGCGACCGGATCCGCGAGCAGCTCACCGAGATGGGCCTCGAGGTGATGGACACATCCGACGGCACGCGTGTTCGACCTCGCCCTTGACGGGCCGTAGGCTTCGCACGACGACCCTGCACCCGAAGGAGGATCCGTGTTCCGCAAACTTGGTCTGCCGGCCGCCGTGCTCACCCTCGCGCTGCTGCTCAGCGCCTGCTCGAGCGGCTCGGACGGCAGCTCCACCACCGCATCCACCGCACCCACGAGCGACGATCAACCCAGCAACGAACCCAGCGACGGCAGTATGTCCACCCAACCCTCGATGGTGATCTCCAGCGGCAGCGAGACCGTGTCGATCGGAGGCGGCGAGCTTCCCGAGGGGTGGCCGGAGTCGTTCCCACTCCCCGACGGCGCCCATCTCGCCGGGACGGCGTCCTCACCGGGCAACTACGTGGTCTGGTTCTCGTCCGGCGACGCGGGTATCGACGATCTCACGTCGTTCTTCGACGAAGAACTGGCGAGCAACGGATGGACGATCGACAACCGCCTCGACTTCGGCGACGGGAGCGGTTCCTACACCGCCTACTCGATCAGCGGCAACGGTTTCACCGGCGGCGTCTATGTCGGCGAGGGCGCGCCCGGCAGCGAGGGCTTCGAAGGCGATTTCGCGTTCTGGGTGGCGCTCACCGCCGAGTAGGCGGCCTCACGTGACGACCTGGAGCTCGCGGGTGGAGCGGTTCAGCCGCTCCACCCCGTCCTCGGTCACCGCGACGATGTCCTCGATGCGCACTCCGAACGCGCCCTCCAGATAGATGCCAGGTTCCACACTGAACGTCATCCCCGGTTCGAGGATCGTGCGGTCGCCCTCGATCGCGTACGGAGGTTCGTGGACCTCGCGGCCGATGCCGTGGCCCGTCCGATGGATGAACCCCGCGCCGGACCCCCCGTCCGTGATGATCCTCCGGGCGGTACGGTCCACCTCTTGGATCTCGACGCCGGGCCGTACGGCGTCCACGGCCGCAGCCTGCGCCTCTCGTACGAGCGTATACACGTGGTCGAAGCCCTCGGGAGGCTCCTGTACCACGACGGTACGGGTCGTGTCGCTGTAGTAGCCGTCGAGCTCTCCGCCGAAGTCGAGGACCACGGCATCGCCGGGCCGGATCGTTCGCTCTCCCGGCTCGTGGTGCGGAGATGCAGCGTTCGGCCCGCTCGCCACGATCGTGAACTCGGCCGTGGCGTGCCCGTGCCGGACCAGCAGGTCCGCGAGATCGGCTGCGATCTCTCGTTCTTGCCGCCCGGCGAAGCGTGCGGTGAGGATGCTCGTGAACGACCGGTCGGCCGCGTGGCCGGCCCTGCGCAGCGCGTCGAGCTCGTCGGGATCCTTCACCGCGCGGATCCTCCCCACGATGGGTGAGGCCGCCGCGAACTCGACCCCCGGCGCCGCGTGCTGCAGGCCGAGCAGATGGCTCGCCCACAGGCGGTCCGCCGCGGCCACCCGGCCATCGACGGGTAACAGGCGCGCCGCCTCGGCGTAGGGATCGATGCCGTCCACCCAGCCGATCAGCTCGAGCGCCGAGGCGGCGGGGCACGCCACGGCGAGGAGTCGCTCGAGCTCCGGAACGAGCATGACCGGCTCTGCTCCTGCCCGTAGCACGAGGATCGTCGGACGCTCCAGCGGCATCGGTCCGTACCCCGTGAGGTACTCGAGGTCGGGAGAAGGAGGTACGATGACGGCGCCGAACCCCTGGGCCGCCCCTTCGTCGGCCACCCGTCGCATCCGGTCTGCGTATCGTTCGGACGTCATAGCTTCAGAAGGATCGACCGAGGCACGATCTGGATCGCCGCGGGCGTGGATCCCAGGTAGGCGCCGTCGGCGACCAAGGGCATCGGACGGGCCGCGTCCAGCGACAGCTGGAGCTTGGCCCGCAGCTCGCGGATGTTGGCGTCGGGGATGTGGTCGCCGTGTCGGAACATCCTCGGCAGCAACCGATAGGCGTCGGACTTCGGACCCGTGAACACGAGCGCGTCGAGCACCCCGTCGCCGGGGAACGATCGAGGCGACAGCCGCATCCCCCCGTCGGTGAACTGTCCGTTGCCCACGAGCACGGTCCACCCTCGCAGCTCGTGTGTCGCGCCGTCGATCCCCACCCGCAGATCGAGCGCGCGGCTGGTCGCGTACGCCGACCAGAACCCCGCGAAGCGGCGAGCCGTGCCCAGGGCGCGCGGGATCTTCTCCCGCCGGCGCCACGCGGTCGCGTGAAGGCCGATCTCGACCATGTTGTGCGCGTAGCGCACCAGTCGTCTCCCATCGCGTCCGACCACTTGGATCTTCATCAGGTCGAACGGGTAGGTGGTGTCGCCGAGAAGATGCCCGGAGGACGCGTCGACGTCACCGGGCAGGCCGAAGCTCCTCACCAGGTCACACCCTGAGTTGGCCGGCAGGACCGCCAGCACCGGTTCCTGCCTGATCGGGCGCCCCTCGACGAACATCCCGTTGACCACGTCCTGCACCGTCGCGTCGTCCCCGACCGCCGCGAGATACCGGTACCCCTGCTCGAGGGCTTCTCGTGCGAGCCGCGTTGCGTCGGCACCGCTGTGCGCCACCTGCAGCTGGTACGCCAGCCCGCGCGTCTCCAGGGCTCGCTCGACGGCCGGGATCTCGCCCGCGACCCTCCCGTCGCCGGCCCGGGGGTCGGCGATCACCGCGAGCGCGCCGAACGGGCTGGTGGTCACCCGCGCATGGTAGCGGCGCTACACGCCCGTGTACGAGACGACGCCGCGCAGCACGGCCTCGCGGGCCGCCCGGACCAGCTCCGAGGTGGGAGGGCCGGCGACGTCCTCCACCTGACGCAGGAGGTCCACCAGCTGCTTGCAGTTCCGGACGAAGTCGCCCGGCGCCATCTCCGTCTCCTCGAGCACCTCCTCGAGGGGGCGTCCCTCCGCCCAATGGAACACGGGCTCCGCGAACCCGGCCTCCAGCTCCCTGCAGAGTTGGACCTGGTGCGCGTCCTCGGCGCGCCGGACTTGACGCCAGAGCCGCTGGAGGCGGTCGTAGCGCTCCTGCGTGCGTTCCGTGGGCATCGAGCCGCTGAGCGGGTTCCGCTCGCGCGCCTCGTACACCACGGTCGACAGCAGAGCGGCCGCCTCGGCCGGCGTCAGCTCGTCGAACAGCCGAGCGTCGAGGGCCTCACCTACGAGCACGTCGCCCTCGCCGTAGATGCGGGTCAGGCGGCGGCCCTTGTCCGTGATCTCCCAGCCGTCGACGTACCCGAGGTCGTCGAGCACCGACAGGACCCGGTCGAACTGCCGTGCCAGGGTCTCGGTCCGGACCCGGATCCTCCGCTCCACCCCGGTGAGCTGCTGCTCGAGCTTGGTGGCTCGTTCGGCCCATCGCTCATGCTTCGAGCGCTCCGGGCACGCGTGGCAGGGATGGTCGCGCGCCTGCGCATCCAGCTTCGCGGCCTCGCGTTCCACCTTCGGGTCGCGAGCACGCGTCTTCGGTGTCTTCGGTGGCTTCACGCTCAGCGAGACGAGCCTCGCCGCCACATCGCGCCGGTAGCGGGCGCTCCGCGCGTTGCCAGATCGTGGGAGCTGCACGCGAGTCAGCACCGCGGGCGGCTCGTCGAAGTCCTTCACCGACAGGCGCATCAGCGTACGATCCTGCGAGAGGACCTGAGGGCGCCCGTCGCGACTCGACAGCACGACGGCCAAACCCTGGCGCCGGGCCCGCGGCACGTGGATCACCTCGCCCGGCTTCAACGACGCGACGGCCTCGCGCACCGCCTCACCCCTCGCCGCCGAGCGCCCTCGCGCGTCCTCCTCGCGCAGCCTCCGGGCCCGCTGACGAAGGTCCCAGTACTCCTCGAAGTCCCCCACGTCGCACACGAGGTTCTTCCGGTACCCCTCCAATGCCTCCCGATCGCGCGCGCGCGCCCGTTCGAGGGCGACCACCCCGCGATCCGCGAGGAACTGCGCGAACGACGAGTTCAGCAGCCGGTGGGCCTGCTCCCGTGTGTAGTTCCGCATGAGGTTGACGGCCATGTTGTACGAGGGACGGAACGACGACGTGAGGTCGTAGGTCCTCGTTGCCGCGAGCCCGGCGACCCGCTCGAAGGGGACCTGGCGCTGGAACACCACCACCGCGTGCCCGAGCGGATCGATACCACGCCGACCGGCGCGACCGGTGAGCTGGGTGTACTCCCCAGGCGTCAACAGCTCGTGCCGCTCCCCCTGGAACTTCCACAGATCCTCGATCACCACGGTCTTCGCCGGCATGTTGATGCCGAGCGACAGGGTCTCGGTCGCGAACACGACCTTCACGAGCCCCTGTTCGAACAACTCCTCGACCGTCTCCTTGAACGCGGGGAGCATGCCCGCATGATGCGCCGCGATCCCCGCCGTGAGCCCGTCGAGGAAGTCCCAGAACCCGAGCGTCGTCAGGTCGTCGTCGCCGATCCATGCCGTCCGGGTTTCGGCGCGCTCGCGGATCGCCTCGGCCTCCTCACGGGTGGTCAGTCGGATGCCGGCGTCGCGCAACCACCCGACGCTTCGATCGCACCCCGCCCGGCTGAACACGAAGTAGATCGCCGGCAACATCCTGTGCTGATCGAGGACGTCGACGACATCCTCCCGGCGAGGAGCGTAGGCACGTTGTTGACCCTCCCGCGGCCGTCCCCTGCCACCCTGGTGCGTCCTCCCGTCGTGCCGGCGGGAGGAGCGCATCCTGAAGTCCTGCTGATCCATCGACACCACGTAGGGGTTCGGCAGCAGCACGCCGTCCTGCTCCACGTGCATCGGATGCAGCCGCCTGCCTATGAGGTAGTGGTGCTCGAGCGGCACCGGTCGGCGTTCCTCGATCACCACGCCGGTCTCGCCGCGGAGGGTCTGGATCCATTCCCCGAACTCCTCGGCGTTCGAGATCGTGGCGGACAAGCAGACGACGCTGACCGACGGGGGCAGGTGGATCAACACCTCCTCCCACACGGCGCCTCGGTAGGGGTCCTGCAGGTAATGGACCTCGTCGAGGACGACCGAGCGGAGCCCTTCGAGGGTGTCGCTCCGCTCGTAGAGCATGTTGCGAAGCACCTCGGTGGTCATGACCACCACGGGCGCGCCGCCGTTGATCGAGTTGTCGCCCGTGAGCAGTCCCACGGCATGCGGGCCGTGGGCCGCAACGAGATCGCCGAACTTCTGGTTGGAGAGGGCCTTCAGGGGCGTCGTGTAGAAGCATTTGTGCCCACCGGCGAGCGCCTGCTCGATCGCGAACTCGGCGACCACCGTCTTGCCGCTGCCGGTGGGTGCGGCCACGAGGACGGAACCCCCGCGATCGAGGGCCGCCGCCGCGTCGAGCTGAAAGGCGTCGAGCGGGAACGGATATCGGGCAGCGAAGGCCTCCAGGGAGGTCACGACGTCAGTCTAGGTGCGGGGGTGGGCTCCCCCCGACTCAGACCTTGGCTCCACAGGCCCGGGCGTGCCCGAGGATGAGCGCCGAGAACCGATCCGGCGCCTCCACGTTGGAAAGGTGTCCGACCCCTTCGATCATCTCGAGCCCGGCTCCGGGGATGCGGTCGGCCATCGCCGCCGTCGTGACCGGGGGGATCAACGCGTCGAGATCGGACGTGATGACGAGCGTGGGGACCGAGATGTGCGGCAGGTCGTCGACCGAATCCGGGCGGGCGGCCATCCCCAGGGCCGCCGCCGCGATCGCCTCGGGTGCCTGGTCGGCGATCCAGCCGCGCACGCGAGCACGGAGCGCGTCGTCGGCGCGTTCTCCCAACAGGGGCGGTGGAGCGTCGATCAGCACGTTGCCTTCACTCCGCAGCCGTGCCGCCAAGGCTCGCCGGTTGTCGGCGGCTTCCGACGTGTCGGCCTCAGCTTTCGTGTTCGCGAAGATCAGGCCGGCGATCCGATCTGGGACCTCTCGCCAGAGCTCGAGCGCGACGTACCCTCCCATCGACAGACCCGTCACCACCACGCGGTCCAGTCCCGCCGAGTCGAGCACGTCCACGCATCGCGCAGCCGCCACCGCCATCGTCATGACGCCGCCGGGCGCGGCCGGAGCCCCCCCGAAGCCCGGCAGGTCCGGCGCGACGACGCTCGCCCCGTCGGCGAGGTCGCCCCACATCCGAGCGTCCAGCGGGAAGGCGTGGATCAACAGCAGACCGGTGGTCATCGCACGGCCTTCGCGTTCGGACCGACGACGACCGGCAGGGCCTCCGGCACGACCTCGAAGATCGCGGGGGCCGGACCGACCCGCTCGCCGTCGGCGTAGACCATCACCCGCCGATCCGCCTCGATCGCGACCCGGCGGGAGCGGAGCATCCGCACGTTGGGATGGCGCACGTGTGTCCCGCGGAACACCTTGGGGAACGCGCGCAGGAAGGTGGGGACCGACACGGCCTCGAGCAGGCACACGTCGAGCAGGCCGTCGACCACGGATGCGTCCGGTGTCACCTTCATCCCTCCTCCGTAGCTGATCGCGTTGCCGACGATGACGAGCATGTGCGGCCCCTCGATCATCTCATCGTCGAGCTGCACCTTGAAGGCCGCAGGCGTGAACCGTGAGAGCGTCTTCAGGACGGCCGCGATGTAGGTACCCGTTCCGCCGAGCTTCATGCGCATCGCGTTTGCGGCCTCCGTGACCTCCGAATCGAACCCGCATCCCGCGACGTTGACGTAGTGTCGGCGCTCGGTGCCCGTCGTGATCTTCACGACGTCGATCGGCACGACGTGCCGCTCGGCGATCGCACGGACCGCTCCCTCGACCGAGCGCACGCCCAGGCTCTTCGCGAAGTCGTCCGCCGTCCCGGACGGCACGGCCGCCAGGGCCGCAGGGGTTCCGAGGAGGCCGTTCGCGGCGAGGCCCATCGAGCCGTCTCCCCCGAGCGCGGCGACGACCTCGGCGCCGTCCTCGGCGGCCTCTCGCGCGAGTCTCTCGAGGCCCGGTCCCGACTCGCTGACCCGGATCAGGTGGTCCACCCCCGCTTCGTGGAGGAGCCGGTCCAGCTTGCCGATCAGCCGGCCCGCCTTGCCGTGACCCGCCGTCGGGTTCGCCACCACGACGACCTCACCGGCGCCCATGTCACCCCTGTGGCGTGAGACCGACCCCGCCGCCAGTGGGGGCGTCGGCCAGCCCGGCCTCGGTGAGGGCGTTCCGGTACTTGCGCCATGACTCCTGGATCAGGAGATCGGCCGATCCGGTGAGTGCGAGTGCGCTCGTTGCTAACGCTTCGGACGTGTCGGGGTCATCGGACCCGGACGCCAGCACCACGAGCGTGGCTGCCTGCGCGAGCTCCCGGAGCGCGGCCACCATCTCACCGCGCCCCGACACGAGCGCGTCGGTCTGACCGATGGCGAACCCCTGGTCGCGGATCGTGGCCGTCAGGTCGAACTTCTCCAAGGCGGTGGCCGCGGCGTCGAGGTCGGTCGACAGGCGTGCCAGCTCGGTCGGCTCGACGGGAGACTTCCTGCCTTTCGACAGCGCATCTGCCGCGGCCCGGACCTGGGGAGCGATGGCGGGCGCAAGGGCGTCCTGGAGCGACCCGACCGTCCCGAGCTGGCCCTCGACCTCGGCTCGCCAGATGCTCAGGGCCTGCTGACGACGCTCCCGTGCGGCCGTTGCCTCCTCTTCGGCGTCGGAGGCGCGCATCGCGTTGGTGATCCAGATCAGGAACATCACCGCGAGGATCCCCAGCAGGAGCGCCGCGACGACCTGCACCCAGGTCCGCCGGAAGATCGGCTTCGGCACCTCCACCGGGGCGCGGCGTGGGGCGCGCGCGACCTGACGGCTCTTCGTCCTGCCCTTGCCCTTGATCGACATCCGCCTTACCCGCTCTCACTCTTCCGGCGTCGCATGATGCGGCCGATGATGATAGCTGCCTCGTAGAAGAGGTACATGGGGATCGCGAGCGCAGCGAGCGTCATCGGGTCGCCGGTGGGCGTGATGACGGCCGCGAACACCACGATCCCGAGGAAAGCCCATCGGCGCCACGACGCGAGCGTCTCGGGCGTCAGCACCCCCACCATCTCGAGGAACACCAGAAGCACCGGGAGCAGGAACGACACCCCGAAGGCAAGGATCACCAGCACCACGAACGTGAAGTACTTGTCGAAGAACAGGATCGGGACGACGCCTTCTCCCGCGAACCCGAGCAGGAAGTCGAGACCGCGCGGGAGCACCAGGTAGGCGAAGACGCCGCCCGCGCCGAACAGGACCAGGGACGAGGCGATGAACGGCACCGCGTATCGGCGCTCCCGGTCGGTCAGTCCCGGCACGATGAACATCCAGAGCTCGTACAGGACGACCGGCAAGGCGATCACGAGTCCCACGTACAACACGATCTTGAACTTGATCGTGAAGGGATCGACCACGCCGCTCACGAACAGGTTGCACTCCCCCGGCGACGGGCTGAAATCGGGGTGCCTCGTGAGGAAATCGCAGTACGGCTCCCTGATCAGCTGCTTCAGCGGCTCGTAGAGGAACCACGCGGGGATCGACCCCACCGCCAACGAGATCATGATCACGATGAGACGGCCGCGGAGCTCCTCGAGGTGGTCGAGCAGCGTCATGCTGCCGATGCGCTGATCGTCGGAGCGCCTTCGACGCGGCAGGATCCTCATCGGCGTCCGTCGTCGCCTAGCCCGCCGTCGCAGGATCGTCGGGGGTCGGGGTCGTGGACGGCGCCTCCGGGGTGGGATCCGAGGCCGGGGCGCCGGGTGACGTGGCCGCCGCGTCGGCTGGCGCGGGTGGCTCCGTGGCAGCCGTCGTGGCCGGCCGCG
>Ga0214473_10002155_pt1 | contig 24550 bp, 48 predicted proteins | sample RVTome_7_FD_203509 | JGI IMG/M metagenome (GOLD analysis project Ga0214473, IMG submission 203509) | Soil microbial communities from uranium-contaminated site in the Upper Colorado River Basin, Wyoming, United States - RVT98D197 | ecosystem: Environmental > Terrestrial > Soil > Contaminated >... | reverse complement strand
TATCGGTCGATCGTCGCCGAGATCCCGGGAAGGCTGAGACACCCCTCCTCCTCAACGTTCATCTCTTTCGACATCTCGACGATCGTGGGGTTGATCATATACCGCGGCTCACCGTCCGGGAGAGCAATGAAGCACACGGAAGCGTCAACCCCGATCTGGTTCGCCGAGATGCCGACCCCATTTCTCTGTTTCAGGAGTTTAGGTAGCTCTTCCTTCACGGCCGCATCCGAGAACACTTCGGCGCCGAACTCCACCAACTTAGTCGGTGTCGTCAGCATTCGGTTTGGGAAGCGAAGGATTTCCATTTTAATAAGTGGGGCTTATGGCAGCCCCTGGGGTTCGACCATTCCCCGCCTGTACCCGCTATGGCTATTGAAAGCCTGCATACGTGCTAGTCCGCGTCACACGAATTGCATCACGGGAGTATGATTATTTCCTCGCGGCCAAGTCGTTCCTTCCGCCTACGCAGTTGGCGCTACGGAAGTCTCCTCGGGTTCCGGCGCCGCGGGAGTTGTCGGAGTTTCCGGCTCCGGAACCACTGGAACACCGTCCGGTGGTACCCCTTCCGGTACCTGCGGCGCGTTCACCGAAGGCTCCGGAGTGGCCGGCTTTGGGACTTCGCCTCCAGCAAGCTGCGCGTTGCGCCTCTCCATCTCGGCATAGCTCGAAGCGTCAGCAAGCTTCTGCTCTTCCGAGCGGTTGTCCTGTATGACCTGTGGCGCCTGCGGCGTTGGCTGGTAGACTACCAGCTCGAGTTTTGTGTCGCAGGACGTACACGAGAGAAACTCTCCGACCTTCGGCACATCAGCCGTTTGTTTGAAATGCCTCGGGGAATTACACTTTGGACAGTAAACCAGCATGACTTCCTCCTTACATCTTGAGTGATTTTGGCGGTTCCATGTGCGCCGGAACCATGAACTGCTTCTCTTCTCCGGGCTCGAAGCCTGTGCACGCCTGGATCAAACTCTGAGACCCAATCACCATCGCTCCACCCCACCGATGGCACGCTGCCTGTTGGGTCTCTTCGATGGTTTCTTTTGGGCGGGGACGTTGTGTCAGAGGGTCGGCTTCGAGAGTACGCTTGCGAGTGGCAACGACCATCAGCATTGAGTGCCTACAGCAAAAACAGATCGACTCAGCTTGCATGACCTTTGTGTCTTCTGGCATGTCCGTCTCCTTACGACCGCAGCATCAATCACTACGAGGAACAAGCGATCGACTGATTGGCGGTCATCACAACTTCTCGAAGCTTACGGATCGCGGCACTCTGGTCAGGCCCTTCCGGAGTAACTTCAAGGATCACCTTCGCAAAAAACTTTGCCGCTCCTCGAATGGCTGCGTATTTTGTAAGGTCTGAGTCCTTTGGAGGGTGATACGTGAACCAATTTTCGAGGTCTTGATTCGTTATCATGTCCGTCTCCTTGTAATGACACCCTAGCATACGAAGCGGCTTGTGTCAAGTCCTCATTGCAGGAGATCTTTCCACCCATCCACCACAACGCATTTGTAGAATGCTTCCTTTGACCTCTCCGAGGCCCCCAGGTCAATAATGACGATCGTGTCGTCGGAGATTTTGTAGGCGCAGAGCGCTACAGGCTCGTAGCCGCGGGCCTTGGCGTGCTCAACGGCTTCTTCGACGGTCATTATTGCTCCAGATGATGAACGTAAACTGCGTCGTGCTCTTCGGTCGCTTCTTGAATCCTATCAGGCAAACACCAGCAGTCCGACGAATACTCGTGTTCCTTACCGTAAGTTGGGTAGACGTGAACCGGGTCGTCGACGATCACAGGGTTTTCCCTTTCAGCCTTCCCTTAAGGTAGTTGACCCCATCCCCAAACGTTTGAAGCTTACTTTCGTCAAGGTCTTCGTCGGGAATCTCGATCGTAAATGCTTCCTCGAGTTCAATAATCACCTCAACCGCATCGAGGGAGTCGAATCCCAAGTCATCGACGAACTTTGCCGTCAGTGTTACTTCGCTTGGGTCAACACCCATCTGCTCAACGATGATCTTCCTGAATTTATCTTCTACGGTTTTCATTATTTCTCCTTTCACCACGTCGTCCGCATCGACGAAAATTCCTGGTGCTGTAGAGGTCCACTCTCGTACTCGGCCGTCGTCGGAGGTTGAAGGTAACTCGACTCCTGCGACATCTCGCGCAGGTGGGCTAGGCACTTCCCACACTCGTAGACCGGCCAGACGCAGCCCTTCTCATTACATCTCCGATCCCGCCGCGGTCTTGCCTCGGGCGGACGGAGTGTTTGAGCTTTAGCAAGGAACTCTTGACGCTTCATGTCGAGACCTTCCTGAAAAAGAGATAATCCTCATGGTCAACGCGGAGGTCTGGTCGCTTCTTTTCGAAGAGGCGCTTGAAAAACGATTTGCGCTCAATCTTTATCCTCTTGTGTTTTCCGATCGGAACGGTCAGCGGCTTCCCGTCCTTGTCTTCCGTCTCAAAACTCAATTCGAATCCGCTCTGCTCTCCCAGATCCTCGGCAAGCATCGCCTGTACCCGCTCGATCAGCTCGAAGCCGGCCGCTTCCATCAGGCAAATCGTGTCCTCGTCAAGCCGGCGGATGGCGCCATTCTTGACCGGATTCTTCGTGACCAGGCAGACGACCGCGGCCGGCTTCAGAACTTTCCACATCTCCCGATACACGAGAGCCATCGCAGAAAGGTAGGTCTCGCCGTTGGCGTTCCCGATCTGTGCCTCAGTATCATGGCTGTACTGAAATCCGTGGCGACCCTTTCCACCATGCCCTGTCGCCGAAGTTCCAATTTCTTTGGCGCGGCCTTGCGCCGCAAGTTCCTGCTCGCCCGGATTTCCAACGTGCGTCTCTCCGTATGGCGGGCTACTCAGCACAGCGTCAATATCGTCCTTTGGGTCTTTGAGGTTCCCAATTTGCAACCCGCCCTTACCGTAGACGTTGTGCGAGATCCCCATCTTCTCATTCAGTTCGGCGTTATGGCCTCGCCCGCGCTGGTTCTCAGTCGAAATCGAATCAGAATATGGAGGGCTTGAAACTGCCGCATTGATATTGGGAGGTGTGTACTGACGGCTTCTCAATTTGGGGTGGACGTCGCCAGGTCGAGCCTCATTCCCCTTTCCTCCGCCTTCCGGAACTGGATAGGGAGGACTCGACACGGCGCCGGCAACCGTCTCCGGGGTGTACGATCGGTCTCCCACCTTCCCACGGCGCCCGGGCTGGGAAGCAACTCCATCAACGGCTATTCCCCGGCCGTCTTTCGCTTCAAGGTAAGGCGGGCTGGTCACGACCGCGGAATAGTTTCCTTCGTCGCGCTCCATGCACTCCTCGAGCCGGCGAATGATCGTCTCGTCGGAGTCCACTCCAAACTTCTGACCCAACTCTACCTGCCGCTCCTGGTTCTTCCGATACTCAGCGATGGCCTCCCTAAACTTTCCCGATCGGTAGAGTTGGCGGATCTCGGATCGGATACTCACCGGCATCTTTGTATCCCCGTAGGGCGGAGACCCAATCGCGGCGTCGTAGGTCCTTGGCAATCGGTGTTGCGCGTTCGGACCACTCGGTTTCTTCTCGAGCCCTTGGTTAATTCCACTCTCCCCACCAGTTTCTCCTGGATACGGCGGGCTCGCGACTGCACTGTCTGCATATCCTTCCCGCGGGTTTGATCGCGCTTCCTTCTGGTCGGGCTCCCATCGACTCTTGAAGTGGCCGGCGCCGGTAACCTGCTGGTCACCATACGGAGGGCTCGTCAGGGCGCCGTCTAAATTAAGGATGGAACCTAAATTCCTGGCGTCTCCACGGAACAGCGTCCAGCTCCGCTTGTCGTCCCACCATCGCACGCCATCAGGGTCAAAGAGTTCCCACCAAAGATCTCCGGCCTGCCCGATTCTTTCAAAAGCCAGTCTCAGGTTTTCCTGTGCCATCTTGCAGAAGTGAGTCTCAAGCTCAACTCCGACGACGTGGTACCCAAGCGAGAGTCCGCACACGAGCGTCGTCCCAATTCCTGCCATTGGGTCAAGGATGACGTCGCCAGGCTTCCAGTACCCGCGGCGCTGTCCGTGCTCGAATATCCGAAAACACAACTGGACCGCCATCTTCGCTGGGTGACGATTTGACTCCTGTGTGAAGAGGTCCCCGCGCGTTCCGTAACAGCCAAACCATTTCTCGATTTCTTTTCTCATTTTTTCTCTTTAATCCCCCGAGACCGCTCGTCCCAATAGACTCTCCAATTTTCAAACTCCCGAGACGCCGCGCGGGGATAGACAAACCTTTCCCGTCGGTCAATCACTCCAAGTGAATACCGGGGCGGCGCGACCGCGAGCGTCGAAATCGAATGCAGGTAGACGGTTGGAATAAAATATGCCGGCCGGCGTCCGGTCGGATCCTTGATCCACTCCCGCCTCTTGCATTCGCTCACCCACCGCCATCCCCGAATCAGCGTCTTCATGTTTTCGATCGTTACCAGAACTAAACGCTTTTCAACTGCTTCGTCAAGCTGGCAGATCAGACGGTTCGAATGCCGGTCTGTCGTCTTCACATCAATATCAGGTGGTAGGTCGATCGAGCCCGGCTTGGCTCTCAACTCCGTGTATAGAAAATTCTTCATCCCAAAGTAACTCGCAAACGCCATCTCTCCGGCGGCGCCCAAGAGATCCATCTTGAGAGCTTCGTCTCCTTCCGCCTCACAGTTATTTCTCCCCTCGGTCCCTTGGTCAACGTTCACCCGCCGGCGACGAAAACCCTCTTCCCGAGCCAGATTCCGCTCTTCGTCCGTGAATTGAAATTCAATTGGAATTGGTTCGTCCACTTGGCTCCTTTTTCTTGCATCCCCAAAGGGCCCGCAGTTCCGGAAGGTAGTATTTCGGGAGGTGCTTGATGTTCCACCGCTCAAGCGTTTCTTCGACCGACCCGTACCGGGCCTCGACGATCGCTTCCATAACCCTCATCGCATCGAGTACCCGCGTCCGCGAGATATTCTCGTTTTGGGTGACGACCAGTTGGCGCCGAAACTCCCGAAGCCGCGCATGGCGCGTCAAATGGTCTCGGCGCACCGCAATCTCGACCGCCACCTCCAATTGCTGCTCGACGCTCACCGTCTGGATCTCGGGCACCCGGGCAAGCCTCAAGACTCCCGTCTGGTCGTAATACTTCAAAATTCCCCACGCCGGCGGGACCTCGTCGTCGACAATCCCCCAATCGGCCGGCACCGCCAGAATCCCCAGGTCTGCAGGAATCTGCTGCTTCCACTTCCCGTCTGACTTGAAATCCCCTTCCGCGGACTTCACCTCGACCAGAACGATCATCCGGCGCTGGACCTTCTTTGCCCTCTCCCACCACTCCCGATAGACCGCCTGGCCTTTCTCCCATGCCGGCCGGCGATGGATCAGTTTCATTTTAACGAGTTCGGTAATCGTCGGACACCAGATCCCGGCGAGGTCCGCGACCCAACTATCCCCAACCTGGACTTCCGTCTCGATCGGCTTGACTCCCTGCTCATCCAGGTACCGAGCCGCGGCCGAAGTGATCTTGCGCGTCAGTAAACTCTTGTTTCGGTCAGCAGGCATTCCTAAAATACCCCCTGCGGACACCTCTTGATGCACGACTGGCACAGCCACCGCACAACGCTCCTACCGCCTTCCTCGAAAACCCCTGGCTCCCGAGCCGTCTCCTTGCACTCGTGCCACGGACACTCGCACTCCTTAATGTCCGCCCGCTCCTTCAGCCGCTCCCGGTAAACCGGCGTCTCCCCCATCATAACCCCCGATGTAAAAGCCCCGCCCGAAACCCCACCACCAGCCAGGAGAACATGATCGTCATGATCTCCTTCCTCTCTTCCTCAGACCACTTAATCTTGGCCGCATTGTGCTTCAGACTGCTTTCCAGAAATACCGACAGCGTCGTGTCGTCCAACACCATCCGTAGCGCCCGCGTGCAATCCTGCGTAAACCCCGGCGTTCCGATCATCTCAACTACCGTCTCTGAGAAAAATGCCGGCACCATCGCCGGCCTCTCCCCCCCCACCCCCTCCCCAATTTCTTTCTTGAACGCTTTCGCCTGCCTTGCGTGTCCCGCGTTTTCCATTTTCCCAACCCTCCATACCAAGCCGCTTCCGTGTATTTCTACCACCATACCCCTCCCGTTGCAACCCCTTTCTTTTTTGTTTTTTATGAACTTGATGTGGTCCAAAAACTACCCAAATTCGTTTTTACTTGAAAGAGAGTGCGCAAGACAATCAAAAATTTCACCGTCGCCTGCGAGGGCAGGGGGTACCCCTTGGCGAGCGAGGATCGAAAAGTCGGAGGCGGGAAAGCGGTTGGAAAAAGGGGAAGGATGGCGGTTGGAGGGTGAGCGAACCGCTTGGAAAAGGAACTGGCGGCGGATTAGCAGACATTTGGCGGCGGATTCGCGGTCCTGGTCCACGCGAGAGCCAAGCGCTTAGCCTTACCGGGACCGTCGAGCATTGCGCCTGGAAGCTTTGACCTTCGCCGAGGACTTCGACCGCCCACCTTTGCGCCCGAGGTGCCGAGCTGCTTCGCGGAGGGAGTAGGTTCGTCGAGCCATGCCGAGACCGTACCACGGCGACCGGCGAGCGGTCAAGAAAATAGGCGAGGGGTTTGGCAACGTCATTGCGTTATTGACAACGAAGCGGCTACGTGCTAAGAGTCGCATCGTCCAGCGAAGACCGGACGGGAAGGAGACCGATGATGATAGGCAAGCCCATCCACAAGACCGAGGTTGACTACCAACTAGCAGGACTCGGAAAGACTGAGTTAGTAACTGACTTCACCTTCATCCCGACAAACGTTCACGGCGTTCGCGCTGGCTACTACGATGGCAGCGCCATCGTGAAGTTGCTCCGCTCGGTGTCCCGACAAATCCAGTTCAAGATGAAATGGAACGCCCTGGAGGTAGGACGACACGCACAGCGGTTGCGCTTCATCGCCGACATGATGGAGTGAGGTCCGCACGGCAGGGCTCACGTCGAGCCCCTCCGCGCGCATCTCGCGCCCAAAGGGAAGGAAACGACAATGTGGAAGAACCCCCATCTACGGACCTTGAAGAAAGCAAAAGCGCAAGGAATGAGCGCAAGGAAAGTCTGGAAGACACTCCAAAAGACCATTAAAGACACGGCAGCTCGTGACGGCTGGAGACCAAGTGAGTTGGCCGCTACCCTGGCAAGCTGGCAACAGGACATTCTGAACGTCTACGGCAAGAAGTCACTCACAATCTGACCGGAAGAAAAGGAGACGGCAATGCAGATGACTCAACCCACCTCGGACGGTTACGTGACCGTCCACGACCTTCCACCCCACACCGACGTCGTGACCTGGAACAATTCGGCGTGGCCAGCATGGACTTTCGAGCACAGCCCGCGCATCATCGTTGATCTTCGACTCTGTGACCCTCACAGAGACCCGAGCGACGACAACCGAGTGTTTCGACCCGAGAAACTCGCCGAGCTGGGCGTCCCCGACGAGGTTATACTGGCGGCGGCAGCAAGCGAGCCCGAGGGGTTCGTCATCCTCAGTTGAAGTGCAGGACTGCACAATGGAAATCGAGCAGACAATCCGACTGGCAATCGCCTACCTCATCGGCACGATCGAGTACGTCGCCTTTATCGCGGCGACGCTGGTCATCGGCACCAACCTCATCTTCGGCATGAACCCCTGGAAGCTCTTCCAAAGGAGACGACCATGCAAGAAGAACCGAAGCAAGTGGCAGTAACCCAAACCCCGGCGTGCTTCGTCTGCGGCGTGACCTACAACCATGCGAGTGAGCCCTGCACGCCCCAGGATGAAGCGACACTCAACACACTCAACTCCAACCTCGCGGAGGTGGCCTAATGTCGAGAGACGCCCTAAGAAAGCGCATTGACGACACCAAACGAGCTATCACCTTCTCGAAGCGGATGATTACTCACCACCGCGCGGTCCTCGCAGAAGACCGGCGAAACCTCAGACAGTGGCGCGAGGAGCTACGCGAGTTGAAGCGTCAGACACGCGAGCAGGCAGCGTGAGCGTTGCGGCCCTGGTCCGGCGACGGGCTCGGGCTGGAGTGCTCAAGCACCCCACAAAGGAGACTGATCACCATGCCCGACCAAGAAACCGTATTGACCTTCACCAAAGAGAAGGAGACCAAAAACACCGTGAAGTATCAGGAAGACGAGCGCCCCGGCAAACCGCCCATCGTTGGCTCGCTCTACGTCCAGAAGTGGGCGGCGGCAGGCCGCGAGAAGTTAACCGTCAGCATCCGGTAGGCTGCGGCGGGCGTCCCCAGGCGTGGCGTCCGCCAGAACCCACCCATGTTAGAGTCTAACAGAAACCCCGGTAGAGTCTAACAGGAGCCCATGAGCCTTCACCTGAAACGTACCTGGAAATGCGACCTCTGCCAGCACTACTGGCTCGCCAAAACCGTTGATCCCCCCGACCAATGCCCTCACTGCCACAAACGTAACTGGCATAACGGCAAGGACTACACCGCCGACGCTGTACCGACGCCGCGAGAGAGTCTACCAAACCCCACGCCATCAACATCTTCCATCGCCATCGACCCCTCCGACTCTCAGGAGCATCCCCCCTCTGTTCAAGTCTCACAACGCGGCTATCACGCCCTCTTCCGACGCCAGTACGGTCGTAATCCGAAATCACCAGATGAACTCAATCTCTTTATCAGTCAACGACTTACCTTGAATGGTCAAAAAACACCTTGACACAGAGCCGCTTCGTATGCTAAGAGGATTGCAGCTTTCAATCTCGTGTTCGAGTGAGAGCGGAGTAGACCGTCGCAGCGAAGTAAGAGTTGAGAATGAGTAGTTTAGGAGGGTTTGAAATGGCTCTTTACCGGATAACTCGAAGCGAGATCAGGACGCAGGTATGGGAAGTTGAGGCGGAGAGTGAAGAGGGAGCGTCTGACGCGATAGCCTGCGACGACAGCCTGAAGCCCGTAGAGGACTACGGCTGCGGCTATCCTGATGTCCACATTGAGCAGATTGAGGAGCGTTCGCACACCTAGAAACGCCGAGCCCCTTCGGGCTCGTAGCGAGGAGCGGTCGTAATGGCTTGGATGTCTTGTACTTCGAGGTGCTTCGGATGCAACGTGCTCTTCACGTACAACCCAGACCTTGTGCCGTCGATCCGCGACCCGAAGACCGGCTCGAAAGAGCCCATCTGCCAGTCCTGTGTTGACACCGCGAACCCCAGGAGAATCGCCAACGGCCTTGAACCGATACGACCACTCCCAGGAGCCTATGAGCCCGTGGAGGTACTGTAAATCTGTGCAGTACTGCACAGGAAGGAGCAGCGACTATGATGAAATTCGCCGAGCACCCCGATCACAACCGGAATATCAGCGTGACCTTTGCCGATTCCTGGAACACCGTCGCCATACATGGGAAGGGACTTCCCAAGGAGATCGTCATTCAGGTGAAGTACCTGGACGGCGGGCCCTGCGGCGACGCATCGAAGGCACTCCGCCTGGACAATGAAGTGATGCACTTGCTCAAGGCAGCGCCGAGGCTCTTGGAAGCTGGCGAACGGCTGAGAGTGGCCTCCGCCGCTGTTGGCAATATGGACCACGCTGGAATCCCGGTTCCAGCCCAAGCATGGGCTGAGATGTACGCAGCAAACTGTGAACTGGCTGCGGCCATCGCCGAGGCGTCGAAGTCTACATACTGAACGTTTGTGCAGTACTGCACAAACCCCGAGGAGGTTGGACGATGACACTTCAACTCACAGGGAAATTGAACCGCGACGAGGCGGCGACGGTCCTGGCGGCGCTGCGCTTCTGGCAGGAGCACCGCGAGCGAGGCGGATCAGTCCCTACACACTTCGATCACTTCGATGATGCCCGCGAGTTGTCCCTGGCGTATATTGACACCCTCTGTGAAACCATTAACCTGCAATCGCAACCCGCGACCATCGAGGGTGTCACCCAGGAAGTCGTCAAGGCCCTACAGAACGTGACCGACGTGTTCGAGCTTCTCGCCCAAGCCTACCGGCGAGACACCGACTGCGACAACGAAATCACCCTCGGCGCGGCGAAGGTTGTGAAGACTTCCCGCGACATCATTGCCAAGGCGCGAGCGTAGTGCAGGACTGCACAAAGGAGACGAGACGATGGAGCGTGAATATCGAATCAGCACCGGCGACGTGGAACACGGCGACGTCGGTTTCTGTTTCTCTGTTATTGCCGACTCAGACGAGAACGCTATCGAGAAGGTCCGCCAAGCCATCGAAAAGCTGCACGGAACCAACGACGGCGGCATCGACATCGAGGATGGCGTGCTGGCAGACTTGTCAGCACTATTTCCCGATCTCGTCCGCGACGCGGGTTTCAAGTATCACGTCGCGTGCACCGACACGGTTTTCCATCAGTACATCGAGGTGCCGGACGGCGTAACCCACCAAGACATCAAAGGGCGCGCGTGGGACGTGCTCTGGATGCTTCGCTGCGCCATCAAGACCGCGCCACGAGGCCGCGACACGATCCTCTACAAGCTTTACGTCCGAAACCACAACCACGACCGGGAGCTTGACCGGCGAGATCTCGTCACACTCAAGTCAGTCTGCGGACCCGGCGACGACGCCGAGCCCGTCATCACAATCATGCTTCCAGAGGAGGATTGAACTATGAGCCCATCTGAGGCTATCAAAGTTGTCCATAACATGAACGCTGGAAAATACACAGACGCCGCGCACGATGTTATTTCACTCTCGAATGCCGCTGACAGGATGACGGCGCTATTGACCTGCGCCCTGCTGAATGTTGCGGCAGAGCTGGCCGCGATCAAAGACCTCATGCCGGCGAATTTCCCAAGAGGGTAGACCATGCCAGCTTGTATGCTCTGCCACGCTTGCGGCGGACCGATCCGAACCGTCCTCGACGGCGAGGAGTGGTGCCCCAACTGCGAGACGTATCAAATACCCTGGTCCCACGGATGGACGAGAAGTGATCCAACGAGCGAAGCAGACCGAAAACCGTGCTCCCAAGTCGTATCGCTTGCCGTGCCTGACGGAAGAGGAAATTGACCTCCTACTCGCCGAGGAAGTAGGAGCGGCAGAGACGATCTACGACGTTGACGACGCCATCCTGTCCTGGCGTCTTCGCCTGTTGAGGGATGAAAATGATGAATGACCTCTTGGCGACCCTTATGCTGGCCCTGTTCACCGGCCTGATCTGCTTTGGCCGCGAGCTGTTCTGTCGGCGCTGGCGGCTCCTCGGCGTGGTCCTTAGTTTCGTCGGCACGGTGGGACTCATCCTGGTGTATTGTTCAATTCAGTGAGGTGGAGCGATGGGAAACGGCAAGGTCTACCAGTGCTTGACGTGCATGACTACCTTCGACAAGACGCAGCCCCCGTGTCCGTACTGCGGCGAGCCGACCTGCTTCGAGTGCCGCACGAAAGAGGGCCAGCACGACCACGATCAAGCCGACAAGACCCGGTATTGCTTCGGATGGTGCCCCGTCTCGCAAACCGTCGAAGGTCTACTGCACCGCGACGGCGCGTATCGCTGTGCCAAATGCGACTTCGAGTGGGCGCCACGAGCCATCAAGAGCTGGTCAAGCCCCGGCGACTACATCTGCCCGTTCTGCGGCGCTCTGCAAAGCTCGATCATCTTCCCATTCTGCTGCGGGCGTTGCGCGATGGAACTTAGGTAAGAAAAATCCGGCCAGCGTTGGGACACTGGCCGGGGGGAAAGGAGGAAACCTGGAATAGGTTTCTTATTCAATTGTCCCGCTGAGGTTATTACCATGAGGCTCTCATGTCAACTGTAAAGTCAAAACTCAAAGCTGCGGATCTCTTCTGCGGTGCCGGAGGTACGACGGCGGGACTCTACCGCGCGGCGATGTCGGTCGGCTACGACGAAGTCGAGTTGCTGGCCATCAACCATTGGGACGTGGCAATCGCCACGCACGTCTCAAATCACCCTAGCGCAAAGCACCTCTGCGAGAATCTGGACAACGTGGACCCCCGCAAAGCCGTCCCGAGCGGACGCTTGGACCTCATGGTAGCGAGCCCCGAGTGTGTGCATCACTCCAATGCCCGAGGCGGGCGCCCGATGAATGACCAGTCGCGCGCTTCCGCGTGGCATATCTGCCGGTGGGCCGAGGCCCTCTACATTGACAGTATCCTCGTCGAGAACGTTCCCGAGTTTCACTCCTGGGGACCTCTGGGTGCCAACGGACGCCCGATCAAAACTCTCAAGGGTGCTCTTTTCCAGAACTTCCTCGATGCGTTGCGCGCTCTGGGGTACTCAGTCGAGCATCGTCTCCTGAATGCCGCTGACTACGGCGACGCCACGAGCAGGACCCGGCTCTTCGTGATGGCACGTCGAGGACGCAAGCGGATCGAGTGGCCAAAGCCAAGCCACACCGTTGACGGCGAGAGTACACTGTTCGGCCCAACCCAAAAGTGGCGCGCAGCTCGAGAAGTTATCGACTGGAAACTTCAAGGGCAGAGTATCTTTTCCCGCCGGCGTCCGCTTGCGCCAAAGACGTTAGCGCGCATTGCGGCTGGTATGAAGAAGTTGAACGGCATCGACCTTGAGCCCTTCCTGGTAGTTCTGAGAGGTACCAGTAAGACGAGCAGTGTCAATAGGCCCCTTCCAACAATAACCGGAGGGGGTAGACACTTCGGCCTCTGCGAACCGTTCATCCTTCCACAATTCAGTACGCTCGATGGACGCTCGGTCGATAGGCCGCTCAACACGATCACAACGACGAGTCGAGGGATAGGGCTCGTTGAGCCCTTCATCGTCCCCTTTTTTGGAGAAGGCAAAGGGCAGAAGCCCCGCTTCCATTCCGTCAAAGCGCCGCTCCCGGCCGTAACCAGCCACGGCGCCGGGGGACTGGTCGAGCCTTTCCTGGTAACAGTCAACCACGGCGACGGAGAGGAAAAGAATGCGAGCGACCGGCGAGTGCATGACATCAACGACCCGCACCCGACTGTTACCTCCCGACGTGGCACCGCCCTGGTCGAGCCCATGCTGATGAAGTACTACGGCACTGGAATCGCCAAGGGAGTTGACGAGCCCCTGGACACCGTGACGACGAAGCAGCGCTTCGGCCTCGTCGAGCCCGTCTTTGATGGCTACCGCCTGGACATTCGCTTCCGGATGCTTCAAAACCACGAGCTGGCGGCGGCGCAGGGCTTCGACCCCAAGTACCAGTTCTCAGGAAACAAGTCGGAAGTGACGAAACAGATCGGTAACGCGGTCCCGGTGAACTTGGCGGAGTCCCTCGTGGCTGCGCTGCTTCAGGGTTAGTGCAGTAAATGCACAAATGAAACCGCTCTCTCCCAAACTCGTCGGCAAGATCATCCGGGCACTCGCCCGCGCCTGGCGTCTTCCCCCTCAGAAGCTCAACGAAGGGGCCTGCTTTGCCTTTGCGCGAGAGTTGAAGAAAGCTCTAGGTACTGGCGCGCGTGTTATCTGGAATGACGACTGGGATCATGCTTACGTCCGCTACGGCGCGCGACTGTACGACGCGGAGGCGCCCGAGGGCGTCCGGAGATACACTTCGCTGCCCTGTATCAAGCGGCAGAAGTTCTAAGGAGACCAATGGGCCTACTCTTCCCTGAAATGACCGAACCGCAGCAAGGCTTCGCCTTCCCGCGCTCCCTGGCTGAGAAGTACCTCCCGGTCCACGTCGCCGACTTCGTCGGCCTCGCCGAGGCGAAGCGCTTCCTCCTGGCCTTGGCGAAGCGCCCGCGACCGATCGCGTTGGTCTTCCACGGAGATCCTGGCCGCGGGAAGACCGCGATGTCATTCGCCCTGGCGAACGACCTTGGAGCCTCCGTCCGGTACATCGGCGCGCAGCGCTTCACCACGGATGAGCTTGACCGCACATGGGAGGCCGTCAACTACTACCCACCCAAGGGGAAGTTTTGGGAGGTTATCTGCGACGAAGCTGACGAAGCTACCGAGCGCGCGCAGCTCCAGTGGCTCTCCAAAGGAGATATAGCTGCCAACCTCCGACCCGTCATGGGCGGCGCCGTCGAGCCCGGGGTACCTCTGCCCGTCATTTGGGTCTTCACCTGCAACTCTACGGCGCGTTTCGAGAAGCGCTTTCTCAGTCGATGCACGGTCCTCAACTTCTCGATGTACGGCGCGGCCGGCGAGATTGCCGAGTACCTCGAAACGATATGGGTGCGAGAGACCTTTAACCTGGATCCGGCGCCGGCGCGTCCCAACTTCGCGCGGATCGTCAAAGAGTCAGCATCGAACGTCCGCGACTGCCTCATTCAACTCGACCGTCTGATCTTGGAGGGGTAGATGTTGACCACCATCATCGAGGTTGCCGTTATCCTCATCTGCCTCGCCACTGCCACGTACCTTTTGGTCGAAGGCGTCCGCCGAATCCTCCGCTTCGTATGCCGCAGGCGTGATGAGGGGTCGAAGCCCCAGGGCCCGCCCGACCTTTTTGGGGGTTTGTGAGTCAAAAGTGGGCCGATTCTTTTACGAATTTCACGCCTATTCCGTGCCTCATATCTGCCGTCCGCAAGCCGCAACTCTCCGCCTCCATCCCCGCAGCCCATTCACACATAAGACGATACTGGCCAAGGATTCAGATTGATTTTGAATCCTGCGCCAAAAGCCCCACAAATCTGCGACCCTCGTAATTGGACCAGTCGAGACTGCCCGGTTTCTGCCAAAATGCCGTTTCTGCCCTTTCGAGGCATCAAAAAGATGGCACTTTCTGCAAATTCATACGAAGCGGAGGTTGTCAAGTTTGTAGTACGTTGAGGTGACTAGGGTTAAGGTCAAAAGTGGCAGGCGAAAAACGCTATGCTAGTTTCTCGATTAGGATCTCGGTTTTTGGGACTTTGTCCAAGACCACGGGCAGGACGACCTGCTCCATGTGCCTCTCCGAATCGTCCTTCGCCCATCCGAACTGGACCAGGACGTCGAAGAGAGGCTTGCAGGCACCTTGCGCGCCGTCCCGGTCCATCGGCTTCTTGCGGTACATCTGGATGGTGACCTTGACCCTCTCCGGAGCCGGCGCATGGCTCTTCCCGCATCCCGCAAGTATGTAACCGGCCGCGACGTTCTTCTTTCGATAGTTCACAGCCCAATGCGACCGGAGTGCGCGGTTGAGGGAAGGAGGCACCCAGGGAATGACGAAGCGTAAGGGTTTATCGTTCATGGTATTGGGGTTCGTGCCCCGGCCCGCCGCGACGATTCCGGCGTCAGGATGACACGGCCTATCGACTCCCCGCACGATGTCGAAGACCGGGGTACGAAGGTCTATTCCTTGGGCTCGACGAGCGGCGTCTGGTCCGGAAGCAGCTCGAGGATACTCTCCGGAGTCACCGGCTTGCCCAGGGCGAGACTGTAGGCGTTCATGGCCTTGGCGACAAGGAGCGTAAGTAGCGCAGTCAAGGCGCCAGCAGAAGTTGCCCCAGGAATCACCTGTAGGATGCCGGCCGCGAGCCCGCCGATGGTTTGGATCTCTGCGGCGACGAGCCGCAATTTCGGATCTCCCTGCTCGGTTATATTTTGCGCAGATGGTAGCGTGCTTCCCATTGCAAGCCTCCTTCCAAAAATGTCCAATCAGTCGAAGGGTCTAACAGTTGGTCAAGTTGAGATGTTGGCCCACTGGCTCCCTTGAACTTTTGGATGTCCGCGACGACCTGGGCGACGGCCGCGGTCGCAGCGATAACCTCTTGTCGGCGCTGTTCAAGAGTCGCTGCCGGTTGACCGGCTACCTTTGCCACGGCGTACGCCTCAAACGCATGGACTGCGGTCGTCTGCACTTGGCGAGCGTGTTCGATCGCTGCCTTGACAGCTTTGGTCTGCGGGATCTTGCCGGCGTTGTACTGCGCCCCCGCCTCGTCGATGACAGCCTTCGACGCCGACAAGCTAGCGTAGGTCTGGTGCTCCCAATTGGTGCAGGCCCACGCGCCCGAGAGCACGACGAAGAGCGCGATGAGTACGAAACTTCTCGTCCTTGTTTTCACGGTTACCTCCTAATCACTGTCTTTGTACGGAAGACTCTCGTCGGCCGGTGGGCCTTCATCGCCTTCCGGTTCTCGTGCGTAGTTCTCGAAACGTGTGTAGGGTTTCAGGAATGTCAATTTCAGCTCTGCCTGAGGACCGTTCCGCTGCTTCCCAATAATGACAGTTGTGGCGGTTCCCTCTCCGCTTTCGTCTCTATTCTCGCGCGAACCCTCCCATAAGAAAAGCACCAAATCAGCGTCCTGCTCCAAGGACCCCGAGTCTCGGAGATCGGAAAGCCGAGGCTTGCGCCGGCGCCCGCGTTCCGATTCACGGCTGAGTTGCGAGAGTACCAGGACGGGGACCTTCGCATCTTTGGCAAGGCTCTTCAAATTTCTCGAAATATAGGACACCTCTTCGTTTCGGCTGTCGAAGCGTTTACCACCAGTGATCAGTTGCAGGTAGTCAACAATAATGAGTTTGGCGCCCTGCTCAGAAATCAGACGACGAGCTTTGGCGCGGAGCTGCATGATGGTGAGCGAGGATGAGTCGTCGATGTATAGCGGCGCTGCGGCGAGGCGCCCCAAGGCCATCGTCATCCTTGACCAGTCCGTGCGGCTTGCGAAACCGGTCGATAGTTTATGGGTATTCACCCGTCCTTCTGAGCAGAGCAGCCGCACTACCAGTGCGACCTTGGCCATTTCGAGTGAGAAAATCCCAACCCCGATCCCGCGCAAAGATGCCGCGGCGCCAATGTTTAGCGCCAGCGCGGTCTTCCCCAATGACGGCCGAGCTGCCAAAAGTGAAAACTCACCTGGCTGAAGTCCCCCAGCGGTAAGTTCGTCGAGAATAGTAAACCCTGTTGCTATTCCCGAGTTTGGGCTTCCACGGTCAAACATCGTGTCGATCGTCCCAAATTCCGACTTGACGATATCCCTAACAGTAGTGAACCCTTGCTGGATCTTGTCGCTGGCAATCTCAAACACTTGGCTCTGCGCGAGGTCAATGAGAGTTTCGGTATCGTCCGTCCCCTCCAAGCAGCGCGCGATGATGTTATTTGAGGCGTTGATCAGCCGGCGGTTTAGGGATTTGTCTTTGACGATCCGCGCGTATTCGGCGATCGCGGCCGAACTGCCCACCGGCACGCCGTCGGTAAGCGCAGAAAGGATACCAGCACCGCCCGCTTTCTCCAGTAACCCCTGGTCACGAAGCTGTGCAACAAGGGTAACAAGGTCAATAGTGCGATTCTTCTCGTAGATCCTCGTCATCATCTCGAAAGTGATGCGATGGGCCTCCGAAAAGAAGTCATCCTTCTTGATGGTTTCCAGCGCGACGCTGAGCGCGCCATTGTCGATCAGGATCGAGCCGAGTAGGGCGCGCTCCGCTTCAGGATTATGGGGGAGTGTTCTGTCGGCAAAAGAAGTTCCGCGGGTAGGTTTCGCCATGATGAGAGTTTATTTATTCTCGCATTTCGAGCAGAGCAAGAGTCCCTTGAAGTGTGGATTCCACTTTTTCGTCTCGTCAGGAAATAGTTCCATGATGAACCAGTGAGCATCCGGCATTAGGTGGGTGCCCCCACACTTCGGACACGTGGCCGGGATCTCGCCGACACACTCGATGTGCCTAACCTCGTACGGCACCTTCAAAGTTAGGAGGAGTTCCAGTGCAGGACTGCGTTCCGGTCTCTTTGAGCACTTATGCTTTTTGGGTTTGAATTTACTTGTGAGCCTCCGAGGTGTCTTAGGCGTTCGATCCTCGACGACCTCGTAGCAGGTTTGGATGATCTCATCGACCGCCGGAAAGAATGGAGCACTTTCCGATCCCCCTGGTTCGCACAGGCGAATTACCGCCTCCTGGAAAATGTCGATGGGGAATTTCTCGGTGAGTTGGAAGATTCCGAGTCTCCGGAGGTCTTTAACCTCTTCCTCCCCGGCGCGCGCCGGCATAACCTTCAGCGCCTCGAGTTTTTTTATCTCCGCGGTAAACTCATCAACCGTCACTTCGATCTCCCAAGGAGCTTCTTTAATCGTTCGGAGTCTGAAAGCCCGGAGGGTGTAGATGACGGTCGTGAGCCGCGTTGTCTGCGCGGCGGTTTTGGTTGGGTGTAGAGGAAACCGAGGGCAGTTGGAGTCTCTTGGGAGTTAAGATACTCAACCCACGCCCGACGAAAAGGTTCCTTACCAATAGACGCTTCGGTATGGCCAAAGGAGGATGAGAATTTAGGTTCTTCCCACTTACAGAAACGAGCCCTGGGGTGGTCCTTCCATATCCTTTCCAGAGCCCTTAGCGAGTCCACCATTTCAAGATAGAGGGTTGGAGCTTGGTAGTTCAAAACTTCTACCTCTCTCTCTCTTGAAGTAGTCTCTGAAGTACTCTCTGTTCTCTTAGGAATGGCGCTTTCCGCCTTTCGGGGCTGCTCGTTTCCGCCACCCCCCAATGGCGGTTTCGGACATTCGGGAATGTACGTTTCGCACGTTGCGTTTACAAGGGAGCTAAGCTTTTCCAGGTCAACTCGGAAGTATAAACGATGCTCGATCCGGACGTGGTTCTCCTCGAGGATGTTAAGTTCCTTTAGCCTAGCCCTGGCGGTCTCCTGCTCTCTCCGACTAAGGCAAGTCTCCTCGGTCCACTCCTCTTGTGTCTTCCAAAACCAGCCTACTAGGTCGGAGGACTTATCGGACCAGTAGAGACATTGGGAGAGGAAGAGCCCGGTCGCGGCATCTCCGCAGATCTTTCCTATGATCGGGTAGAAAGCAATTGGGCGTTTGAGGATATATCGAAGTTCTGTTGCGTTCAAGTCTGCCCTCCGTCAAGGGTCAGGGGTGGCGTGACGGCGCCACCCCCTGTCTACGCGAACGACATGCTGCGATCAGAGTAGGACGACATTATATTGACCGGCGAGAACCTGTCAAGAAGTTTTCTTATTGCTGGGGACGTGTCGTTGCGTGAATCCCTTTCGGGATGCTCAGACCCACAACGTCGCACCGGTGAGCACCTAGCGTCCGGATGCACGTCCCCAACCTTGGGGCCGGATGGGAAAGAGCGGGAAACCTGGAAGCGCCCTTCGGTCCTTGCGGATACCGACATCCGGCAGAAGTTGGTTGCGGGGGTGGGACTCGAACCCACAAGAGGCCCCGAAGAGAACTCTCAGTCCCTTCGGCTCCACGGTTCGCCTGAGCGCGAACCGCCCTGTCTACCAATTCCAGCACCCCGCTGAAATTACCCGCCCTGGCGCTGGCGATGCTTCGAACCCGCCAGATTCCAGATCGGTACGTCGCTAACCACATTGAAGCCTCGGCAGTCCGGGTTCTCACACCAAACCTGTGTTGGCGCCGTAAAGCCGACCGCCTGAGGAGGTTGCTCCGAGTGTGCCAACTTCCTCCGGCAAAATGCACAGTGCAAGTATTCTGGGTCGGGATAAACCGCCGCTCCCGAAGGCGGGTTGGGATTTGACATCTTTCCTCCTCTGAAATTCAATTTACATTGGGCGAAGCAACTTCCCTATTTTTTTGTCTTGAGCCTTGAATACTTCCTCATTGAAGACCTGGACGATTTTCCGTAAGATCTCATCCCTTTCAGCCTTATCACACTTGCGCATTTGCTGGACGGCGTTTGCAATGTCGTTGGCGACGTCGGACACGACATACCCCCAGATCTCCGGGTCCTTGAAAGAATCGGGCGCAAGGAAGATCGACATCGCTTGGCGAGGCTTTACCCACACCGCCAGAATCTCAAGGTAGTCGGGGTCATTCTGATATTGGTCGGGGATCGGAAGTCGCTTCATGGGATTGTGTGCGGGGAGGGCTCCTTGTAGCTCACTTTCGCTTCATCTGCTCCACGTCCGGTTACCAAGCCGGATAAGGTGGCAATGGATTGCAGCAGACTACTGAGGCCCGGAAGAATTACGTCCACCCTCCCCTTTTCGGTGCGGTCTCTTTAACGAATCTTTCCGCAGTAGTCGCATTTTTCGGTGATAACTTTCGTACCCGAAGCGTCCCAAGTGTAGGGCTTCCACCTATGCGGACACGGCTTGCGCTTCATAACCTCCCCTTTTCGGTGCGGTCTCTCAATCCCCAGGAGTGCGCCTGGATGCTGGTGAGGCATGTCCTCGCAGAGCCAGAATCGGTCTCAAATGATGCCGCATAGAGAGCCCGATGTCAGCGCACCCCCAAGCTTACATTTTCAATCTCAGAGAAGTCGGCAGAGTGCTTGGCAGGCCGAGTTTCACGGCGGCTTCATCGGCCTTTATTGCAAATTCCATATCGTTGAGGATCTTCCAGGCGACGTCAACGGTCCTCATCGGCACTGCGTCAGCGTCTGGTTCACCTACGACCCGGGTGTTGATGATCACTCCGATGACTCCCTCGTGTTGGTCAAAGGCGAGCCTAACGGCATCTTCTCTTGAGGTCGCTTCGACCTTATACGCCTTCCCGCCTATGGAGATTTCCCACTTCATCCCAATTTCCTAACGCTCGTCGGACCGACGATGCTTGGGTTCTGAAACCAGTATATCGCCATCCCGGGAGGAATAATGCCTCCCGCCGGCTCGATTTCGGTCGTACTGCATACGATCGCCTGGATACCGGCGCCGGCAAGGAGCCCGGCCATCTTCTGCCGCGCCTTCTCTCCGAGCTTGTTCGCATCGTCGAGGGCCATGATGTTGAGTCCTGAACTCTTCGCCGCGGCGACCCGAAGCGCCGCCTCGACTACCACCTTCTGGCCCCCTGAGAGCTGGTCGGCGTAGAGCCCGTTCACGGTAAACCCAAAGGGTTCGGAATGGAACTCTACTTCTCCGAGCCCAAAGGTGGCAAGGAAGCCTTTCATGGCTTGAACGAATCCTCCGGATGATTCCGCCAGTAGGGTTTCTTTCAACTTCGCCAGTTCGTCGGCCGCAGACTTCAATTCCTCTGCCCTTGCCTGCTTGTCCCGGACGTCGGCGACCTGGAGAGACCGCCTGGATGCGTCATCCTGAGCCTTTGTCAGGCCCGCGATATCGATCTCCACGCCAGCAATCTTCCCGGCCACGTCTTTCAGTTCCTCGGCCCAATTGCCGGCGCCTACAGGAGTCTTCCTGTGCTGATCGAGGCTGGCGGTCGCCTGATTGATGCGAACGATCCTGGAAGATGTCTGTGACTGAAGCTTTACCGCAGCTTCGATCTCCGCGGTCTTCGCTTTCCCTGTCGCTTCCAGGTCAGCAACCTTCCGCGCGAGATCCTGAGTCTCAAGCACCAGAACCTCGAGGCCCTCCTTCAACTCTTTCATGTCGTCCTCGAGCTGCCTGATCATCTTCTTCTTTTCGGCTTCCTTGAGCGGGCATTCGAAGCGATCGACGACACCGCACTTCTTGCCCATCCCGGTGACGGTGTTCATGGTCTCAGAGAGCCGATTGATGTCGCCCTCCCACTTCGCCTTTTCTCCCTGGCGTTCGGTGAGCTTGTCGGAGGTTTCTTTGTACTCTTTCTTCAACCCGATGATGACTTTGCGACCTTCCGCCTCGGTCGCAGCCGAATCCTTGACGATCTTCTGAAGGTCGGCAAGTAGCCCACCCTGTTGAACCGTCACAAGGTCCGCCTCGAGGGTTTTGAGTGTTCGGTTCCACTCCTCTTCCCGGCTCTGCTTCCTGATCAGCTCGTCGCGCTGCCGGCGCAGGTCTACCAATAGCTTCTCGAGAGACACTTTCAGGGTAGGGTCGAACTCGACGGGCTCGGTGATCTGCTTCTGCAAGGTGTCGATCTCCCGGTTGAGCGTCCGGACCTTGTCCTCCTTGATTTCCTTGATGAGCAGGTCAACTTGGCCGACTGACTGAAACGACTCGGCGAGCCCAAGCTTGCGGACCAGGGTTGGCGCCATGATCTCCTTGTTCGACATGAACTGCAGGAGCACCTTGCGCTGCGTCTTTTCTTCCCGGGAGAAGAATGGCGTAGGGTCGAGGAGCGCCAGGATAACGTCCTCACTGCATTTCAACCGCTCGAGGATGCGCCCCTGCTGTTGGCGCACCCCGGCATAGTTGCCGTCAATCCCGATCGAGTGCCGGCCCTCGGCGAATTTACGGTCAATGAGGCCCCCAGGGTCAAGCTTCACCCCGACATGGAACTCTTTCTCGCCACTCCGGATCTCGCGCGCCAAGCCCTCGCCCTTGGCGTTGATAATCGGATCCTGGCCGACCAGGGTCACCGCGATCGAGTGAAGCACCGACGACTTGCCTGCGCCCATCGCCCCGAGGAAGAGCGTGAACGGCTCAAATACGATGTTGGTCAAAACGTGCGATCGAAAGTCTTTCAGTTGAACCTGCCTGATCATGGTTGCGTCTCCTTTGTGCATTTACTGCACTTTCGGGAATTCCCTTACCCTGAGGCCCTCTGGCCACTCGCTCGGGTCTCCGCCCTTGCGGTTCTTGAGCTTGATGATGAACTCCCCGGCCTTCTGATCAAACCGGTTAAAGCTCATTACTCCGCCGAAGCGCCGCTGGAAGGTCACCATGCTCACGCGCACGTTTCGGCCCATCTGTTTAACGAAGCACGGTACACCTGCCAGCCGGCACCAGTCGAGGGCTCGCCATCCCCAACCCACCTCGAACGGCCGAGCCCTCGGGCCGGACTCCCCGCCCCACACAAACCACTTCAGGAAGTTCCAGCCGACCCAATCGACGGTCTCGAGCGCCGGCTCGTAACTCACCCATGTCAGCCAGCCAAGCTTGGCAACCAACTCGAGCTGCTCACGGCGCCGGTCGGCTCTCTCCTGATCTTCGACTGAGACACCGAGCCATACGTTCTTGAGTGGCCATTCGTTTCTCAAACGATTTAGCGCCTGGATAGTTACATGACTTCCAAGAAGGAATTCACGTACTTCCCACGCCACACGAAGCCTAAGATTCATGTTGAGGAATAACGGGGCAAGCCTCTTCTCTCGCTTTGTTAGAAATAGGTAATCGTGTTGAGGAGTCAGCGCGGCGATCGCTAACATCCTGTAAATCCATTGGTCCTCAACCCACGACCCAAGATGGTCCGTCATTGAGCAGGGGAATATCTTCCTCGACTGTTTCCAGTGAAGCGGCTGCATGAGGACTTTCTCGTCAAGCTCTATCCTGAGCTTATTCTGCGACGTAACCCTGTATGGAAGTTCGTTGCCGCGCCACGAGTTCATTGCCTCTGCGTAGCAGCGCATACACCCCGGGCTCGCATGGATACAGAACCATCCCCGACGTCGGCCGCGATACGCGACGATGGGGTTCCACGAGGCTCCAAGCTCTCCGCCAGGGCCTTTCAGCCACTCGATCTTGGACTTGTCAGCCACGTGGAATCCTCTCGGTGTTCTCTTTCAGCCAGTCCTTACACTGGTCGTAGATTTCCGCGTACCCATCGGAGATCGTCAGATACAGCCGGTTGCGGAGGCCCCTGGGAAGTGCGAAGTAACACTTCCGGCAGAAGCTTTCCTTGCGCTTCTTGCCCTCTCCGCAGACGCACGTCGTCGAGTCGAGTTCTCGAAGGGCAATGTCAATCAAGCTTTCGGATAGGGCCATTGTCTGGTTCCTTTGTGCAGTCCGGCACTACGCGCGCTCGACGGGAAACCTCGGAACCTTGTACCAGACTCCGTACAGTTCACACTTGTCGTTCAGACATTGAAACGCTAGTGGAAGTGGCCCTCGTGAATTCGAGGTCGTCATCTGATACCCGCATTTTCCACACCGAGCGAAACACAGTACAACTTCGCTGAATTTGTCAGTGGGAGGTTTCTTCGTTTTCAAATCGTCAGGGGGCATTGCCTCTCCTCAGAACAGCAGCGGGAAGTCCCCGCGTGTCTGTGGTTCCGCGGGAGCCTCGGGTTCCGGCGCCGGCGTGGGCTCGCCAAACTCTGGGCTGTCCACCTGCCCCCTCGTAATGGGTACTTCCTCAACGCTTGTGACCTCAGACCCTTCGGGAATATCGAACCCCGGAGGAACCACAAGCTCGCCTTCGAGCACCTGGAACTCCTTCACCTCGCGGAATTCCAAATCGTCCTTCGGAGAGATCGTGTATCCGATCTGGACGACCTTCTCTGCTTCCATCGCCTTGTGCGCTTCCTCGTGCCACTTACTATCCCACATAAAGTGGTTTTTCCCGTCAACCGACAGGATGAGGTACTTTTGCCGAGCCCTCGGCTTCTCGCCTTCCTTCTGTTCGAAGGTCCGGTACCGCTCCGCGATCGCCTCAATCTTCCCGCGAATCGTGATCACCGGCTTCGAAGGCGCCTTCTTCGTTTCAGCCGCAGGCGGTTTTGTTTCACTGGGAGGCGGTTGTGTTGCAGCCGGAGTCTCTTTCGTCTCAGCGCGCGTCCCCTTCTTCGTCTTGCGCTCGCGCTTCTCGATCTCCAGGTCCAGGTTCTTTTCGAACGCGGCGACATCGAGGCCAACCTTCTGCGATTCAGCCAGAGCAGCCAGGATGACCTCCCTGGACATTCCAAGCTTCTCACCCTTCCCGACAAGCCGCTCGATGATCTCCGTGGGCGCGAGAGGGGTAATGTCGATCGTCGGAGGCTCCAACCCCCTCGGGGCGGGCGCAGGAGTCGGCATCAGTTCCGGCGCAATAACTGCTTCCTCGTCATCGGGCAGGCTCCCACTGAATTGTGTGTTTGCCAAGTCCTTGTACGCCTGCTT
>Ga0214473_10002154_pt1 | contig 24561 bp, 21 predicted proteins | sample RVTome_7_FD_203509 | JGI IMG/M metagenome (GOLD analysis project Ga0214473, IMG submission 203509) | Soil microbial communities from uranium-contaminated site in the Upper Colorado River Basin, Wyoming, United States - RVT98D197 | ecosystem: Environmental > Terrestrial > Soil > Contaminated >... | reverse complement strand
CGTCGAAGAGGTAGGGGAAGGCGAACGCGATCCCGACGCCCAGGACCAGCGCCAGCATTCCCGACCCGGCGAGGAACCAGAACGAGGTCGCGATCGATCTCCGCAGGCCAACGTCGTCCTCCAGCGCCGAGTACTCGGCGACGTACTTCGGGGTCGCGGTCTGGAACCCGAACTGGAGCAGGTCGCGATAGAAGGCCAGCGAGCTGACGATGACCCAGATCCCGAACGCCTCCAGGCCGAGGCCCGCGATCAAAACGGGAGTCATGACCAGGGTGATCAGGGCGGTCGAGCCGGTCCTCAGGTAGCTCGTCGCCATGTTGAGGCGGAAGCGCCTCGGCAGGCGCGCCCGCCCCTCGTCCTCCGACCCTGCCTGAGTTGCGCCCCGGTTCACTCGGCGGCCACCAGGCGTCGGTACAGCTCCAGGGTGATGCTCGCGACGCTGTCCCAGGTAGGGAGGTTTGGGGAAGGGTCGCTCACCCCGCTCGACGCCGCGCGCGCGATCGCCCGCGCGAGCGCTTCCGGGGGGGCGCCGATCGGGACCAGGCTCATCCTCCCGTCGCCGTAGCGGTCGTGCAGCTCGCGGTGGGCCGGGATGTCGCTCGCCACCACGGGCAACCCGCGGGCGAGCGCGTCGAGTGGGGCGAGGCCGAACGCTTCGTGACTCGACATCGTCACCAGCACGCGGCTCTCATCGAGCGCCCGCCCAAGCACCGCGTCGCTGACCGAGCCGAGGAACCTCACCCGGCCGGCCACGCCCTCGGACGCCGCGAGCGCGGCGAGGTGCGCCCGTGCGCCGCCGTCCCCGATCACATCGAGGCTGAGCTCCGCGGGCAGGTGGGCGATCGCGGCGATCACCGCGTCGACACCCTTGTACGGCTCGAGTCGGCCCACCGACAGCACGAGCGGTCGGCGATCCCCGGCGACGGGACCCGCCCGGAGGCGGGAGGTCCCGTTGGGGATTACATCGACCCGATCGGCCACGGCCGGGTAGTGGTCGATGAGCAGGTCGGCCTCCGCGCGCGAGACGCAGATCACCCGGGTCGCGCGCCTGAACACGAAGGCGGCCGCGGGGCGATAGACGAGATGGCGCGCGCGGCTCGCGGCCGAGTGGCCGCGGCCGTGGAAGTGCGGGGTGAACACGAACGGCCTCGCGCCTGCGAGCACCGGGCCGAGCGCGGTGGGCGAGCTGTAGTCGTGCGCGTGCACGATGTCCCACTCGTCTCGGTGAGCGCGTACGTGCCTCCACAGCCCCCACGGGACGGCGAACCGCCCCCTCAGCACCGCTCCGGGAAAACGTCGTACCAGGACCCCCGACGCCTCCTTGGCCACCCCCTCCGGTGCGGCGGTCGTGCTCAGCACCTCGACGCTGTTCCCCTCGGCGGCGATTCGCGACGCGATCTCCGAGACGTGCGTCTCCACCCCCCCGACCTGGGGCGGATAGCCCGGACACACGTAGGCGATCCTCATCCTCGAACCGACCCGGCAAGGACGGCACGGTAGAGGTCGGCCGTCTCGTCCACCATCCGGTCGACGCGGAAGGACGCCTCGAAGCGGGCGCGGGAGGCTCGTCCCATCGCCTCGCGGCGGGCTGGATCGCGCAACAACGTGATGATGGCGTCCGCGAGGCGCTCCGGAGAGCGAGGCGGAACCAGGATGCCGGTCTCGTCCGACACGGCCTCCGGCGTGCCGCCCACCGACGTCGCGACCTGAGGGACCCCGCACGCGAGCGCTTCGAGGATCGAGATCGGAAAGCCCTCCCACGACGACGGGAGCACGAACAGGTCCAGCCCGCGCAGGTACGCCGTGCTCGGGGGCGCGAAGGGGAGGAACTTGAACCGCTCGTCGGCGGTGAGCCCGAGCGCGTCGGCACGTGCATGGAGCGACTCCCCCAGCGGGCCTTCGCCGATCACAACGATCGAGCACCCGGGCGCCTCGGCCAGCACGCGCGGGGCCGCATCGAGGAGGACGTCGATCCGCTTCTGCCTCCGAAACACCGCGATCGTGCCGACGACGGCCCCGTCGCCGCGGACGCGACTCAACGCCTCGGGAACGCCGTCTCCCTCCTCGCAGGGTCGCGTGCCGTTGTAGATCCGCCATCTTTGGTCCGGATCGGCGATGCGGTTGGCGTCCGCGATCCTCAGCTCGGCATCGGAGACGCAAACGAGCGCGTCGGTGATTCTGCCCAGAGCACGTTCGGCCGTACGAACGGCGGCCCGCCCCAGGGCTCCGACCTCGCCGACGAAGCCGAAGCAGTGCGGCGTGTAGACCGCCGGCACGTCTCCCGCCAGCCGGGCGGCCGGGCGACCCAGCGCGCCCGCCTTCGCGGCGTGGCAGTGAACGAGGTCGAACCGCCCTTCCCGGATCAGGGCCCGAAGCTGCCTGAACGCCCTCGCATCGGTCCACGGTCGCCCGAATCCACGCTCAAGCTCAACCCGGTGTACACGGATCCGGGCGCGGCTCAGCCTGGAGTCGATCGTGGTCGCGGCGGGCGCGGCTATCTCCACCTGCCAGCCTCGGTCGGACAGCCCGAGCGCAAGCTCCAGCACGTGCTCCGCCACCCCCCCGTCGGGGGGCTCGAAGGCGATCAGCACATGAGGCATCCCCACCCCGCGGGAGAGTATTCCCATCGTCAGCGCACGCTACGCCGTCAGGCGACGCGCCGGAGCGGATGGCCTATGGGCGAAGCTTGAACCTGCGCGAGCGGGCGACCGACGGCTCCGCTGCCGGCGACCCCGCATACAGCGCCTTGATCCGGTAGGAGCCGGGAGCGAGGCCCCCACCGTGCGAGCCCTTGAGGCGCTTGCGAAAGCGACCGGCCTCACGCAGCTGCGCAGTCCGCGCGCGCGTGACGGATCGCCATCCACGGCGAGCTTGTCGATAGAGCTTCAGCTTGACGCTGCCGGTCGGCTCCACGGACTCGGCACCGTTTGCGTCGGGGCGGATCGAGACGATTCCGTTCGCCGATCCTCGGCCCCGCCGCCCCTTCCCCTTCACCTTGATCGTCGTCCGGGCTGCGCCGCTTGCATTGCCAACGCCGGCGACGAGGTTCCGGTACGCCGTATAGGAGGGCTTCTTCGAGAAGTCGTGGCGGAGCAGTCCGAAGAAGTCCTCGCGGGTGCTCGTGTCGGTGCCGATATCGCGGCCCTGGTAGATGAACAGCGGGCCCGCCCACTCGTAGTCCTTCCACAGCGTGTACGCCTTGGTGATCATGTCAGCCTGCTGGCGCTCGGTGACGCGGTCGTCGGGCGGGCCGTTGGTCGGGGCGCCGTACTCGGTGCCCCAGATCTTCTTCGCGGCGTCGCCGTTCGCCTTCATCACCGAGCGCAGGCTCTGGCCGGTGCCCTCCATTTGGTGCCAGGCGCTCCACTCCTCCGGTTCCCCGGGGAAGGTGGTGGCGGCCCAGCAGTACGGATGGTGGGCGACCGCGTCGAACGAGTCGCCGCCGCCGTTGGCGTAGATGCGCTTCAGGAAGTCGACGGGGGAGTAGTTGGACCCCTCGGTGGACGCGGGGGCGGTGCCTCCGGTGAGCACTGTGGCGCTCGGGTCGGCTCCCTTGATCGCGGGGTAGGCGGCCTTCAACAGCTTCGTGTATGCCGCCGGGTCCGGCTTCGGGGCCCAGAAGCCGATGTTCGGCTCGTTCCACACCTCGTAGTGGTGGACGCCCATCGCGGCGTAGTGCTGCACCGCCTTCGCGGCGAAGGCGGCGTACTGGTCGGGGTCGGGGCCGTGCTTCTCGGTCGTCCCCGCGGGCCGCGCCCAGCTGGGCGTATAGGCGATCGTGCCGAGGACCTTCATGCCGCGGCTGGTGATGCCCCTGACGATCCGATCCACCTCCGTCCAGTCGTAGGTGGAGGGGCCTCCGTCCTGGATCACGCTCCAGGTGAGGTCGATGCGCACCCACCGTGATCCGACGGCCTGAATTGCATCGAGCTCTCGCTCTCGCGTGGTTGCCTCCTGGTACTGAGACTCGCCGCCCATCGCGATGCCGAACATGTCCGGGCCCTGGACTGCCTGGGCGGAGGGTGTGGAGGTGGCGGTCAGCGTCACGAAGCTCATCAGTCCCGCGGCCGCGAGCAGACGCAGATTGCGCCCGGAACAATGAACGCAGCGTCGCAGCGACATGGACGTTGAGGGCCTCCTTCGGCGGCCGGGCTGTCTCGGACTGGCCGAGACCCCTTGCTTTGCGACCCCGCCTCACGACGGGTGTGCCTTTATCGGGAGCGCACCCAGATCGCGCGCTCGTTGTTCCCTTACAGCCTAGATCGGCATCCGTGCCGCGTCGCATTACCGCCGTCCAGCGATCGCTGGACGTCCGCCCGACTCAGCGGCCGAGCTTCACGAGCCACCCTCGTGCAGCGATCGATACAGCGCCTCGTATGCGCGCAGCATCCGGGACAGGTCGAACCGCTGCTTCGCGACCTCTCGGCCGCGCGCGCCCATCTCGCTTCGCCGGTCGGCGTCGGCGAGCAGCGAACGCAGCGCCGCAGCCAGGGCGAGCTCGTCCTCGGGCGGAACGAGGAGGCCCGTCCGACCCTCGGCCACCACCTCGGGGACGCCTCCGACGTCGGTGGCGACGATCGCGCGAGATGCCAGCATCGCCTCGATCGCGGCCAGCGGCAGCGCTTCGAGCCGGGAGGGAAGCGCGAACACGTCGAAGACGGGCAGCCACGGGAGCGGGTCGTCCTCCCATCCGGTCAGGATCAGCCGCTCGCTCACGCCCAGCTCCCCGGCCAGCTCCTCGAGTCGGCCGCGGTCGGGCCCATCCCCGACCAGGATCGTCGTCACGTCCGGCAACGACGTCATCGCTCGCAGCAGCACGTCGTAGCCCTTCTCGGCCGACAGCCGTCCGACCGAACCGATAGTCGGGCCCGCGACCGGACGGGGGGCGGGCTCCACCGCGACGTCGGGCACCCCGTTGTAGATCACCTGCACGGTCCCCTCCGGGAGCCGGCCGATCTCCTCCACCCCTCGAGCCACCTGTCTCGACACGGCAACGTGGGCATCGAGATGCCTCAGCTTCCGGCGGTTGAGCCATACCTGGCTGCGTGTGTCGGATGGCGTCAGCGAGTGGTTGACCCCGACCGTCTTCACTCCCCGGGTCAGCGTCCCGGCGACCAACGCGTACTGGCATGACCACACGTTCCCGTTCGCGTGCAGGACGTCCGGGCGCAGGTCGTGGATCGCCCGGAACTGCGCCGCGATCCCCCTCGCGTCACGCCGGTTCTCTACGCTGCTCACGATTTGGACGGATGCATCTGGGCGCGACGCGGCAACGGCTTCGACGACGTCGGGATGGGGGCCGACCACCGTGAGCTCGAACTCCGGGTCGAGGCCCGCCAACAGCGTGGCTAGCCCCTTCTCGCCGCCGCCGAAGAACGGTGACTCCGTGAACGCCGCCACCCTGATCGAGGGCCGACCTGCAGAGGACCGGCTCACGCCGGATACCCGGTGAGCGCCGGCTCCAGGCCGCGCCTGCTGGTCGTCACCCCGGACTTCCCACCCGCGCTGGGTGGGATCCAGCTCGTCGCCGCGCGGGTGGTCGAGAATCTGCACCGATTCGAGTCGCGGGTGGTCGCGTTCGACCACCCCGAAGCGGCGAGCTTCGACCGATCCGTGAGCGCGGCGGTCACGCGGACACCACGATCATCGATTCCGAAGGTTTCGAACCTGCGTTTCAATCTGGTGGCGCTCCGCGAGGCACGCAGATTCCGTCCGCACCTGATTCTAAGCGTGCACGTCGCCGCCTCTCCCGCGACGAGCGTGCTGCAGGCAGCTGCCCGGATCCCGTTCGTGCAGTACCTGCATGCGGACGAGATCCCGGCCAGCCCGTGGCTGTCGAGGCTGGGCATCACACGGGCGGCGGAGAACATCGCGGTGAGCGGCTATACGCGCCAGCTCGCGATCGATGCCGGGGCCGAGCCCGAGCGCGTCCATCGGATCCCGCCGGGCATCGACCTCCCAGGCCCCCCGAGGGCGTCGCGCAGCGAGCGCCCGATCGTGCTTACGCTCGCGCGACTGACTGATCGGTACAAGGGCCACGACGTGATCATCGAGGCGCTGCCGTGGATCCGCGCGGCGGTTCCGGACGTCAGATGGGTGGTCGTTGGTGACGGGCCGTTGCGTGACGAGCTCGCCGAGCTCGCGCGTGACAGGGGGGTCGCCGACTGCACGCTCTTCACCGGGTCCGTATCGGACACGGAACGCGACGAGTGGCTCGATCGCGCGCACGCGTTCGCGATGCCGAGCAGGCTGCCGCCGGGTGGGCGAGGTGGCGAGGGCTTCGGCATCGTGTACATAGAGGCTGGCGCGCACTCGCTGCCGGTGGTGGCGGGGAACGTCGCGGGCGCCGTGGACGCGGTCGTGGACCGGGAGACAGGCCTGCTCGTCGATCCGGCAAGCCCTCGGGCGGTCGCCGACGCGGTGATCGAGCTGCTGCTCGATCGGAGCAAGGCCGATGCGCTCGGCCGTGCCGGGGCCGCCCGCGCATCTGATTTCGCGTGGCCGCGGATTGCCGCCCGCGTCGAGGACCTGCTGCTGGGCACCCTCGGCTCGCACTCGACGGGATAGCCGATCTGACCGCATGACACAGATGGGAGAGCTCCCTCGTTTTCCGGCCTTCTCCCGGGGGCTTGGAGGCGGACGCTCTACACTTCCCGCGTCGGTGGGAGGACAGCGGATCAGGCGGTTGTCGGCGTCGGTGCTGTCCATTCCGTGTTCCCGTCGCCGCATTTGATGACCCGATGACATCCAGCGGAGCGGAAGCCCTAAAGGCAGCCTTTCGGCGCTCCCTGCCGCTGATCGTCGGGCTCGTGGTGCTCGGGATCGTGGCGGTGAACGCGTTCAAGATCATCCAGGGCGCGCGGTACGAGGCGAGCTCGCAGGTCCTGATCTCGACCACGTCGCTGTCGAACATCCTCGCCGGCACGGAGCCGAACTTCGTCGATCCGGCGCGCGTCCAGCAGACGGCGCTCGACATCTCGGACTCCCCCCGGGTCTTCGAGCTCGCCGCCCGCAACAGCGACGGCGAGTTCGGGGGGGCCGACGAGCTCAGCGCGGACACCGAGGCAACCGCCGATCCCGACAGCGACCTGATCTCGTTCACGGCGACGAGCGACGACGCCGATCGCTCGGTCGGGGTCGCCGACGCCGTCGCGCAGGGCTACATCGACTTCCGCGGGAAGCTCTCCCGATCCCAGGTCAAGCGCACGATCGAGCGCCTCAACGTGAGGTTGCTGACGTTTCCCGAGGGAAGCGCCGAGCGCACTGCGCTGGAGGAGCAGTTGAGCAGACTGGAGGTGATCGAGAACGCGAACGTCAGCGATGCGGATCTCGTCGCTCGGGCTGACTCCGCGGACAAGGTGAGCCCGAACGTGCTCAGGGACTCGCTGCTCGGGCTCTCGATCGGCCTCGTCGTGGCGCTCCTGCTGGTGGCGTTGCGCGAGGCGATCGATACCCGGGTGCGATCCGAGGCCGACGTCGAGGAACTGCTCGCCGCGCCCGTCCTCGCGAGCGTGCGGCCACTTCCGCGGCGCAGCCGGATCGTCACATACGGTCGCCATGAGGCGATGTTCGCCGACACCTACGCGCTGCTCGCAGCCCAGCTCGCGAGGCGCAGCGCCGCGGAGGGGGGCGGAGTGCTTGCAATCACGAGTGCGGGGGCGGAGGAGGGGAAGACGGCGACGGCGGCCAACCTCGCGGTGTCGGTCGCCCGGCGCGGGGAGGACGTCCTGCTCGCCGACTTCGACCTCCGCAAGCCGGCGCTGTCGGATGCGTTCGGCTTGCCGGTCGACGCCGAGGGCGCGCTCCAGGTGCTGGACGGGTCAGCCTCGCTCGAGAGCGCGCTGTGGTCGGTGTCACTCGACGGCTCGTTCCCGAAGGTGTCAAGGAACGGCACCGAGCCGGCCGAGGTAGCCAGCGAGGACGATCTTCAGGTCGGCGATGGCCAACCGGTGGGCTCGCTCCAGCTTCTGCCTTCGGGCGGGGTAGCGCAGACCAGCAAGGTGCCGCAGCAGGCCCGTCTCGGAATCCTTCTCCGCGGCCTCAAGTCCCGAGCCGACCTCGTGATCCTCGACACGCCGCCCGCGCTGCTCACCGTCGAGGTGGCGGAGCTGTCGCGTCTGATCGACACGGTCCTCGTCGTGGTGCGTCAGGGTCGCGCCTCACAACGAAACCTGCGCGCGCTTCGCCGGCAGGCGAGCACGTGGGAGGCCGAGCTGGCCGGCGCTGTCCTCACCGACGTGCGAACCGAGCGCGAGCAGACCTACTACTACCACCCCAGGAGTCGGTAGAGCTTGGGCGTACTGCGGCCGCGGCTGACCGGAGCCGACCTGGCCGTCCCGCTCCTCGGGGCCGCGCTGACCGTGGTCGCGGCGTTCATGGCCGTGCGGATGGGGGCGGCGCTCAGCGTCGGCCCGCTCGTCGTCGTGTGCGTGCTCGTGGGCTTCGTGATCGGCTTCATCGCGTATCCCCACATCGCCATCGCGGTGACGGTGGTGCTGTTCGCTCTCGTCCCGACGCTGAAGGTGCTGGTGCTGCCGGAGCTGGGCGCGCTCAAAGACCTGATCGCGGTCGCGGCCGTGGCGGCCGCCGTGATCCTGTTCGTGATCGAGCGCCGCCGGCCGGATCGGTGGGTGCTGCTGGCGGTCGCGGTGCTACTCGCCCTTTACGTGGTCAATGCCGGAGGCGGGCACGACATCGCCTGGCTTCAGGGCGTTCGGCTGGTCGGCGAGCCGTTGCTCCTACTGCTCGTCGGCCTGATGCTCCCGCAGCCTCAGCGCACCTTCCGCTACGCGATGGGCGCGCTCGTGATCGTCGCCTGCCTGGTCTCCGCATACGGGATCTTCCAACAGGCGGTTGGTCCCTTCACGCTCGTCAGCTGGGGCTACTCGTTCGACGAGCAGGTGCGGTCGCTGCCCACCGGTGAGCTGCGGAGCTTCGGCACGCTCGACGACCCGTTCGCCTACGCGGGATTGCTCGTGTTCGGCCTCGTCGGCGTCGCCTTCTGGCTCCGGCGAGGACCGATCGCTTGGGGCGCCGGAATCCTGATCCTGATCGGACTCGGCTTCTCGTACGTCCGCACCGCGCTCCTCGTCCTCGTCGCGCTCGCCGGGCTTCAGCTCAGCCGCTGGGGATACGCGGTTCCAGCCCTGCTCGTGGTCACCGCGACCGCGGTCGCCGGCGGCCTCATCCTCGCGAACGCGACCGGGACGCAGGCGCACACCTACGGCGTCTCCAACCCTTCCGCTTCGGCGGGCGCCGAAAGCACCGCCAACGTCGTCCTCAACGGCCGCATCTCGGCATGGGAGGCGGCGCTCGGCACGGAGCCGTCAGAGTGGCTGCTCGGGCGCGGTGTCGGCGAGGTGGGCACCGCGGCGGCGCGGGCGAGCTACTCGGTCGTGCCCACCGGTGAGCTCGAGGAGGACGACGCCCAGGCTCAGGCGGTCGACTCCGGGTACCTGGCGACGATCGCCGAGGTGGGCTTCGTCGGGCTGGCGGTGCTGCTGGCGCTGTTCGCGCGGCTCGGGTCGCTGAGCCTCGACGCGGCTCGCAAGGGCTCGACCGCGGGTTGGGTCGCGCTTGCGCTGCTGACGACGCTGCTGCTCGACGCGGTCACGCGCGCCACCTTCACCGGTTTTCCGACTGCCTTCCTCGGCCTCCTCCTGGTCGGTATCGCGCTCGCGGCAGCGCGGGAGGAAAGCGACTCGGCCTCCGCCGGAGTCTGACGCGGCGGCACCGCGGGCGCCCGTGCGCTTACTGCTCGTCAGCTCCCACGGTGCCGACGCCACGTACGGTGGGGCGGAGCGGTATGTGCGGGATCTGGCGGTCGGGCTGCGGGCGCGAGGGCACGAGACCACGGTCCTGAGCGCATTTCCGCCCCGCGAGGACGCCGCGGTGCCGACCCGCGTCCTGCATCGCACCGACTGGCGCGAGGACCGCGTGCGCCGGCTTCGAAACCACGCCGGGGACGTGATCTCGGCGCCGGGGAGGCGGCTGGGATCCATCCTCGCGGAGGTGCGCCCGGAGATCGTGCACACGTCGAATCTGCCGGGAATCGGATCCGGGATATGGGAGGCAGCGCGGCGGGACGGAGTCCCGGTCGTCCACACGGTGCACGACTATCACCTGCTGTGCCCGCGAACCACCCTCACGCGCCGAGACGGAAGCGCGTGCGAGCCCAGTCCCGCGCTGTGCGGCGTGCGGACGCGAAGGCTGGCGCGATGGGCGGGGGCGGTGGGGCGCCTGATCGCGGGCTCGCAGCACCTGCTCGACACCGTGGGCGGGCTGTTTCCGGGCGCCGATCAGCGGGTCATTCGCCTCCCGCTGGTCCCGGTGAGCGCCGAGCCGCCGCCGCCTCCTGGCAGTCCGCCCGCAACGCTCGGCTACATCGGCGGGCTGACGGCCGTGAAGGGCATCGAGCTCCTGCTCGCGGCGAGCCCGGCGCTCGCCGAGCGCGGGATCGAGCTGCGGATGGCCGGCGACGGACCGCTGCGCGATGTGGTGCAGGCGTCGGGCGTGCGGTACCTCGGTCGGGTCGCCGGCGCCGCCAAGGCGGACTTCCTGGCCTCGTGCGACGTCGGGGTCGTCCCGTCCTGCTGGGACGAGCCCAGCGGTCCGCCGTACGTGGTGTGCGAGTGGCTCGCGTCCGGCCGCCCCGTGTTCGTCACCCGCAGGGGAGGCCTGGCGGAGACGGTGGGGGCGTACGGGGGGGTGGTGCCGATCGAGGAGTCCTCGTCCGGGATCGTCGACGTCGCTGCAGGACTGCGCCGGCCGGACGAATGGGCAGCGCTGCTCGATGCGCTGCCGGAGGTTGACGGCGATGCCGACCTGGAGCGGTGGCTGGACGAGCACGAGGAGGTCTACGGCGCCGTGACGGGTCGCTAGCCCGCGCACACCCACGCACTGCCGCCCGAGTCGGCCCAGATCTGTGCCGCGATCCGGTGCTGCTCGGCCGGAGGCGCCTGGTGGGGGAGGCCCTTGCCGCCGTACGCCTTCCACGTCGAGGGAAGGATCTGGTACGCGCCCCCGGCGCCGCTGGACGGGTTCAGCGCGCTGAAGTTTCCGCCCGACTCGCACATCACGATCGCCTCCGGAATCGCCCAGTCGCCGACCCAGTTGCCGACCTGCTGCTGCGCCTCGGTCTCGGACACGTCCTGGGCCTCCTGGACCTGCTCGGTCCAGTCACCGATCTTCGAGCGGAGCCCGTCGAGAGAGTCGGCCTCGGCGGCGCGGGCGTCGACGAGCGTCGCGGCGCGGGCGTCGGCCGCGGCGCGCGCGGCGGCGATCTCGGCCTGCGCCTGCTCCAGACGCTGGTTGAACTCCTCCTGCTCGTCGCGCGCCGCGCTCACCTTGTCGAGCTCAGCCTCGAGCTCCGCTCGCAGCTCGCGCACCCGGGCGACGAGGTCGGAGTCCGCGTTCTCGATCCGCTCCAGATACTCGGCGCGCGTGACCAGGTCGTCGAAGCCATCGGACTGGAGCAGCAGCGTCGTCGCGTCGGGGCCCTCCTCTTTGTAGATCGCGACCAGGCGCCGCTCGAGCAGCTGCACGGCCCGGCCGAGCCGGTCGCGCGCCTCGATCGCGTCCGCCCGCGCGCGCTCGACTCGCTCTGTGAGCTCCGCGGCGCGCTCCTCGCCCTGCGCCAGCACACCAGCGAGCTCGGTCTCGCGCGCAGCGGCGGCGTCTGCGCGCTCCCGTGCCGCGGCGAGGTCGGCCGACGCGGAGTCGATCTCCTGCGCCAAGCCGCGTGCCTCCTCGCGTGCGCCCGAGATCCTCGACTCGAGCGCGCCCACGTCCTGGGCGATGACTTGGGTTGCGAGCGCCCCCAGAGCGAGGATCGCGACCGCGGGCGCGAGCAGCAACGCGCGCCTGCGAGAGGTTTCCGTGATCGTCGGCTCCATCACCCTGCGGGCCCCGACGCGCGATGGAACCGCTTGTCGCCGGGGGCGCGCGCCGATACTAACGAACGCTCAAAGAGTTACCCGCCGCTCACAAACTGCAACGGACGTTGCAGCTATAGCCGCGCTTCGTCTTGACCAGCTTCACGGTCCCGTCGTCGCTCACCGGCTCCCCGCTGGTGGGCGTGAACGTGACCTCGACCCGAAGCTTCACCTTCCCGGACTTTCGCATCTTCCGCTTCGCGCCGTCGCCGGCGCTCGCGTACAGATACTCGTCCTCGATCAACACCTCCTCCTCGAGCATCTGGTTCGTGTTCACGTCGGCCGTGAGGCGAGAGAGGCGGCCGGTGACCACGCAGCCGTCGGTGGCCAGCCCGGGCGTCACTCGTCCCATTCCTCCGGGCCGACGCCGGTCGGATTCGAGTCGTGGGTGTAGAGGGCGTAGACATACGGCTCGTCCGGGAAATCGGGGTGAACCTCGATGCCGAGCAGCCCGCGGTCACCGAGCGGGAACACCTCGCCGGAGAGGACGGCGAACTCGGTTGGCGCGAGGTCCTCGAGGTTGTCGAAGACCTTGATCAGCCCGTCCTTCTCGGCGACGAAGATCCGGTCGTCACCGGGGGAGAAGCGCAGCGCCGTCGGCGCGTCGAGGCCCGAGAACACGACGTCGTCAGAGAACCCCTCGGGCAACTCCGCAGCCTGGGCGGTGCTCGTTGCGGATGCGAGCACCGCAACGACCCCGATCAGGGCACTAATCGCCGGGCCCAACGCACCCCGCGACAACATGGGGTCATCCGTGCCAATCCCTTGCCGCCAGTCTGGCCGGCGCAGTCTAGTGCGAAGTGGTGATCGGTTGAGCTTGGAGGGCGGCTAACCCTCTTCCACGTCCCGGCCAGCCGCGGCGAGGAACGCGCCGACGACGATCGCGGCGAGGGTGACGGCGAGACCGATCTTGATCTGGCGCCCGAACCGGACCCGGATGAAATAAACGACCAAGCGGCCGACCGCTTCGTAGAACCTGGTCACCTCTCCTCCTTTCCCCCGCCGTCGGAGTCCCGAAACCTGATCCGGCGGGCCATCCGGCTCTGGAGCGAGAACAGCTCGATGAATCCCGGGCTGGCGTGCTGGCTGAACTCGCCGCCGGACTCGCCGAAGCCCGCCAAGTCGCGATCGTACAACGCGTGCGGGGAGGAGCGGGTGACCGGGGTTGCCGAGCCCTTGAACAGCCTCAGCCCGACCTCGCCGGTGACCTGCTCGTTGACCGCGTCCATGTACGCATCGATGTCGGTTCGCAGCGGCTCCAGCCACAGGCCCGCGTAGCAGAGGTAGGCCCACTGGCGCTCGAGCTCCGGCTTGAACTGGTTCTGGTGGATCGTGCACACGAGCTTCTCGAGCTCGCGGTGCGCGGTGAGCAGGATCGTCGCCGCGGGGACCTCGTACAGGTCGCGGACCTTCAGTCCCACGATCCGATCCTCGACGTGGTCGACGATCCCGACGCCATGCCTTCGCCCGAGCTCCGTTGCGCGGTCGATTAGCTCCACGAGACCGAGGCGCTCGCCGTCGATCGCGACCGGACACCCGCGCTCGAAGGTGACCGTCACCGATTGCGGCTCGTCCGGCGCATCCTCCGGCCGGGTGACGAGCTGGAACACGTCGTCCGGCGGCGGCGCGCTCAGATCCTCGATCTCACGCCCCTCCGAGGAGCGTCCCCAGAGGTTGTCGTCTATCGAGTACGGCGCGGCCTCGCTGCCTCCCGCGACCGGTATCCCGTGCTCGCGCGCGTACGCGATCTCCTCCTCGCGTCCCATCTGCCACTCGCGCACGGGCGCGATCACCTTCAGCTCCGGGTCGAGCGTCGCGATCGTGCCCTCGATCCGCACCTGGTCGTTTCCCTTCCCGGTGCACCCGTGAGCGATCGTGTCGCAGCCGGTTGCACGCGCCTGCTCCACGGCCAGCTTCGCGATCAACGGCCGCCCCAGCGCGGTGAACAGCGGATACCCGCCGCCGTACAGGGCGTTCGCCTTGATCGCCGGGAGCACGTACTCGCGCGCGAACTCCTCCCGGGCGTCGACCAGAACCGCGTCGCTGGCGCCGAGGTCGCGCGCCTTCGCGGTGACCACGTCCCAGTCCTCGTCGGGCTGCCCGAGGTCGACCGTCAGGGTGACGATCTCGGCCTCGTAGGCCTCCTGGATCCAGCGCACCATCACGCTCGTGTCGAGGCCGCCCGAGTACAGCAGCAGCACCCGCCTGACCTGGTCGGGATCGGCTTGGTACGAAGCGATTCTGGGCGCACGGTCGGCCTGCGGCATCGGGCGGAAGTCTGACACGAGGGCAATCAGGCCCGGGCCGCCCGCGATCCGCGGTGCGCGATCATGTCGGCATGCATCGCGTGATCACGATCCTGTCGACGGCGCTGATCACCGCGGGCGCGGTCGTGCTCGCGGACGTCGGGGTGACCCTGGCGTGGGAGGAGCCGGTGTCCTCCGTGTACGGCTCGATCCAGCAGCAGCGCGCCGAGGGCGAGCTGGACGACCTGGAGGCGTCCCTGGTCGAAAAGCCGCTGCCTGACGTCAGCAAACACGACGACGAGAAGGGGGCACGGAAGCTCGCGAATGCATTCGAGGGCGAGCTCGAGAACGGCAAGGCGCTGGGACGAATCGAGATACCGCGCATCGACCTCGACGCCGTGATGGTGGAGGGGACCGACACGGCGACACTTCAGAAGGGGCCCAGCCACTACCCGGACACCGGGCTCCCGGGCGAGGGGACCACGGTCGGGGTCGCGGGGCACCGGACCACCTACCTGGCGCCGTTCCGAGACATCAACAAGCTCGAGCGCGGAGACGAGATCATCCTCGAGATGCCCTACGGCACCTTCACCTACGAGGTGGAGAAGACGAGGATCGTCGATCCAGACGACGTCGAGATCGTCCGGGACACTGGCCGCGAGCGGCTGGTGCTCACGGCGTGCCACCCGCTGTACAGCGCCGCCGAGCGCTACGCCGTGTTCGCCCGGCCGGTCGAGATCGAGCTCGACTAGGGCGGCGCCGGCCGCTCCGTCAGCCGAGCACCCTCAGGGTTCGCTCCAGGCCGGCGTCGAGGTTCGCCTCGGGGCTCCATTCGAGCTCTCGCTTGGCGAGGCTGCAGTCCAGCGAGATCCGCTGCACCTCGCCCGCTCGCGCGGGAGCCTCGATCGGGTCGAAGTCGTGACGACCCGAGATCCGCGCCAGCCGCCCCACGATGTCGAGCACGCTGCTCTCGACCCCGGTGCCGATGTTGAACGGCCCGAAAGGCGGGGAATCGGCTCCAGTCAGCCGGCTCGCCGCGCGCATGAACGCCCTCACGACATCGCCGACGTACACGTAGTCCCGCGTCTGGGCGCCATCGCCGAACACCGTCGGTCGCCCGCCTTCCGCGAGCTTTCCGCAGAAAATCGCGATCACGCCGGCCTCCCCCAGGGGATCCTGCCGCGGGCCGTACACGTTGCCCAGCCGCAGCGCCGCACCCGGCAGCCCTTTGACCCGCGCGTACAGGTCGATGTATCCCTCGGCGGCGAGCTTGCTCATGCCGTACGGAGCCTCGGGAGCGCAGGTGGCGGACTCGTCCAGCGGCAGGTCGCGGCCGGCCCCCTCGCCGTATATGGCGCCGCCCGTCGAGGCGAACACAACCGGTGTCGAGCGCACGCTGGCGGCTTCGAGCACGTTCACCGTGCCGAGCACGTTGACGCGAGCGTCGAACGCCGGGTCCGTAACCGCGCGTCGCACGTCGATCTGGGCCCCGAGGTGGAAGCATCGATCCGGGCGATGGTCGGCGAATGCAGACGCCACGTCGTCCGCGCCGGTGATGTCAGTCACGCTGAGCTCCACGCCGCGCTTCAGCGCTCCGTCGAGGTTCTCCTCGCGTCCGGTCGAGAGGTCGTCGAGGACCACCACCTCGTCTCCCGCCTCGACCAGAGCATCGACGAGATTCGAGCCGATGAAGCCGGCTCCGCCTGTGACGAGTGATCTCATGCGCGTCCAGCGTGCACGGGAAGAGGGTCGCAAGCGTAGCCCGGATCCTCGCGCAAGCAGCCGGAACGCGGTTAGATTCAGCCCCGTGCCGCTCCTCCGCCGCGTGGCCGCGAGCCCCGAGCTGATCCCCGGCCTGCTCGCGGTCGGCGTGTTCATCGCGTGGGATGCCGCGGAAGGGGGGGCCCCGGCGACGTCGGCCTATCCCGGCGGGCTGTTCCTGCTCGGTGTGCTCGTCGCGACCGCAATCGCGTTCCGGGGAGAGGCGGGGCGCTTGCCCCGGCTCAGCCGCCTTGCCTTGGCCCTGTTGGCGGCGTTCACCCTGTGGAGCTTCCTCTCGATCGCTTGGGCGGAGGAGAGGGAGATCGCATGGGAGGGCGCCAACAAGACCCTCATGTACCTGACGGCCTTCGCGGTCTTCTCCCTGCCCCGGTGGCGCGCGACGAGCGCCGCGACCGTGATCGGCGCCTACTCGCTCGGCGTCGCCGCGATCGGCACGGCGATCCTGATCGAGCTCGCGACCGCCGACGACCCGACGCTGCTGTTCTCTATGTCCCGGCTCGTCGAGCCGACCGGGTACATGAACGCGGTCGCCGCCCTGTTCGCGGCCGCGGTGTGGCCGGCGATCTTCCTGGCCTCGCGACGCGAGACGCCGTGGCTGCTCCGAGGTCTGTTCTTGGCCGCAGCCGTGCTGATGGTCCAGATCGCGCTGATGCCGCAGAGCCGAGGCGCGTTCGTCGTCTTTCCGATCGCGCTCGTGATCTACCTGGTCGTCGTCCCCAACAGGCTGCGATCGGTTCTCGTGCTGCTTCCTGTCGCGGCCGCCACGGCGCTCGCGGCGCCAACGATCCTCGACGTGTTCACCGTGCTGGAGGAAGGCGGCGACGCGAGCGCGGCGATCGACGCGGCGGTGAGCGCGATCCTGACCTCGGCGATCGTGGTGGCGATCGTCGGCGCCCTGCTCGGAATCGCGGACAACCGGATCGCGATCCCGCCCCACGTGTCGCGGTTGGTTGGCAGGGGGGCGGCCACTGCATCCGCCGTCGCCGCCGCGGTCGCCGTCGTCCTCGTGGTGGGTGTGATCGGCAACCCCGTGGGCTGGGCGGACGAGCGATGGCAGGACTTCAAGGGCGGCTACGACCCGCGGGGCTTCGGCAGCTCCCGACTCAGCGGCGATCTCGGCAGCGGGCGTTACGACTTCTGGCGGGTGGCGATCGAGGATGAGTTCGCCGAGTCGCCCCTGGTCGGTAACGGCGCGGACAACTTCGCCGCCACCTACGTCCGGGAGCGCGACACCGACGAGGAGCCGCTGTATCCGCACAGCCTCCCGATCCGGGTGCTCGCCGGGACAGGGCTCGTCGGAGCGTTGCTTCTCGGCTCCTTTCTGGCGGTGGCGATCGTGGCCGCCTCGCGCAGCCTCCGGCGGGATCGGCCCGAGCTCGTGCGGGGCGTGGCGGCCGCGGGCCTGGTCGCGTTCGCGTACTGGCTCCTGCATGCCGGCGGGGACTGGCTGTGGACGTTTCCCGGGCTCGCTGCGCCGGCGCTCGCGTGGCTGGCCCTTTCCGCCCGGATCGAACCCGTGGAGCAGGAGGGAGCCGGCATGCAACCGGCGTGGTCGGGCGGCGGATGGCCGGCCGTGCTCGCGGGAGCTGGGGCGACGGTGCTGGTGGTCGTGGCCGCCGTCTCCTACATGCTGCCCTGGGCAGCCGCTCGCGATGTCCGGGCGGCCGAAACCTCCTGGGGCTCCGATGCCAAGGGCGCGTACGACCGATTGGACCGCGCTCGGCGGCTCAACTTCCTCAGCTCCGAGCCGGACGTAGTCGCCAGCGCGATCGCCAGCAGGTTGGATCAGCCGCAGAAGATGCGCGCGGCGCTGGAGCGCGCGCTGGAGCGCGAGCCCACGAACTGGTACGCGTTGCTGCAGCTGGGCACTCTCGACGCAACCGCGGGGGATGGGGAGGCCGCGCGCGCCCGGCTGCGGGAGGCGGCCGAGCTCAACCCCCGCGACTACGTCGTGCGTGAGGCGGTGCAACGACTGCGCGACGGGAGGCCGTACACGGTCGCCCAGGTCGACCGCGAGTTCGAGCGCAGGGTGTGCGCGATCGTCGGCCGAACCGAGGACACGTTATTCTGCTGAGTCATCCGGGCGGGTTGCCCGGACGTATAGCGGTGCATGTGTTCCCTTGACCATGGCAACGATGTGTGCGACACTGCGCGTCCGAGCCCATGGAAGGGGCAGGGTCCAGCAGCCGCTGGGCTTTTCTTTTTGCCAAGGAGTTGGAAGTGTTGATTAGGGGAATGACGTCACGACTCGCCAAGATCATTGCCGCGACGAGCATCGTCTGCGTGCTGGCGTTTGCGCCGGCCGCGGTTGCTCAGAATTCGTCCGTCGAGACGTACAGCGGCAAGGGCGGAGAGGCGACAGGTGTAGCGAACAACGATCCGACCGATCCGGGAAGTCCGTCCGGCACCAGCAGTAGCGATGGGGGCGGAGCCCTCCCGTTCACTGGTCTGGATGTCGGGTTCCTGATCGGCGGCGGCTTGCTGCTGATCGCTGTTGGAGCTGCGCTGGCGCGTCTTCGGCCTCACGGCGAAGTCGGCTAGACAGCGACAATCGAGGAGACCACGCCTGCCTCAGGCCGGCGTGGGGGGAACGTTCACGTGAGTGCGTAATGGCTCGCGCTGCTGCGACTAGTCATCGCGCCGAGTTCGGTGGACGGCGCTAACGATCTCCGAAACGCTGGCGATAGGTTGATGACAACCGCAACGCGAGCGTAGGGGGTGCGATGAGTCACGATCCGACGCGGGATCTGGTCCGGCACGAGACGAGGCAGATACTCAGCGAGACGCTGGGGGCCGAGCTCGATCTCAAGTGGCTCGCAATCGAGCGCAAGTTGGAGCAGGCGCTGGCGGGGTTGCAAGCGCGGGCCGACTCGCTGCAGCGCACCATGGATCGCACGGTGGCGGACGCGAAGGAGGTCGAGGAGCGGTTGGCGGGGAGGCTGGCCGAGGTCGAGGCGGAGGCGTCGAAGCGCCAGCGTCGCCAGGAGCTGAAGCTCGCTCGCGAGGAGCGCGACCGCAAGATCAAGCGGGCCGAGCGGCAGATCGAGGACCGGGGCCGCGAGGCTATCGACGCGATCCGGCGGGAGGGATCCTCGGTCGAGGAGCACGCGCGCGCGGAGATCGAGGCGGCGGCCGAGCGGGGAGCGCTGGAGGTGAACGAGCGAGCCAGCCGGATGCTCGAGGCGGAGGGAAGGTTGACCGCGCTGTTGGACGAGATCACCGCTTCGGCACAGCGCGTCCATGCCGCGGATGAGCGCACCCTCGTCGCGATGGGGAACGTGTTCGGGCGAAACGGCGCCGGCAGCAACCGCCAGGCTCCGCAAGCTGCGGATTAGCCCGGCGCAAAGCGGCGGCTCCGTCGGCGCCCGTGGGTAGCCTGGCCTGGATGCCGTCCAACCCCTCCGAAGCGGTCCATCTGCACGTCCACAGCGAGTACTCGCTGCTCGACGGCGCGAACAAAATCGACCGGATGGCGGCGCGGGCGGCGGAGCTCGGGATGCCGGCCCTGGGGCTCACCGACCACGGGGTGATGAACGGCGCGGTGGAGATGTACGAGGCGTGCCGCTCCCACGGGGTGAAGCCGATCCTCGGGATGGAGGCGTATCTCGTCGACGAGCTCGAGCGGGCCCGGGAGCAGGTGCGCTACGAGCGCAACCACCTGACGCTGCTGGCGGCGAACGAGACCGGGTTCTCGAACCTCGTCAAGCTCAGCTCGGCGAGCTTCCTGGACGGGTTCGCCCGCGGGCGCTCGAACGTCGACATGGAGCTGCTCGACCGCCACTCCGAGGGCGTGATCGCGCTCACCGGGTGCCTGCAGTCGCGGTTCTGTCGCCGACTGGTCGAGGAGCGCCCCGAGGACGCGCGCGCCCACGTCGACGACCTCGCGCGGGTGTTCGGCCCCGAGAACGTGTACTTCGAGGTGCAGGCGAACGGGATCGCGGAGCAGGACCGCGCCAACGTGGGGATCGAGCGGGTCGCACGCGAGATGGGCCGGCCGCTGGTCGGGACCTGCGACGTCCACTACCTGAGGCGCGAGGACTTCGACAATCACGCGGCGCTCCTGTGCGTGCAGACGAAGTCGACGATCGCGGAGCCGAAGCTCAGCTTCGACACGAACGAGTTCTACTTGAAGAGCCCGGCGGAGATGGCGGAGTCGTTCGCGCAGTGGCCGGATGCGGTTCCGACCACGCTCGAGATCGCGCAGCGGTGCAACGTGGAGATGAAGCTCGGCGAGCTCCTCCTGCCCCGGTTCGAGACCCCGGATGGCTCCGAGCCGACCGAGATGCTGCGCCGGATCGCATACGAGGGCCTGCGCCGCCGCTACGGCGATCCGCCGCCCGCCGAGGCGACCGAGCGGCTCGAGTACGAGCTCGGGGTGATCCTCGAGATGGGTTTCGAGTCCTACTTCCTGATCGTGTGGGACTTCGTCCGGTTCGCGAAGCAGGAGGGGATCGCGGTCGGTCCTGGTCGCGGCTCGGCCGCCGGGTCGATCGCCGCCTACAGCCTCGCGATCACCGACGTCGATCCGCTTGCCCACAAGCTGCTGTTCGAGCGCTTCCTGAACCCGGCCCGGAAGTCGATGCCCGACATCGACATCGACTTCTCGGTCCGCGGCCGCGAGCGCGTGATCCGCTACGTCGCCGACAAGTACGGTCGCGATCGGGTGGCGCAGATCATCACCTTCGGCAAGATGGCCCCGCGGGCGGCGACCCGCGACGCGGCGCGGGTGCTCGGGTTCGACTACGCGACCGGCGACCGGGTGGCGAAGATGATCCCGGAGCCGATCATGGGCCGCAGCCCGAGCTTCGAGGACTGCATGAAGCCGGGGGAGGAGCTGAAGAAGGCATACGACTCCGAGCCCGAGGCGCGCCAGATCGTCGATGTCGGCCGCGGCCTCGAAGGGATCGTCCGCAACCACTCGATTCACGCCGCCGCGGTGGTGATCTCGGACCGCCCATTGCAGGAGATCGTCCCGCTGCAGCTTGCCGAGGACAGGGGCGCCACCGCCGGTGAGGCCCGCAACGGGCGCACCGAGCGCGCGTACAAGACGGTGACCCAGTACTCGATGGGCCCGATCGAGAAGATCGGGCTGCTGAAGATGGACTTCCTCGGGCTGCGCAACCTCGACGTGATCGAGGACGCGATCGAGATCATCCGCCGCTCCCACGACGTCGAGCTCGACCTCGAGGCGCTGCCGCTCGACGACCCGAAGACCTACGAGATGCTCTCCAGGGGCGACGCGGTGGGCGTGTTCCAGTTCGAGTCCGAGGGGATGCGCGAAGCGTTGCGGAAGGTGAAGCCGACCGAGTTCGAGGACCTGGTGGCGCTCGTGTCCCTGTACCGGCCGGGGGCGATGCGGTTCATCGCCGACTACGCAAATGGCAAGCGCGATCCCTCGTCCGTGCGCTACGCGGACCCGCGCCTGCGCCCGATCACCGAGTCGACGTACGGCTGCTGCATCTACCAGGAGCAGCTGATGGAGATCGCGAAGCAGATGGCCGGCTTCAGCGGCGCCGAGGCGGACGACCTGCGCAAGGCGGTGGGGAAGAAGAAGCGTGACCTGATGGCGCAGATGCAGGACAAGTTCCTCGCCGGCGCGAAGCAGTCGGGGACCGAGAACCGGGTCGCGCGGGACCTGTGGGGGCTGATGACGGCGGCCGCCGACTACAGCTTCAACCACTCGCACGCCGCCTGTTACGCGCTGATCGCGTACCGGACCGCATACCTGCGCGCCAACTACCCGGCCGAGTACATGGCGGCGCTGATCTCCACTGTGATGTCGACCAAGGACAAGGTCCCGTTCTTCGTCAACCGCTGCCACCAGATGGGGATCGAGGTGCTTCCGCCGGACGTGAACGCCTCCGACCACGGGTTCGTCGTCTCCGGGAAGCGGATCCGGTTCGGGCTCGACGCGGTGAAGAACGTCGGCCACGCGGCGGTGGAGGCGATCCTCACCGCGCGGGAGGAAGGGCCCTTCGAGTCGCTGTGGGACTTCTGCGAGCGGGTCGACGCGCGCGCGGTGAACCGGCGCGCGATCGAGTGCCTGGTCAAGTGCGGCGCGCTCGACTCAACGGGGGGGACGCGCAGCGCGATGCTCGAGGCGCTGCCGCGGGCGCAGGCGAACGGCCAGAAGGCGCAGGAGGACGCGCAGCGCGGGCAGTCGTCGATCTTCGATCTCGGCGGCGGGCAGACGAGCACGGGGCCGTCGGCCGCTCGCCATCACCCGCCCCTGAACGGGGAGGAGCTCGACTCGCGCGAGCTCCTGCGGATGGAGAAGGAGACGCTGGGCACGTTCCTCTCCGAGCACCCGCTGTCCGAGGTCCGCGACGCGCTCAGCGCCCGCGTCGACTGCTCGCTCTCCGAGCTCGGGTCGAAGCCGGACGGGTCCTGGGTCACGGTCGGGGGCCTGGTCACGGAGCGCAAGAAGGTGCGCACGAAGCGTGGCGACGAGATGCTGTTCGCGACCCTCGACGATCTCGAGGGGCAGGTCGAGATGCTGGTCTTCAACTCCGCCTTCGCCAGCAGCGCGTCCGAGATCGAGATCGACAGCGTCGTCCTCGTCCGCGGCCGCGTCGACCACAAGGAGCGCGGCGAGACGAAGCTGGTCGTCCAGGAGGCGGAGAGATTCGACGCGGCCCAAGGACAGGCCGGGCGACGGGGGGCCCGTCCCGCCCGCAACCCGGCCGCGCCCGGACGCGAAGCGGAGGACGCGGCCGGCCATCATGCTGGGCCGCTGGTGGTTGATGTGAGGGCGGCGGAGTTTCCGGCGATGTTGCTGGAGCAATTGCGGGCCGTGTTTGCGCTGCATGCGGGGGAGCAGGAGGTCGTGCTGAGGCTGCAGACTCGGGACGGCGTTCGGGAGCTTCGTTTGGGGTCGGAGTATCGGGTGGCGCATACCCAGGAGCTGCGCGCCGAGCTCGACTCATTGCTCGGCCCGCATGCGCTTGCGGCCTAGCACATCGAGGGCTAGCTCGCCACCGATTGAGGCCTCCGGGACCACCGCCGACCGCTGATCCCAGCGCCTAGACTCACGCTCAGTGGGAGTCCCACAGCAGAAGCAGCTCGAGCAGGCCGGAGAGTGCCGGCAGTGCGGCACCTTCTGCGACAAGCTGGTCGAGCCGCGGGGCTGCCTCGAGATGCGGTGCCGGTACCTGTACAGCTACTACGACGAGCTCACCGGGAACCGGTACATGGGCTGCGTCCGCAAGGTGTTCAAGGGCGAGATCAACGTCGAGGCGTTCGAGGACGCGGAGCGCGCGGGCGGCTACGGCGGGCTGAAGATGACCGGGGACCCGCTGCCCCAGTGCCAGTTCCACGTCGAGCCCGCCTTCGAGGGTGACGGCGCCGACTTCGAGTGCGTCAACCCCCGGTTCTTCGACTGCACCGACGCCGGCGTCGAGGGCGTCCGCGTCTTCGATCTCCGCGACGCGCTCACCTAGCCCGAACGGCGCTTGAGCCCGTCGCGGCGTAGCCGCCTCGCGGTTCGCACCTCGCCGCGATCGTGCTCGGGGTCGTCTGCGCGGTTCGTCTCGATCAGCGCCGGCAGGTCCTCGAACCGCGGCTCGGCGAGGAATGGGCGCAGCCCCGCGCGCCCGATCTCGCCCTTGCCGAGGTCGGCGTGCTCGTCCCGATTCGAGCCCTGCGGCACCGCTGAGTCGTTGACGTGCAGGCACCGAACCCGGTCCAGCCCCAGCTTGGCGTCGATCTCGTTGACGACCACGCTCATTGCCTCGGGCGTCCCGAACTCGAACCCAGACGCGAACAGATGGCAGCAGTCGATGCACACGCCGATCCGTTCGTCGGCGCCCGCGAGCTCGACCATCTCCGCGAGCTCGTCGAAGTTGCGCCCCAGGGGCCCCTGGGTGCCGGCGGTGTTCTCCAGCAGCAGCGGGCACGAGTCCGAGCCCTCGAGCGCCCGTCCGATCTCGCGCCCCGCGCGCTTCACCGCGGCCTTGTACGGCGAGTCCTTTCGCGACCCGGCGTGCACGACGACGCCGACCGAGCCGATCGCGTCGCCGATGTGGAGCGCGTGGGTGAGGGAGCGCATCGACTTGCGCCGCAGCTCGCGGTCGGTCGTCGCGAGGTTGATCAGGTAGATCGCGTGGATCGCAACCGCGTCGATTCGGGAGGTGGCGAGCGCGTCGCGGAACTCGGCCAGCTCCTCGTCCGAGTACGAGGTGGGGCGCCACGCGCGCGGGCTCTGGTTGAAGATCTGGATCGCGTCCGCCTCGCGCTCGATGCCGCGAGCGATCACCCGATCGAGCCCGCCGGCTGTGGAAACATGGATCCCGATCAGCATGAGCCAGTCCGACACAACCCGTCGCTATCGCTTCGCCCCGTCACCGACCGGGGCGCTCCACATCGGCGGAGCGCGGACGGCACTGTACAACTGGCTTCTGGCACGCGGGTCGGGCGGCGAGCTCGTGCTGCGGATCGAGGACACGGACCGCGAGCGCTCCACTCCTGCCAACGTGGAGCAGATCCAGGAGGCGCTGCGGTGGCTCGAGCTCGACTGGGACGAGGGACCGATCAGCCAGTACGAGCGCGCCCCGCGCCACCGCGAGCGGCTCGCGGAGCTGGTCGAGGCCGGGCACGCGTAC
>Ga0214473_10002153_pt1 | contig 24566 bp, 21 predicted proteins | sample RVTome_7_FD_203509 | JGI IMG/M metagenome (GOLD analysis project Ga0214473, IMG submission 203509) | Soil microbial communities from uranium-contaminated site in the Upper Colorado River Basin, Wyoming, United States - RVT98D197 | ecosystem: Environmental > Terrestrial > Soil > Contaminated >... | reverse complement strand
CTGTGCTGATCACTGCCTTCTAAATATAGGTCAGCCGGCCAGGAAAGCTCCGGCCTGGTTCTTAAGACAGCGAAATGGCTGACACCCGATTCAAACCAAACATCCAAAATATCGGTCTCTTTGGAAAACTTCGTTCCACCGCAAGAACAGGAGACTTGCCCCGATAGAATCTCATCCGCGCTCTTTATGAACCATGCGTCCGCGCCCTCGTTACTGAAGAGCCCTTTGACAATCTCAATTGTCTCCGCGCTTACGACAGGTTCGCCACATCCGTCGCAATAGAAAACGGGGATCGGAACACCCCAAGCACGCTGCCGGGAAATGCACCAATCAGGTCGTTCCGCCACCATCGCGGTGATCCTATTTTCGCTCCACTCGGGTATCCAATCGGTGTTTTCGATCGCCACCAAGGCTCTTTTTCTAAGATCTTGTTTATCGACAGCAATAAACCACTGCTCGGTTGACCGGAATATCACCGGTTTTTTGCAACGCCAGCAGTGCGGATAGGAGTGGATGAGCGATCCTGAACCTAATAAGTTCTCTTTGTCCTTCAGTTCTTGAATAATCAGGGAGTTTGCCTCAAAAATGTGCGTGCCGGTAAACTTGCCGGCTTCTCTTGTAAACACTCCTCTTTCATCAACCGGCATGGGATTCGGGAGATCATATTTCAAGCCGATTAAATAGTCGTCTTGGCCATGACCTGGTGCAATGTGAACACATCCTGTGCCCTGATCCAAAAGAACAAAATCAGCCATTACGACCACGGATTCCGTGTCCTGGAAAGGGTGCTGGCAAACCAGTGCGTCCATATCGCTGCCCTTGAACCGTTCAAGTATTTCGTATTTGCCGACTCCCGTCTCCATGAATGTAGTACTCAGCAAATCCTCGGCCAAAATATATATTTCGCTTCCGACCCTTACGGCAACATAATTGAAGTCCGGATGAACCGCAATTGCGACATTGGCCGGCAGAGTCCAGGGCGTAGTAGTCCAAATCAGAATGAATTTTTTCTCGGGATATTTGTCCGTTGCGGCAAACTTCTCTTTCAAAGGAAACTTCACGTAGATTGACGGCGATTCTTCGTCCATATATTCTATTTCAGCTTCGGCCAACGCAGTTTCGCAAGAAAAACACCAGTAAATCGGTTTCTTGCCCCTATAAACCAACCCCTTGTCCCACAGCTTTCCAAACGTCTCGACATTTGTAGCTTCATAAGCAAAATCCAAAGTGAGATAGGGTCTCCCCCAATCGCCAATCACGCCCAGCCGCCGAAATTGTTCTCTCTGACGGTCAACATACATCAAGGCGTATTTTTTACATTCTTCTCGAACTGCACTCTGATTGGTTTTCTTCTTCTTCAAACCAAATTTCTTCTCAACTTCATGTTCAATCGGCTGGCCATGGCAGTCCCAACCGGGAATAAAAGGACTATAATACCCGGCCATCGATTTGTATTTTACAACTATGTCCTTGAGAACCTTGTTCAAAGCAGTGCCCAGGTGTATGTCACCATTTGCATAAGGCGGACCATCATGCAAGATAAAGTGAGGCTTGTTTTGATTCTTTTCAGTAATCGACCTGTAGAGGTCCAGCTCTTTCCACTCTTTTAGAATTTGTGGTTCTCTCTTCGCCAAATCGGCTTTCATCGAGAAAGTCGTTTTGGGAAGGTTTAGAGTGCTTTTGTAGTCTTTCATGTTCTCAGCCACTTCTCTTTTCCTCACTTTCCGTTTCCAACCAAAGATAAAGAAAAACCCTCTTTCGTATTAAGGACGAGAGAGAGTTTAATCCCGCGGTACCACCTTCATTCCCCCCACCGCAGCAGAGAGCACTTAGAATACATGTGGTGCAAATAACGGCTGCCACCGTTGAAGCCTACTTGAAATCATGGTGCTTTCTTTCGGTTCAATGCTCGGAGGGGATTTTCAAACTAAAAGAACAGCGCTCTGGCTTTCACCATGGAAAGATTATTGCACATCTTGTCCAGCCAAGCTCTCTAGGGATTTCTTTTAGAGTCTACTCGTCCTCTTCATCGCCTCTTCTTATGAGTTTTGCATTCTGCAAAAAACTAGCACAACGTCCAAGTACTGTCAACTTAGCCTTATTTGTCCTAACCCTGTACGTCAATTCCCTGATGCTCAAGTATGCCTTTTAGATCATTGAAAGTGATTCTTGTTATAAGAACCTTCTTGTGCCTGCTTTTTTCGCCCGCCACGACTTTGATGTTTGATTTGCTAATCCCGAACAATTTGGAAAGCAGTTCAACACATTCTTGGTTAGCTCTACCCTCCAGCGGAGGAGAAACCACTTTTATCTTCAGAGACTCATCATGAAGCCCGCTAATTTCGGCACGCGAAGCACGAGGCTGAACACGGATCGAGAGCAACAAACCCTCTCTCGTCTCTCTTACTGTTAACATGGATTACGAGATCTCTTGGATCTCGTTATCCGAGCTCTTCTTTTTCTTAAACATACCCCTCTTTTTGGCCCTTGGGCCTGCTCCGGTTCTCTCTTCATCTTCTGCAATCAATCCTATCTCTTCTGCAGCAACAGGACTTTCATCTGCAAAGTTTTCTATTTCTTTTTCCTTGGTTATCGAGTTCTTTGCGATCTTTATCTCTTTGAGGAGCCTTGTCAACTGATCTTCCGCTTCTTCATTCGGTTGCTGCTCAATGCTTTCCTCTTCACTCTCAACCTGCATTTTAGGTTCCATGCCGCCCTCAATCTCGTTAACCATGGTGATAAAGGACTCGAGAAGAGACCTGAATTTCATTCTGAAATCTTGCTCGGCCTTCTTCAGGTCATTGAACGAGTGCTGAAGACTATCTCGCTCCCTTATGATGTCCTGGAGAGTTTCTCTTGACTTGACTTCCGCATCCCTTACTATCATTTCAGCTTCTTTTTGAGCTTGAGCCTTAACCTGATCCGCTGATTTTTGCGCCGTCAACAGAGTTTTTTGAAGCGTGTCTTCAATTCCCTCATATTGTCTGATTTGCTCCTTGGTTTTTTCAAGCTTCTCCCTAAGCTCTATATTTTCCTTGAAAAGCCGCTCAAATTCTTCCGCCACTTCGTCAAGGAAAACATCTACGTCTTCTTCGTTGTAGCCCCTTATGGCTCGCCTGAATTCCTTATGATGAATATCCAAAGGTGTGAGCTTCATTTCTTTTCCTCCTATCTCATCTGCATTTAAACCAGTATTTGTAGCAAAATGTCCACGACGACTCTATGAATAATTCCCAGGATAATAAGCCCGATGATCGGCGAAAGATCAAAGCCCACTCCGCCCAAGTTCACCATGGGCAAAGCTCGACGAAATAGGCTTAAGTAGGGCTCCGTTATCTCATAAACAAAACCTCTTATCTGTTCTAAAAGACCTTCTCTTGAAATTGGAATCCAAGAGAGAATTATTCGAATCAAAATAAGCCAATAATATACCTTAAACGCGGTATCAAGAATAGAAACAACTAATATCAGTTTTTTCCTCCTAACTCATCGGCACGCTTTACCGCCTCTTCCACGGCATTAAAAACCGCTCCCCTCAAGCCGCCTTCTTCGAACGCTTTCAAGGCAGCCATCGTCGTTCCACCGGGAGACGTTACCATATCTCTCAGTAATGCAGGATGCTTGCCGGTCTCCTTAAGCATCAAAGCAGCGCCGACAACGGTTTCAATGACAAGTTTGGCCGCAACATCTCGTGGTAAGCCGACTTTCACAGCCGCATCAATGAGTGATTCGACAAAAAGATAGAGATAAGCAGGCCCGCTTCCATTTATCGCTGTAGATTGATTCTGGTATTTCTCGTCCAAAACAACTACTTCGCCAACGCAAGAAAACAATTCCTGCACAATTTTCTCGGAAGCTTTCGAGGCGTATCTGCCGGGGCTGACAACCGCCATTCCTTTGCCGATAAGAGCAGGGGAGTTCGGCATTACTCTTAGAACCGGATTCTTTTTTTTCGTCTTCTTGTATATGTAGTCAGTATCGATGCCTGCTGCAATAGATACCAAGATTTTCTTATCATCCAGACTTTCTTCGATTTCAGCTAGGATCGCATCGATCTGCTGAGGCTTGACTGCCAAGAGAATAACGCTGGATTCCGCTACCGCAGCCCGATTATCCCTGGCAATATTTACTCCGAAATCACGCTTTAGCTCATTTGACCGCTCAGCTCTTGGCTCGCTTACAACAATATCGCCTGGAGCCAGCTTTCCGGACTCTATCAGTCCGCTCAAAAGAGCACCGCCCATCTGGCCTGCTCCGATTAGAGCCAACTTAATATCTCTTAGCATCGTCCCCTCCTGCCGCAACTTTTTGCTTTCCGTTCACTGTGCTGCTAACGGCTCCCTCGCCTACTCTACCAAAAAGACGACTGCCGATTTTCGACGAGCGACTAGCGATAGAAAGTCAAACCTCCGCTAGCGATATCTTACGAACCGGCGATAAAAAACCATAGCAAAACTATGATTGATCTTTTAATTGCTTTTCGAAAGTCGCTTTTCGCTAATCGGACCCTACATCAACTAGTACGGATTAAACAGGCCTCTCTCTTTGAGCTTTTTCTTTTCCGCTTCAGAAACTTCAACATTGCTTGGCGTCAGCAAAAAAACCTTTTCGGCCACCCTCTGCATTCCGCCATCCAAGCCATAGGTCAACCCACTAGTGAAATCGATCAGCCTCTTTGATAAATCCGGATCTATGAGTTGGAGGTTCATGATCACGGGAATATTCGCCTTGAATTTGTCGGCAATTTGTTGGGCGTCGTTAAAGCTGCGCGGCTCAACAATGTGAACCCGCACTTGGGGAGGGATTGCACGAAGGTTGCTCATCCTATTAGCTCTCTCTAAGTCCGGGGATCTGTCTATCTTTCTCACACTTGGACTTGACTGATCATAATAATCATCAAAATCTTCTTCCTCTTCAAAATCTTCATATTGCTCCTCTTCGGCCAATCCGAAGTATACAAGAGCCTTATGCCAAAACTCAGCCATTTGTCCCCTCCTTTGCATTCGCTAAATTCAAATTACCAAAGATTCCTGTTCCTATTCTAACCATATTTGCGCCGGCCTCAATGGCTATCTCAAAATCATTCGTCATACCCATCGACAAATACTTCATCTCAACGCCCTTGATTTCAGCTTTTTCCACTTCATCGAATAGACTTTTCATTTCGACAAAAAGCGGATGCACCTCCGCAGCATGGATCACAAAAGGAGCTATGGTCATCAGACCTTTTACTCTCAGGTTTTTGAACTCAGAGATTTCAACCAGAAAACTTCTGACCTCATCCGCTCTCAAACCAAACTTCGCGTCTTCTTCCGCAATGTTTACCTGAACTAAGATGTTTTGAACTTTGCCTATTCGGCCTGCTCTCGCATTAATTTCCTCTGCGAGCCGCAAGCTGTCAACAGATTGAATCAAGTCGGCAAAGCTTACGATCTGCTTTACCTTGTTTCTTTGTAGATGGCCAATGAAATGCCAGGTGACTTTTTCGCCCAGCTGACTAAATTTGTCAAATGCCTCCTGGGCTTTATTCTCCCCGACGTCCGTAATCCCTGCCTTAATTGCAGTTTTAATTTGCCGGACCGGGACATTTTTTGTTACGGCGACTAGGGATATCTCCTCTTCTCTTCGCCGAGCTTTTACACAGGCCCTCTTGATCTTCTCTTTGACTAATCTAATGTTTTTTTCTATAACTGAATCCATATTTTAAATTTGTTCGCGACAAAAAGCAAAAACCCTTGTGTTTAGGGCTGCTATTCTTTTTCAAGTAACACTACAAGTCCTCCGTGCCGGCCCGTTACCTGAGCTTTTCGGTAAGAAAAGAAAATATCATGCCGGCAACTAGTGCAGATATTGGCTTTTACGATTCTCTCCGGTAGTATGCCTGCTTCCGTCAACTGCTTCGCGGCGCATGCCGGCAAGTCAATTTTTCCATTCGTAAAAACAGAGCCGAATTTACTTTGAAACTCTTTCAATCGGGCTCCGCTCACCTCGTAGCAGCACGGTCCGATACTTGGGCCGATGAAAGCCAACAGATCGGCTGGTTCGACTTTGAAGGTATTGACAAGCATCGAAGTACTCTCCGCGATGATGTCTCCGACGATTCCTCTCCAGCCGGCATGAATTAATGCAATGCACCTTTTAATTGGTTCAGCCAGAACAACAGGCACGCAGTCGGCAAAGAAAAGAGCCAAAGGGACATCGCCAAGATCCGTGATCAAGGCATCGGCACCCAAAATCGAATCTTCATAAGATTCCACGCCCCGGCCCACTAGACCTTCGTCAACAACAACCGGTAGATTGCCGTGAACCTGCTCGGCGGTTGTGAGTGCATTGATGTCAAGATTCAAACCGGAGAGGAGAAGCCGGCGATTCTTTAGAACATTTTCCCTGCGGTCTCCTACATGAAGTCCCAGATTCAAAGAATCAAACGGCGGAGGACTCATTCCGCCTTGGCGGGTTGTAAAGACGACGAGAATCCGCGCCTCCAAAAGCAATCGGGGGGAATATAAGAAGCTGACCGGCCTTGCCTTTTTGAAAACCAGCTCAAATGACAAAATGCCCCTCCAAAAACCCGTGCACCAAAGAACCTTCAACCCGAATATTGCAATAGAATTCAGCGCTAGGCTTGTTATTTTGACCTTATGCTGTGTCAGCCGGCACTTTTTTGTGCTCGACGTACATCAAGTACGCCTGCGCAAAAAAGCACCGTCTTCCTTGCCTAAAGCCAAAATTCCTTCGCCTATCATCTAAACCTACTGCAATATCCGGGTTCAAAATCAAAGCACAGCCAAGACCAAAATGATTTAGGCTGTGCTTGTCAATCTTTTCCCCGGGATTGAAAGATTAAGGGTCTACAAATCTCTCTTCCGCAAAAATGTGGGAATATCAAGATCCTCGGCGCTAAACGAGGGAACGGATTCATGCTCGCTCACAAACTCCAGTTTCTCCTGCTTGCGCCTAATTTCAAAACCTGTCGCAATGACTGTTACCTTAACGTCATCTTCCAAAGCAGGATCAACAACCGCCCCAAAGATGATATTTGCATCCGGATGAGCTGCGTTTGCCACTACTTCAGCCGCTTCGTTAACCTCAAAGAGTCCAAGGTCGGAACCACCGGATATATTAAGAAGAACTCCCTGAGCGCCCTCGATAGAAGCTTCAAGAAGCGGACTTGAGATTGCCGCCTTTGCAGCTTCAGGGGCTCTATTCTCGCCACTCGATAGGCCGATACCCATCAGTGCAGAACCCGCATCGGACATGATAGTCCTGACGTCAGCAAAGTCCAGATTTATCAGACCAGGGATAGTAATCAAATCCGTTATGCCTTGCACGCCTTGACGCAAAACGTCATCGGCAACCTTAAAGGCATCAACAATAGAGGTCTTTTTTTCAACAACCTGCAGTAATCTATCGTTCGGAATAATAATAAGTGTGTCCACTTTTTCTTTCAGCTTAGTGATACCGTCATCAGCCTGTACGGACCTTTTTCGACCCTCAAAACTAAACGGCCTCGTCACAACGCCTACTGTCAGGGCACCAAGTTCATCCCTGGCTATCTCCGCAATAACCGGCGCAGCACCGGTACCGGTACCCCCACCTTTTCCTGCTGTGATAAAAACCATGTCGGCGCCTTGCATTGCTTCTTTTAATTGTTCCTTGCTTTCCTCTGCCGCCTGAAAACCAATCTGTGGATCAGAGCCGGCACCAAGACCTTTCGTTAAGTCGTCACCAATGTGCACCTTGTAATCAGCATCAGACATAAGCAAAGCCTGTGCATCGGTGTTGACCGCTATGAATTCAACACCTTTGAGCCCAGACTCAATCATTCGATTTACAGCGTTTGTTCCGCCTCCCCCAATTCCGACGACCTTAATAACTGCTAAGTAAGTGGCACCTGCATCTAACATAATCAACCCCCCTTCCTCAAGTTAATATTGAGACCTAACCCTCACGTAATACTTGATTCTTATCTGAGGAGCCTCAGCCTTGTCAATAACCTTAACCTAATTTTTCAGAAATTGCAAATATAACAATTTCTGTGATTTCAGCACTTGACTCGCCCAAATAAAAAAAGAGCCGCGGGGTTCAGCTCTATGAAGACGAATTTTTTTGTCGATTCTATTTGAAGATATCCTTGATCCAGTTTTTCAATCGTTCGAGCAAGTCGCCAAAGGAGTTCTTCTCTTCACTTAGGTTCTTAATCTCCCCAAGTCTGCTTTTCTCTCCATAGATTAATAGTCCTACTGCTGTTGAAAAAACCGGACTGTTCACCTCATCGGTAAGCGCATCCAGCGTCCTCGGGTACCCTATCCGTACGGGAAGACGAAATATTTCAGAGACCATCTTGGAAAGCCCCCCTAATTGCGAGGCTCCTCCCGTAACAACAAGACCACCGGGGAGCAGCTCCAACAGAGCGCTTTGGATTAGCTCTTTCCTGACCAGTCCAAAAATTTCGCGCATTCTGGATTCAATTATCTCGGCCAAGTATTTGCGCAAGATCGGCTTCGGTGTCTCGCGGCCGATGACATTAATCTCAATGATTTCCAACTCATCGAGCTCTTTGCTCTGCGCAAAACCATACTCTTTTTTCAAGTCTTCCGCTTCCCTCAAGCTGACACCCAATCCAACCGCCAGATCACGAGTTACTTGAGTCCCACCGATTGAAAGAACCCAGCTATGGCAGATACTTCCATCAATAAACACCGCTACGTCCGTTGTTCCGCCGCCGATGTCAACAAGCACTGTTCCTTCTTGCCGTTCTTCATCAGTGAGCACCGCTTCACTTGAGGCAATCTGCTGCAAAACAATATCCTCGACAGCCAGACCGGCCATCCGGGCACACTTGATCATATTTTGAAGAGAGGTGATTGCTCCGGTGACTATGTGCGATTCCACCTCAAGATTCAAGGCGGCCATGCCCTCAGGATCCTTAACTCCGTCTTGCCCGTCAATTGAAAACGTGCGGGGAATTATGTGAAGAATCTCGCGATCCTCCGGCAAATCAGTCGGGCAGCTGGCTTCAACCGCTCTGTCTATGTCTTTGACTGTAATAATATGATTCTTGTCGGCAACTTGTGCAACTCCCTTGTTGTTAAAGGACCTTACATGGGAACCGGCAACACCGATAAAAGCCGAATCGATTTTCACACCTGATACCTCTTCGGCCCTTTTCACCGCCCTGGAAATAGAGGAAACAGTCTGACCGATATCAACCACTACCCCCTTGCGCAAACCATGCGAGGGATTAATTCCGATCCCCTTAGCTGTAAGCTCGTCGCCCGTCACGTCCGCGACCATCACACAAATTTTAGTGGTTCCCATGTCCAGGGCAACTATGGGCTTCATACTCAATACTTCCTCCCACGCTTAAGGCAATCTTTTGATAACCGGATTTGCAACAACCCTTACATCGATAAATTTGACCCGATCATCGGTTGAAAGAATCTTGCGCAAAATGTAATTCTTTTTGGAAAAGTTTTCCGCCTTGCCATAAAGAATCTCCACCCCTTTGTTCGTATAAAGTGAGAGCTTGTCCACGGTGGGTGCAGACACGATGCTCAGGGATTTTCTGATCTTGTCCTCCAAGTGACTCAAGCATGAAATAGCATTGGAAAACGACCTTGAACGGATTTTCTGTCCGATTTTTACTCTTCTCACATCCAGGTCCTTGACGATCGGTAGATTGACTCTGTCTACACTTTGACGTTTTTCTAACACCAAACCCTCTCTGTCAACAATCGCCCCGCCGTCCTGGACGGGAATTATGGCAATTGCTTTCCGTTCCGTCAGTTGAATCCTCAGTGTATTGGGGAAGCTTCTCGAGATCTCTACGCCTTCAATCCATGGGTTTTTTGTTAGTCTTCGCTCAATATCTCTCAGCGGAACCCTGACTAAGCTGGTGCCGGGTTTAATAGCAGAAATTTTTTCAATTTGCGAATCAGTCAGACGATGATTGCCCGTAATCTCCGTTTTCTTGATCTTAAAAAGATCGGACCGGTATAGCCATATAAGGACGGCCAATACCACTGCTACTAGAACAACTATCAGCATCGTTCGTAGCTGCTGTTTTCTTCTAATCCGTCTGAGCTTCTCGCGTCTTTCTTTAGCTTTCCGCGCTGCAATATCTTTTGACACAGTAGAAACCACCTTATCAATGAGAATAATCATAGACCAGTCGGGCGCTGAATGCATGCGCAGCGCGGAGATTCATCCTCCGCTTCCTTGGTGGGACCCATGCGCAGCAGCTGAACCCCGGTCTACCGGAACCTTGCTTTTTGTGATCGTTATGACTCCGGACCATGGACATTGGACATTGGATCTTCAAAATCACCCACAAAGTTTATTTCGGGCTCCAAAAGAACTTTCTTCTCTTCCAATACTCTATTCCTTACGTTCTGAATAAGCCGGTAAATATCTGAAGCCCGCGCATTTCCCAGATTCACGATGAAATTGGCATGCTTATCGGATACCATGGCGTTTCCTTCACGCCATCCTTTACATCCCGCCTGTTCAATTAATCTGCCGGCTAACAGTTTTGGGGGATTTTTAAAAATGCTGCCGGCACTGGGAAAATTCAAGGGCTGACTGTCTTTTCGGGCTTTGAAATAGCGTTCCATTTGAATCTTGATCCTCGTTGTATCGCCTCTTTCGAGCCTTAGGATCGCCTCCAAAATAATCCCTTTCCCATTTAAGGAACTCGACCGGTAGTCAAAGTGGATCTCGCTGCGATCCAACGATACCAGCTCGGCATCGTGCGAGTAGAGCGTTACGCGCTGCACAAGATCGCCTATACACTCTCCGTATGCGCCCGCGTTTAGGGCAAGAGCACCTCCTAGTGTCCCCGGGATACCAACCGCAAAAGCGAGGCTCTTTAAGCCCCCCCTGTAAGTAGCTTGCACAAGAGCCGGCAAGGTAGCTGAAGCACCTGCTTGAACATGGCAATCATCCATCACAATTTTGCCAAAATATGGCCCAAGCCTTGCTATGATGCCCATAAAACCCTGGTCCGAAATCAGCAGATTTGAGCCTCTACCCACAACAAGAAAGGGTGTTTGAGCTTTCTTGGTAAGGGAAATTATCTTTCGGAGTTCCTCAAGAGAATTGGCTATCAGAAAAATAGCAGCCGGACCTCCCACTCTAAAAGTGGTATGCCGTGCCATAGGTTCATTTAGGTAGATATCACTCTTAAAATCGCGCTTGAGATCCTCATAGATCGATCTGAATATATCATTGTCAACCAATGGCATCCGCGCCCACCTTCACCGGATTGGCCTTAAGCATATTCAGCAGCTCCTCGCCTACTGTCCAGATGTCTCCCGCTCCAGCCGTTAGCACCAAGTCCCCCTCTCTCACCTCGGAGGCCAAGAAACCCAGTACATCCGCTTTTTTGGGGAGATAGACAACTTGTTTTCTGGGATTTTCTTGCAGGACGGCATCAACAAGAAGCTTGCCGGTTACACCGGGAATCGGCTCCTCCCCGGCTGCGTATACGTCCGTCAAGACCGTTAAGTCCGCGCAATCAAAAGCATCTTTAAAGTCATTGCCAAGAAATTTGGTTCTGGAAAAGCGGTGAGGCTGAAAAATACATACGACTCTACTCTCTGAAGCTTTTTTGGCAGCCTTAAGCGTTACTTTGAGTTCGGTTGGATGATGGGCGTAGTCATCGATAATTGTGACTTCGGAGACTTCGCCTAGGACCTGAAACCGCCTTTGAACACCACGAAATGATGTCAAGATCTCGGCCATCCGAGCAAAATCCAGATCCAAGGAAACGCCCAAAGCAAAGGCGCCCAAAACATTGCAGATATTATGACTACCAGCCACTGAGAGCCGGGCTGGACCAAGAAGCTCGCCCTTATTAAAAACGTCGAAACAACTAGAGAAAGAATCCAAGACTATGTTCCCGGCATAAAAATCATTTTTTTCATCAAGTCCGTAGGTTATAACCTTGTTGTCTGTCCGAGCAATGAGCCGCTGGACGCCGGGACAATCGCCGCACGCAATAATTGACCCATCGGATGGTACTTTGTCTGCAAATCTCAGAAAAGCTTCTTCTATTTTTTCAAAATCTCCATAATAATCCAAATGATCGGCTTCAATATTGGTCAATACTATAATGTAAGGATTCAAATAAAGGAATGAACCATCGCTTTCATCAGCTTCAGCAACCAGATAATCACCTTTTCCAAATCTTGCATTGCCGCCGATATCATTTAGCTCCCCACCGATCAGGAAAGTCGGATCCAGTCCAATCTTGTCTATCAGCAGCGCGATCATTGATGTAGTTGTAGTCTTGCCATGAGTCCCCGCTATCGTGATGCTTTCCTTGCCGTTACAAAGCTCCGCCAGCATTTGAGCCCTGAGCAAAATCGGGATCTTCCGATTGCGAGCAAAAGCAACCTCCGGATTTTTCGCCGGAATGGCCGAGCTGATTATTACAACATCAGCCTCATCGACATTATCAGCACTATGCCCGATCATGATTCGAGCACCGTGTTTCTTCAACCTTTCGGTGTTGCGGGATTCTTTTATGTCAGAGCCGGTAACCTTGCTTCCCATTTCCAGCAGAACCTGCGCGATTCCGCTCATCCCGGCCCCGCCAATACCGACAAAATGAAAATGCTCCATTGCTTTCAATTCTTCCGCCTTCCTGACTTGTCTCAAACGTTGGTAGGATTATTCTTCGATTTCGCGATACCAATGACCAGGTCCGCTAGTTCCCGGGCAGCATTTGGCCTTCCCAAATTCCGGGCGGCCGCGCTCATCTCGTTCAAAAGATCATCGTCAAAGACTATTCTCGCCGCCTCTTCATAAAGGGTTTGGCCGTTAAGTTCTTCATCGCTTATCAAAGTTGCCGCACCGGAATTTCTCAAGGCTTCAGCGTTTTTTCTCTGATGATCATCGGTCGCATAGGGGTATGGTATCAGAACAGACGGTTTCCCTAAAGTGGTAACTTCGGCAAGAGTGGTTGCGCCGGCCCGGCAAATAACCAGATCAGCAACAGAATAAGCTAGGCCGATTTGATCAAGATACGAGTAGCAATGATAAATGATTTGATCGCTCTGATGCTTTAACCCGGCGACAGCATCCGTCACGTGTTCAAAATTCATCATACCTGTTGAGTGTATTATCTGCAAGTTCTTACAGTCTCTAAACAGCAGATAAGCTTCGATTGCAGCTTGATTTATGCGCTGCGCCCCCCGGCTGCCTCCGAATATGAAGATTGTTTTACGCGCGGGGTCCAATCCGAATTCATTATAGTCTTTCCCTGGTGGTCTGGTGATCTCTTTTCTTACCGGATTACCGGTCAAGAAAACGCGCTTCGCGCCGGAGAAATATTTCTTTGATGAGGAGTAAGAGATAGCTACTGCTTTGGCCCTTTTTGCCAATAATCTGTTTGCTAAACCGGGAGTCGCATTCTGTTCATGAAGAAGAACGGGGACCCCCCTTAAGAAGGAGGCGGCGGCAACCGGTACGCAGACATATCCGCCGAGCCCGACAACAACATCGGGCCGAAAATTCCTGATAATGCTGAGAGATTTCAAGACACCGCTCAGTAGTAGAAAAACCACTCTAAAAAGGTCAAGAGAAAATCGCCGCGCAAAACCCCGAACCTCTACCGATTCAAAATCATAATTGGCCTCAGGCACTAATTTCGATTCCAATCCATTTTTTGTTCCGACAAACAGAATTTCAGGCCTTGCCCCGGTAGACTTTAAAGCTTCGGCTAGAGCCAGCCCCGGGTATACGTGTCCTGCTGTTCCCCCGCCGCTTATGATCACTCGCATCTCTTTTCCTTGCCTTGCCTCTCTTAGCTGCATTCTGCTCAGAAGATGCAATATTGAGCAGGACCCCGATGCCGCCAAGAACAAAAACCAGCGCTGAACCCCCATAGCTAATCAGGGGTATTGGAACTCCGGTTATCGGAAGAACCCCAGTTACCGCTCCCATATTAATTATCGCCTGACCCAAAATCATAAAAGTAATTCCGGAACCCAACAATCTGCCAAATGAATCCTCACATTTTAATGAAATCTTAATTCCTAAAAAAGCCAGAAGCATGAAAGCGGATACCGTAAAAAGAGTCCCGATTAGACCTAGTTCCTCACCTATTATGGCAAAGATAAAATCCGTATGAGCTGCCGGAAGGTAAAAAAACTTTTGATGGCTCATGCCCCAGCCAAGCCCTCTGATACCGCCTGAGCCAAAGGCAAAAAGTGACTGAATAATCTGAAAACCGGTATTCCTTGGATCAGCCCACGGATTCAAAAAAGCCAACAATCTCTCTCGACGATAACTCTCGCAAAAGGCTGCAATTAGACATAGCGTGCCACCCGCAGCTCCAATCCCAAAAATATGCGTCAGCTTTGCTCCGGCCAAATACATCATCACAAAAACAGTCAGCCATATGATAAATGTATTTCCCAAATGAGGCTGAAGAAGAATGAAAAGCGAGACTATTCCGACCACAGCTAACAGCCTAATCAATAGCTGGGCTGACGGCCCGCCTATTTCATCCTTTCTTCTTGCCAACACGCTGGCAGCGTATAGTATCACCGCCAGTTTCGTGAATTCCGACGGCTGGAACCTAAGAAAGCCTATTTCTATCCACCTGTTCGCTCCCCCGGCCGTTCTTCCTATGCCTGGAACTAGTACGAGTATCAAGAGTAGAAAAGACACTACGATCCCGGCAACTGCGAATTTTCGTAGTTTCCGGTAGTCAATCTTGGAAATCAAACCCATTAAGGGCAAACTGAACAGAACCCAAAGAAGTTGTTTTTTTAGATAGTAATAGCTATCACCCTCTCGAGAGAAGGCCATAACGGAGCTTGCACTGAAGATCATGACGCTGCCAAAAAGTAGTAAGACAATTGTCACGATTAAAAGCCAGTAATAAGTTGAAGGTTTTTTGCGTCGTTTGCTCATATTTTGCTTCCTGGAACCTTGCTGCGTCTTTTCTAGGGTTACTGTCTCTTTTCCAAATTCGCTACCGCGTCCTTAAAAACATGCCCTCTTTCTTTATAGCTTGAAAACTGGTCAAAGCTCGCGCAAGCCGGCGAAAAGAGCACCGTATCTCCCTGCCTGGATAGATTCCGGGCTTCCTTCACCGCTTCCGGCACCGTCTCAACCCTCACGACAGTCAAATCGGAATTCTTAATCAGTGGTTGAATCTCACCGGCGGCTTCGCCAAATAGTATGGCCGCTCTTGCGCTTCTTCGTATTGCCGAAGCCAGACCACTGAAGCTATTGCCTTTATTTCTCCCTCCCGCCAAAAGCACTATCGGAGAGCTAAAAGATCCTAGGGCTTTGACGGTCGCATCAGGATTGGTTGCTTTCGAGTCATTGAAATACTCCACGCTGTCAACCGCCGCAACAAATTCGATTCGGTGCTCGATGCCTTTGAATTTTCTCAACGCTTCTCTAATCGCTAATGCGGGAATTCCCATAATCATTGAAACCGCCACAGCGGCCATTGCATTGTCTATGTTATGCTCACCCCGTATCTTCAATTCATCGAGGGAACAGATCTCCTCTCTTTCATCCAACACTGCTATTATTTTGCCATTGTCCAGGAAAATTCCTCTCTCAAACTTCCGATATTTGCTGAAGGGAATCACGGACGATTCCAACGAACTTGAGATATCCGCGACAATTTGATCATCGAAGTTCATAACCGCAAAATCGCTTTCGGTTTGATTCAAAAACAACCTGCTTTTCGCGCGAACATAGTCGGCAAAGTCCGGATGCCAATCCAAATGATCCTCGGTAATGTTTAAGAGGACACTGATGTGCGGGCGAAAACGCTCAATATTCTGCAGCTGAAAACTTGAGAGTTCAACAATGAATACGGTGTCCGGAGTTGCATCGACGGCTTTCACAAGAGGAAAACCAATATTGCCGGCAACCGCACTCCGACGCCCGGCTTCCTTGAAGATCTCTCCCACAAGCACCGTCGTTGTTGTTTTTCCGTTCGTGCCGGAAATCCCGATAATCGGTGATTTCGTGAGCCGGCATGCCAGTTCAATTTCACTCCAAACAGGAATGTTTCTCTTCTTGGCTTCTACTATTAGCGTGTTATTTGATGGAATTCCCGGGCTCACGACCACAAGGTCCTTTTCATCCAAATCAGAATGCAGATGCGGCCCCAATCTTGACCCGATACCTCTTTTGTCAAGTTCGCCGGCCCGTTTTACCAGCTCGGGACTATTTGCACAATCAACGATCGTGACATCCGATTTCAGTTTCTTTAACCTCTCGGCGGAGGATATTCCGCTCAGGGCCATTCCCACTATAAGCACTCGTTTACCGCTGAATTCCATTCCACGCCTCTCACTTCACAGCAAATATGAAATATATCGCAAAACCCGCCCCGGCGAAAACTCCTGCAATTATCCAAAATCTGATCATTACCTTCGTCTCGGACCATCCCTGCATCTCAAAGTGATGGTGAAGCGGCGCCATTTTGAATACTCTATAGCCATTAAACCATCTGAACGACACAACTTGAACAATGACTGATAGGCCTTCGATTGCATATATGCCGCCGATCAGAAGCAGCAACAGCTCGGTTTTGGTCAGAATCGCCAAACTCGCAATTGCTCCGCCAAACGCGAGAGAACCTGTGTCGCCCATGAAGATTTCCGCCGGAAAAGAGTTGTACCACAAGAAGCCGATGCATGCACCACCGACAGCCGCGCAGAAAATGGCCAAATCGAGACGGTTCTGCCTAAAAGCGATTCCGGCATAGGCCATCATTACAATGGTGACCGTTCCGGCTGCTAGTCCATCCAAGCCGTCAGTCAAATTAACCGTATTAGTGGCTGCCGCCACGATAATAAAGAGAAAAACATAATAGCCCCAACTCAAGTCGAGTTTGAGGTCTGTCAGAGGAACAGCAACAGCAGTTGACAGGTGACAATAGTTGATGGCCGTCCACCCCAAAATTATCGAAATTATGAGCTGCCAGACAATCTTGGTCCGGGCCAAGAGTCCAAGAGAGCGCTCTCTTGCAACCTTGCTATAATCGTCTAAGAAACCCAGCAAGCCGCAAGCCAACGTGACCAGCAAGGCAATGACACTTAGGCCGCTGTACCCCTTCGGTAACGCCATAATGAGATAAAAAAAGGCGACTGCCAAGAGCAGAAGGAGGCCCCCCATGGTCGGGGTGCCGGCCTTTTGCAGGTGTTCACGCGGGCCATCCAGGCGAATTATTTGGCCCACATTACGATTCTTGGATACCTTGATCCAAAGAGGCATCAAAAGCACCGTTAGAAGCAGTGTTAGAGCGCCCGTCAAAAAGACCTGATATGTGGGATACCGTCCAATGGCAATAATATATCTAAACATGTGCCCCGCTTTTCATTGCTTAAGTCGGTTAACACGCGCATAGAATTCTTGAAGACCGTGTGCCGCCGCTGCAAGTGCGAAATGCAAAATGAAAATGCCTGCCCGCCAATACCTGCGGCATCATAGGCGCCGGCAGGCGGGTAAAATCACAAAGAAAAACTCAAAAAAGTAGAAGAGGCAACGCCCTTAATCAATTATTAGACTCGATTTATGGTAGATTGTCGGCTAAACCCCTATGACCGCGCTGACAACTCTCTCCAGCTCCATGGCTCGAGATCCTTTGAACAAAACAACGTCCCCCGGCCTAAGCCCTCCGGCCAAGACTTGGCCGGCCTCCTCGTTTGTCCGGCATTGAAAAACCGCGCTCGAACTCATGCCCTTGCTTAGGGCACCTTCCGCAATTCTCTTGCTTTTGTCTCCGATCGTTATTAATAAATCTATGTGCAAGTCGCTCACCAACTCTCCGATCTCAAAGTGAGCAACTTCAGTCAGCCTGCCCAGTTCCAACATATCGCCGAGAACAGCCAGCGCCCGCCTCTGATCAGCCATATCACTCAATGTGTGCAGAGCGGCCTTCATGGAGGTAGGATTAGCATTGTAGGCGTCATTTAAGATCGTGATTCCATCCGGTGTCGTAAAAACCTGCATTCTCATTTCGGAACACGCGCACGTTTCCAGTCCCTTCTTGATGCTGCTGCGGGAAACGCCCAGCCTGGATGCCACGACGTAAGCGGCAAGTGCATTGTAGACATTGTGCCTTCCGGGAAGCCCCAAGCTAACCGAGAAAGAGTTTCCCTCGTCCACAATCTCAAAAGAAGGCCTGCCCATGGCGTCCGTCTTGATATTCGCCGCCCTTACGTCGGATTTATCTGAAAGCCCATAGGTTACAACTTGTGCCTCTGCTAATTCTCGCAATTTTTGGGTCCATTCATCATCTGCATTTAAGATTATTACTCCATCAGACGGAATCGCCGTGACCAACTCGCTTTTTGCTTGCGCAATTTTTTCTTCGGAACCAAGAAATTCAAAATGAGTCTTACCGACATTGGTAATCAAGCCTACCCCGGGACTGACAATCTCGGTAAGCTCTCGTATCTGCCCCAGCCCCCGCATAGCCATCTCGACAATCAAGAACTGCGTCTTTTCGTCAGCTTTCAAGACCGTAAGCGGGACGCCGATTTCATTGTTATAATTCTTTGCGGTTGCGACTATGTTAGATTCTTGCGACAAGACATTTGACACCATATCCTTTGTGCAAGTCTTGCCTGTACTACCGGTAATTCCTATCACTTCAATCGCCAATTTGTCCCGGATATGTTTGGCCAATGCCTGAAGTGCCGATAGACTATTCTCAACTGTAACCACGACAGTGGACTCTTGCAGGTATTTCCCTAAATGTTCTTCCGTCTTCCTATCCCAATGCTCAGTCAAAAAACCGCAGGCACCTTTCAAAAGCGCTTCGGTGATGAACTCATGCCCGTCAAATTTCTCGCCTTTTATTGGGATAAACAAATCACCTCTTTTTATGGCCCTCGAATCAAGAGTGACTTCATTTACTCTCAATTCCTCCGGTCCTTTGACGAGCAGACCCCCGGTTATCTCAGCTATTTCTGATGCCGTTATTGGGAACATGTCGTCAGCTCCTTAAGGGCCGCCCTTGCAACCTGGCGATCATCAAACGGAACTGTCTTGTCCTTAAATTCTTGACCGGCTTCATGACCTTTTCCCGCTATGATGACACAATCATTCTCCCCCGCTAGTGAAATGCCCTTATAAATTGCTCTTTTTCTATCAACCTCAAGACAATAATTTCGGGTAACCTTTTTTAGACCTCGTTCAATTTCGCTTAATATCCTGTTTGGGTCTTCGCTTCGGGGATTATCGGAGGTAATAATAGAATAGTCACTTAAATTGCCCACAACTTCACCCATGAGCGGCCTTTTGAGTCTGTCTCTATCTCCGCCGCAGCCAAAAACCGTAACTAGTTTGCCTCTCGTTATGTCGCGCGCCGAAGAAAGCAGCTTTTCCAAACCATCGGGCGTGTGAGCATAATCGACGATGACCGAGAAATTCTGGCCGCAGTCGACGATCTCAAATCTGCCCGGAACATTTTCAACCGCTTCCAGGCCTCTTTTGACTAACTCCGGCGGCACCTTGAAAGCAAATCCGAGAGCCGCAGCCGCCAAAGCATTGTATACATTAAAAAGTCCCAAGAGCTTTAAATCAATTTCCTGGCAACCCGCAGGCGAATTGATTCTAAAATGGGATTTCTTGCTTTCCAAGACAATGTCCGAAGCCCTTACGTCCACCATTTCGCTCAGTCCGAAATAATGATTTTCGGGATTTGAGATACCTGCGATCCTTTGGCCAAAAGCATCATCTATGTTTATGACAAATCTGCATTCTCCTCCGGCATTATCCATAAACAATCTTTTTTTTGCTTCAAAATAATTTTCCAGCGTCCCATGGTAATCTAAATGATCCTGACTCAAATTTGTAAAGACCAGTGCGTCAAAACGGCAGCCATCTATTCGATGCAGATCAACAGCGTGAGAAGATACCTCCATAACCGCAGCTTCGGCACTTTTTTCAACCATTCGATGAAAGATAGCCTGTAAATCGTAAGATTCCGGGGTGGTTCTTTCAATCGGAAGCTGTTCATTGCCGATCCTGCATTCAATCGTTCCCAAGAGACCCGTCTTCATACCGGCTTCCGAGAGAATGCTCTCGATGAACCGGCTCGTTGTCGTTTTCCCATTTGTGCCGGTCACCCCGATTACTCTCAGTTCCGACGTGGGATAATCAAAAAAGATATTGGATACCGCAGCCAAAGCGCTTCTCGAATTCGAGACCAGTATCTGTGTGACACCGGGAGAAAGACACGGTTCCCATTTTTCAACAATGATTGCTCCCGCGCCGCGTGCAACCGCTTCCTCAATAAATAAATGGCCGTCGGTTTTTAGTCCAACAATACAAACAAAAAGATAACCGGGTTTGATTTGTTTGGAATTAAAGGCGATACCGGCTATTTCCTGATGCTTGTTTCCCTCGAACCTAAGAACATCAATCGAAGAAATGAGATTAATCAATCGCATGTAGCAACCCCAATAGAAAATTTATATACATATTTTAGCATATAATAGTGCTTGTTCGATAAGAACCGGCTTGCGAAGCGTCAGCAAATCCAAAATCCAAAGCTCCCGCCTGCCTGAGCCAAGGCAGAGTGTTACTTTTTCGTTTCTAGTTTTTCATTCACGCTTAGGGTCGAATTTTCAGATGGTGTAGGCTGAATTCGGTGACATTCTTGAAGACCGGGGCAGCAACTGCGCCTCCCCAAATTGTGTCCTTCGGCTCGTCGATTATGACCGAAACAACAAGCTGCGGCTCTTGAGCCGGCGCAAAACCCAGAAACGAAGAGACATATCGCCCAGGATCATAGCCCCGTCCGTTTTCTCTCGGTTTCTGAGCCGTACCCGTTTTGCCTGCTACCCTATAGCCTGCAATCTTGGCGCTACTCCCTGTTCCTTCGGTGACAACCTTCTCAAGCATATATCTAACATCCTGGCATGTCTTAGGCGAAATAACCGGGTCGCCTTCTTCCGGCATCGTTGTCTTGATCGTTCGCCCTTGAGGACTGACCACGCGAGAGATCAAATATGGCCTAACCATAACACCATCATTTGCAATTGCAGCAAACGCCCTGGTTAATTGCATTGGAGTAACTGAAATTCCCTGCCCGAACGAGACCGTTCCGATCGTCGAGCCCGACCATTCATCCGGTGGGAGAACGTAGCCTTTTACTTCCCCCGGGAAATCAATTCCGGTTTTTTCCCTCAAGCCGAAAGCCGTAAAATACTTATATAGAACCTCTTTGCCCAATTTCATTCCGATTGTTGCCGCGCCAACATTGCTTGAAACCTTGACAATATCCGTCAGAGTAAAATCCTTTGCGGGTCGCTCATGAGCTTCACCGATGACACTGTTGGCAACTTTGATCGTGCTGGGCAAATGAAACCAGGTACCCGTTTCAAAAACACCCTCATTTATGGCCGCCGACGCTATGATCGCCTTGAAAGTCGATCCCGGTTCATAAATATCCGTCACGGCACGGTTCCTCAAACTCTCAGTCTCCGCTTCGGAGAACTTATTTGGGTCAAAGGTCGGTTGATTTGCCAGCGCATATATGTCACCGGTCTTTGGATTCATGACTATCACGCTGCCACCTTTGGCATGATAGTTCTCAATGCAACGTTTAAGCTCTACTTCAGCCTTATATTGAATATCTTTATCCAACGTCAGAGTGGCTGTGTTACCATCGCTTGAAGGTGAGAGCTTTGTGAAACCTCCCGGGATATCTCTTCCCAAGGGATCTTTCTCGGCAACAATCTGCCCGGGTATGCCGCGCAGGTATCGATCAAGATAAAGCTCCATCCCGGAAAGACCATTATTTTCCGCCCCGACAAAACCAATTACATGTGCCGCCAGAGTCTTGCAAGGATAGTATCTTTTGCTCTCCTTTAAAAGCTCGATTCCCTCAATTTTGAGCTTTCTGACTTCCACGGCTTTTTGATGGTCAATTTTTCGCGCAAGATAGACAAACCCGCAGTTAGGGCGGGTGAGCTTCTCTAACAGATCTTTCCGGTCAACCTTCAGTATTTCGGAAAGCTTGGTTGCAGCATGAGAGGGATGTTTAACAAGATAAGGTGTGGCAAAAACCGTATTTGCTTCAAGACTTATGGCTAGTTCTTGCCCGTCCCGGTCATAAAGAGTTCCCCTGTGCGGCGCAAGTTCCACTTGTCTAACTCGCTGTTTGCGAGCAAGAGCATTATACTGTTTTGCTTTGACTCCTTGGATAAATATGAGGCGACTGGCAATGGCGATGAGGGCGAGAAAAATGAAGAACAACAAACTGAGCAAGCGGCGTTCGATTTTTTCAAGTCTCTTCTGACTCATGTAAAGAAACTCCCATTGGAATTACCTCGATTTCAAATGAATGCCAAGCCCACCCAGTGATAACACTCCCACCTGACCGGTGAAACGCTTTGTTAACATCGACAACGGCGCTTTCTCCTTTGGCTTTGATGCGCCGAGTGATTCGGCCTTTGCTTCTTCCTGCTCATCAATTTCCTCGGGGAGTTCCAGATAACTGACCTCAACGGGATTCAGCATTCCGAGCTTTTCAATCGCCCGTTTTTCTATCCTGTCCGGAGCGGCCAGTTTTATCTTTGCCAGAAGCAGCTTTTCATATCTCACTTGTTCCCTCTCGAGAGAATCTTTCAGTTGCTTGTTTTGCAGAGCACCTTGAGCAATAAGGGCTCGCTGTGAGACATTGAAAATCAAAATGACCGCCAATATGGTGGCGGACACTAGCAAAAATGAGAACATCGATGATAAATCAGGTGTTCTCACTCTGGTTTTGGTTTTTTTGACAACTCTCAGTTGCTTCCTTGGTATATCTGCTGGATTAAGCTTTCTTGCTGTTTGCATCATGTCACCTATTACGAGTCTTTCTATATTCTTTCTGCAGCTCTCAACCGAGCGCTTCTTGCTCTGGGATTTCTCTTAATCTCATCCTCCTGGGGTCGAACCACCTTCTTTGTCAGAACTTTGATTAGTGGTTTCTTGCTGCACACACAGACGGCGAGACTGGGGGGACAGATGCAACCTTTTGATAGTTCGGAAAATAAGTTCTTTGCAATCCTGTCCTCGAGCGAATGATAAGAGATTACCACGATCCGCCCCCCCACCTTTAGCCACTTTACTGCATCTCCTAGTACATCATTTAGTGCGAGAATTTCTTGGTTCACTTCTATTCGTAAGGACTGGAATGTTCGCTTTGCCGGATTGCCACCCGTCCGCCTCGCAGAGGCGGGAATGGCGTCTTTGATGACTTTTACTAGGTCAAGTGTTGTGTTTAGTGGCTTTTTCTCCCTCGCCTTAACAACAAATTGAGCAATGCGACTCGCCCATCGCTCTTCCCCATACTTTTTGATAACCGATGTGAGCTCAGAGAGGGAATATTCGTTAACCACATCGGCCGCCGTCTTTGTCTGACTCCGATCCATTCGCATGTCCAGTGGTCCGTCGAGCCTGTAGCTGAATCCCCTTTCCGGAGAATCAAGCTGGTTGGATGAGACTCCCAGGTCAAAAAGGATACCGTCAACTTTCCCGACACCCAATCTTGTGAGGATCTCGTCCAGGTCCCGGAAGTCACCCTGGATAAATTTAGCTTGCTGGCTGAAGCGTGCTAAGTGTTTCGTGGCTGCGGATATTGCTGCGTTATCTTTATCAATCCCTATTAGTTCGCCTGGTTCGATCAAATCTAGGACCGCCTCTGCATGTCCTGCCCCGCCTAAGGTGCAATCTACGATTGTGCTGCCAATCTTACAGTTTAAGTAGTATAAGACTTCAGCCAGCAAAACGGGAGTGTGCTCGTATTTGGTTCGACCTTTTCGGTTTTCAATGTTCACTAGAGACCTAAATCTGTTAACTCTTCGGCTATTTCTACGTACGAACTCTCAGCCTCTTCGATATATGCTCGCCAATTCTCTCTGTTCCACACTTCTAATCTATTTGAAACACCGACTATGACTGCATCTCGATTTAGCTCGGCATATTGCCGCAGATGCTCCGGTATCAGAACCCGGCCTTGCTTATCCAGCTCCTCTTCCGTTGCCCCTCCAAAGAAGAAACGGGAAAATTTTCTTGCATCCCGCTTGGCTAGAGAAAGCGACTGAACTTTGTCTTGGAGGTGTGGCCACTCCGAACGAGAAAAAATAAAAAGACATTTCTCCATCCCTTTGGTTACGACTAACCCATCCGCCAGAGCATCCCGAAACTTTGCTGGAAGTATGAGCCTTCCCTTTGCATCTAAAGAGTGTTGGAATTCCCCTAGAAACAATTTCGGCTCCTCTCACCTACTAACAGAAACCACTTTATACCACTTCGCTCTACTTTGCAACACTTTCCGCCAAATTTGTTTAAAATTATTTGAATTTCTATAGGAATTTCGAGAATCCCGCCAATTGGCGGGAACAAGCTGGCCTTGAGGCGCGTCTAAAATAACAAAAGGGATTTCAGGAGAAAGCCAGAAATGGTTTTAAATCTAACGGGCGATTAGTGGTAATGTCAAAACTTATATGAAAAACAGACATGGCGGTTTTTTTGTAGATTGATAAGAAGCTTACAAATTTTAGATATGAACAACAATCATTTTGAAT
>Ga0214473_10002152_pt1 | contig 24569 bp, 20 predicted proteins | sample RVTome_7_FD_203509 | JGI IMG/M metagenome (GOLD analysis project Ga0214473, IMG submission 203509) | Soil microbial communities from uranium-contaminated site in the Upper Colorado River Basin, Wyoming, United States - RVT98D197 | ecosystem: Environmental > Terrestrial > Soil > Contaminated >... | reverse complement strand
AAGACCGGATTCAAAGGGCTGAAAGGCTTTCGTCCCTCGGTCATTTAGCAGCGGGAGTGGCTCACGAGATTCGAAATCCCCTCAATGCCATTGGGATCGGAATCCAGCGGTTGAAGAGGGAATTTCCACCCAAAGAAAGAGCCAAAGAGGAAGAGTATGCCTCCTTCACCGATGTGATCTTCAAGGAGGTGGGAAGAGTCAATGGAATCATAGAACAGTTCCTGACCCTTTCAAGGCCTTTCCAGCTCGATCTCAAACTCTCTTCTCTTCAGGAGATCCTGAAAAGCCTGGTCACACTCTTCGAGGGAGAAGCTTCTCTCCTCAGGATTCAGATCCAGGCAGAGATAGATTCGGAGCTCCCCCTGATCAGCATGGACCATGACCGATTGACACAAGCCCTGATCAATATTATGAAGAATGGAATCCAGGCAATGGAGCAGGGCGGAGTGCTTCGCATAGGAACCCACCCCCTGAAAGACAGAATTGAAATTGTCATTTCTGACACGGGAGTGGGTATTCCGGCGGACCAGATGGAAAAGATCTTCAATTACTATTACACAACAAAAAAAGAGGGAGTGGGATTGGGCCTGCCTATCGCTCATCGGATCATCGAAGCCCATGGAGGCCAGGTGAACGTGCAAAGCCAGGTGGGAAAGGGGACACGGGTAACAATCACATTGCCCAGAGAAGAAGGTTAGAGGCCCTCAAACCCCTACCCTATTGCCTAACGCAGCGACATACGATGGAAAAGGCCCGGATCCTGATTGCCGAAGACGAGAAGATACAGAGGGAACTGCTCGAGGGTTTCCTGAAGAAGGAAGGTTATCTTGTTGACACCGCGACGAATGGCAGAGAGGCCCTCCAAAAGCTCCAGGGTGATTTTTTTGATGTCGCCCTCCTCGACCATAAGATGCCTGAACTCGACGGACTGCAGACTCTCCGGGAGATTCGAAGGCTCTATCCGGACCTCCCTGTGGTGATGATGACTGCCTACGGAACCGTGGAGACAGCCGTAGCCTCCATGAAACAAGGGGCGGTCGACTACCTCACCAAGCCGATCGATCTGGACGAGCTTCTCATCCTTCTTGAAAAGGTGATTGAACGTTCAACTCTTATCCAAGAGAACAGGGTTCTGAAGGCTCAGCTTCAGGAACGCTATTCCTTCCAGAATATTGTGTACGGAAGCCTTGGGATGGAAGAAGTCATGGGACTGGTTGCCCGTGTCGCACCCAGTCAAGCCACGGTCCTGATCAGGGGGGAAAGCGGGACGGGAAAGGAATTGATTGCCAATGCGATCCATTATGCCAGCCCCCGTTCCAGAAAGCCGTTAATCAAGGTGAGCTGCGCGGCCATACCCGAAACGTTGCTGGAGAGCGAGCTTTTTGGCCATGAAAAAGGGGCTTTCACCGGCGCCACTCAGAGGAGGACCGGCCGATTTGAAGAAGCAGACGGGGGAACCCTCTTCCTCGACGAAATCGGAGAGCTCTCCCCTGGCATTCAGGTGAAGCTTCTGAGGATTCTCCAGGAAAAAGAATTTCAACGGTTAGGATCGAACAGCAGTCTCAAAACCGATGTCAGAGTCATTGCCGCCACCCACCGGAATCTGGAAGAAGGAATTAAGAAAGGGATTTTTAGAGAGGATCTTTATTATCGGCTCAATGTGATCTCGATACAGCTGCCGCCGTTAAGGGAACGGAAAGAAGACCTTCCTCTTCTAATCGACCATTTCCTGAAAAAGTATTCCGCGAGGAACCAGAAGTCGATTTCCGATATTTCAAAAGAGGTGAGAGCCCTTCTCCTTCGGTACTCCTACCCCGGCAACGTCAGGGAGCTGGAAAACTTGGTCGAAAGGGCTGTTGTCCTCTGCAGGGGCGAAGTCATCACGACACAAGATCTCCCTTATCATCTGCGAGAAGAAAAGCCTGAAAAACAGTGGAAATCTAAAATAGACAAGAGCCTCCCTGAATCCCTGAATGAAGTTGAAAGAGAGATGATTTTGAAGGCTCTCCAGGAACACCAGGGAATTCAAACCAGGGCCGCCGAGAGCCTCGGCATCAGCGAGAGAGTGCTACGGTACAAAATTAAGAAATACAGGATCCAATACACTCCCCCTGCCCCTGCTGCAGGAGGAATTGGAAAAGAATAGAGAATTCGTGGTATACTAATTGTGATGATTTCGTAAAAAGTCGTCTCACCGGTGAAAACCGGTGTCCAGTGGTTTCAAAATTACCTGAGATTACTGGATTCCGGCTTTCGCCGGAATGACAATCTTTTCCCTTATTCGATTATTTGTGACTTCAACAATCATAATTCACCGGACTTAAGTTCAGAGGAGACTCATGACCACCTATCGTTACCGTTTCTCTTTCGGATCTGGTTTGACACCCACGATCAAGAACCTGATGATTGTCATGGGCGCCGTATTCCTTCTCCAAACACTTGTTAGCAGTAGCATCAATGTTTATCTTGGCCTGGTCCCGGTCCTGGTCTGGAAAAAATACTTCCTCTGGCAACTCTTCACCTACATCTTTCTTCACGGAGGATTCACCCATCTTCTCTTCAATCTTCTGGCCCTCTATATGTTCGGAGGAGAACTGGAAAGTTACTGGGGGTCGAGAAAGTTCTTGAAATACTTCTTCTTCTGTGGGATTGGGGCCGGTTTGTGCACGGTTCTTATCACTCCCTATCAATTCATCCCAATCATTGGCGCCTCCGGAGCCATTTATGGAATTCTCCTGGCATTCGGATGGCTCTTTCCCAACCGGCTTATCTACATCTATTTTCTCGTCCCGATCCCTGCAAAGTACTTCGTAATCATTTTCGGCTTGATCGAACTCTTTGCCTCCATGGCAGGGACAGGGGGAGGGGTTGCTCACCTGACCCATCTGGGGGGTCTTGTTTTCGGTATCTTATATATGGCCTATCCCACGATCCGGCAAAAAATTCGCCGGGAGCAATACAGGCGGAAATGGACTCAAAAAGGCCCGGGGAGCAAAGATTATTACCACTAAACGAGGATCAACCCTGAAGGGTTGAGTTACAATACCACACCCATCCAAACTTGTAACTCAAGGCCTTGGCCTTGATAGACCGAATACTCCCGTGATCTCGATCGGCACAAGTGGCTACAATTACCCCCATTGGTGGAACGGCGTCTTCTATCCCTCCCAGCTTCCCCAGAGAAAGTGGCTTGAATACTATGCCGAGTTTTTTAACACAGTAGAGTTGAACGTCTCGTTCTACCGCCTGCCCACCAAAGATGTGTTCGCATCCTGGTACAAGCGGACTCCGAAAGGCTTTTCGTTTTCCGTAAAGGGAAGTCGGTATATCACGCATATCAAAAGGCTGAAGGACTGCAGAGAGCCTCTGTCTCTCCTTTTTGACCATGCCTCTCCGTTGAAGGAGAAGCTTGGAGCCCTGCTCTGGCAGCTTCCCCCAAAATTCAGATTTCAGCGGGAAAGACTTGAGGGATTCTGTGTCCTTCTTTCCACTCTTCCCCGCTCCAAGCGCCTCCGTCACACCTTTGAATTCAGGGATGAGTCCTGGTTCTGCGAGGAGGCTTTCAAGATTCTACAAGAATTCAATTTTGGCTTTTGCATTGCCCACGGTTCTGGACTTCCTTACGTTGAGAAAGGCATCTCTGATTTTGTCTATCTTCGTCTTCATGGCGGAGAAGTGCTATATGGCTCAAACTATTCAGACAAAGAGTTGAAGCAATGGGCGGAAAAAATTCAGACCTGGGAGAAAAATGGGAAAACGGTTTTTGTCTATTTCAACAACGACGCCTACGGCTTCGCCGTCAAAAACGCCCTCACCCTAAAAAAATTGACTTCATAGAATTCCGCCCCCCGGCCCCTTCTTCTACGTTAGCACACGTTACTACACACATATTTCAACCTTGACCGGGCCTCCAGATGAGTGAGAAGGCGTAGTTTAGACTTTCCATTTTGTGATATCTGACTTGGTTTAACATATATTTACATAATTTGACCCATTTGATCATAAAGTATACAAAAAATCATTCACCCGTAATCTATTGAATTAATAAGGTTTTTTCATAATTCATACCTGCCGCGATAAAATCCTTAGTGAAAATCATACAGTGGGCTTCCGGTTTGAATTCACCCTGAATAAAAAACATAATAATAACAATTGATTAAGATATAACTGCACCGAACATATTTGGCCTAATATTTGCCTATTTTCAATTGTTTTAACGGGAAAACAAATAAGCTTAGCGTAATGAGTCGGAAATACTTTAAATTCACTATGTAAGCTCTCTTTCCGTTGGGCGGTTTTTCCCCCGGCTTAAAAATACACAATCTCTCGGCAAGAAATGGGGGGTATGCCTCATAGAAACAAAGGCTTGCACGATGTATACTGTCCAGGCAAGATGTGGACAGTCTATGCCTAAATTTATACTAACCAAGCACTGGATTGTTATACTATCGGTCATGTTGGGTCTGCTTTTTTGGTTCGTTGATGCTGCCCTTCATTATTTTGCTTTGCATGAAAGATCCTTCTCAGAGGTCCTTATCTTCTCCCGCATGCCGCTTCATGAAATCTATACCCGGTCAAGCATTTTAGCGCTATTTCTTCTGTTCGGTATTCTGGTGGCGAGGCATGTTGCCAAACGTGAAGAGGCTGAGCGTGCTCTTGAAAAGATTAAAGAAGAGCTTGAAATCAGAGTCGAGGAGCGAACAAGAGAACTTAATAATGCGAATGTACGGTTGGAGTTCGAATTAAATGAACGCAGAGGGGCGGAAAAAGCCCTCCGGGAGTCTGAGAACCACCTTAAGTTCCTCGCCTCTCAGATCCTGAATATCCAGGAGACCGAGCGAAAGCGTATTTCGAGAGAGCTTCACGATGAACTCGGGCAGATGCTGGTCACTCTGAGACTCCGCCTCGGCATTATGAACAAACGGTTGAGTGAGGATCAAGCACAGCTGAAACAAGAATGTCAGCAAAGCCTCCGCGACATTAACAAAATCATCGGAAATGTCAGACGCCTTTCCTGGGACCTGCACCCTTTTGTCCTTGAACACTTTGGTCTTACAGTCGCATTGGCAAACCTCATCAATGATTTCGTTAAAGACCACAACCTTACCTTAACATCTGAACCCATCGATGTGGACCCGCTTTTTTCCCAGGATGCCAAGCTTATGATCTATAGAATTTTTCAAGAAACTCTCAATAACATCGGAAAACACGCAGAGGCCAGGCATGTGTTTATTAGGATGAAGGAACAGGGTGATACTGTTACCTTTGCACTGGACGACGATGGTAAGGGATTCGATGTGAATCAGGCATTCGCACGAAATGCACTGCGAAAGAATTTGGGTTTAACGTCCATGGCCGAACGAGTGAAAATGCTCGGAGGCTCTTTTGACCTCAAAAGCCAACAAGGGTGCGGCACACAAATTACTTTCACCGTCCCGGTATCGAGAGATGTCTGCAATGGCGAATTACCGTATCGTAATAGCTGATGATCACGTGATGGTTCGTACGTTATTGAAGAGGGTTCTTGAAGAGAGAACCGACTTTGAGATTGTCGGCGAGGTAGGCGACGGCTTTGAGCTTCTCAAAAAACTAACCCAATTATCCCCTCACATGGTTGTTCTTGATATCTCCATGCCCAACCTCCGGGGAATCGAAGTAATCCATAAAATCAAAACGATCGACCCTGATATAAAGGTACTCATTCTCACAATGCACAAAAGCATGGAGTTCCTCCGTCAGGCTTTCCACGCAGGAGCAAACGGATATCTTTTAAAGGAAGATGATGAGACAGAATTGTTTTCCGCCATAGAAGCGATACGGGCTGGAAAAACATATGTGTCGCCTCTCCTCTCTGAGGAATTAGCCCATGATTGGGCGCAGATTCATCGGGGGGATGGAAAGTCTCCTTTCGATGAACCCCTTTCAACACGTGAAAGGGAGGTCCTAAAGTTAATTGCCGAGGGAAAGTCAAACCAGAAGGTCGCGGAGTTGCTGTCTATTAGCATTCACACCGTGGAGCGTCATCGCGCGAATATGATGGAAAAGTTGAATATCAATAAGCTTGCCGACCTTATAAAATATGCAATTCAAAAAGGGTATATTTGAGGCTAATGCAGAATCGTTAAGAAAACCCACCTTTCTTTCCCGCAGCATTTCCCCTCTGAGAGCTCTGAAGAACTACTTTTCGTCCTCTTGATTGCAGAGATTCCAAAAAATGATTACACGCGGCGCAAGCGCCTGCCTGCGCACAGAGATTTCTATTTATTTTCAGTGCCTTTCAAATCGGAGTAATCGGGCAGAATCTGTAATCAGAGAACAACAGAATTCCCTCTGATAGAGATCTCCTCCAAGCCATCGACTTCAATCGGAAATCGGATTCCTTTTTATCATGTCTTCTTGAGAATATCCTTAGATGGTCAGTTCTAACTATGTAAAAATGGTTATTTTATCTATACAAAAATGGTTATTTCTCATCTGCGAAATTGGTCACCTATTTTATGTGAAAATGGCTATTTCTTAGAATTGTTTCAAGAAGCTCATCGTGTTTTAATGACAATCAAGGATACGTTACCCAGTAAGCGGTATTGTTGGCTGCCGGGCACAATTGGCTCTTTTTGAGGAGGAGAGATGTACTCGAGCTTTTATCATCTCAAGAAAGAACCCTTCAATGTTACACCCGATCCTGAATTTCTCTTCTTAAGCCCTGGCAATAGAGAGGCTCTGGCTTCCATCATATATGGTGTTGAAAACAGAAAGGGCTTCATCGTCATTACGGGAGAAGTGGGTGCCGGAAAGACCACTATTCTCCGCTCCTATCTGAAGAAAGTGGATAAAGAACATTTGAAGATCGTGTATCTCTTTAACCCCAACGTCTCCTTCAAAGGACTCCTTAAAGTAATTTTCAGCGACTTGGGCTTGACTCCCGGGACGGATGACGTCTTCGAGATGGCAAATCGCCTTCACCACCTGCTGATCAAAGAGTATAGACAGGGCAATAATGTGGTTCTGGTCGTTGACGAGGTCCAAAACATGCCGGTGGAGACCCTGGAGAACCTCCGTATGCTTTCCAATCTTGAAACGTCGACCGACAAACTCATTCAGATCGTTCTTGTTGGCCAACCTGAGTTCAGGAACCTTCTTGAACGAAACGAATTGCGCCAGCTTAAGCAACGCATTGCCATTCAGGCTATCATTTCTCCCTTTAACCACGAAGAAAGCCATGCGTACATCGAACATCGTTTGCGGAAGGTGACCACAGACAGCACAAGGAGGGTTTTCACCCGGGGGGCTCTGAAGGAGATTGTCAAACAGGCAAAAGGGTATCCACGCATTATTAATATCCTCTGTGATAATGCCCTTATCACCGGATTTGGATATAAGAAAAAACCGGTGAGCAAGAAGATTGTGAATGAGATTATGGCAGACCTCGAGGGGAGAAGAAGACCTTTCCATTTCAAGTTAGCCTTCGCATGTTTGATGGGATTTCTTCTGGTAGGGGTCCTCTATTTCGCTTCTCCTTCGAGAGACATGCTTTCGCTTGCCATGAAAGAGATGAATCTCTCGCTGAGCCCGCTGTCGGAAACAGCCTCCTCCGAGGGAAAGATTCTCTCCATACAGAATGCTACAATACACGAACCGGTGCAAACCACGACGGAAGAGGAGGACCCTCTTCCCCCGGCTTCTCCCACGGTATATGACGAAATAGAACCTCCACCTCCCTCCCCTGAAAGAAAAACAGAAACAGAACAATTCCCCATCCCCGCTAAAGCGATCTCCCCTGTTGTCCCCCTCCCCGTTAAAACGTTCTCCCCCGCTGAAACATCTTTCCCCGCGACGAGGATTGCCAAAAGGGGAGACACCCTGGCTACACTGACTCTTGAAGTCTATGGCTTCACGAACGTAGGTTTGATTCATTGGGTCAGGCAACATAATCCGTTCATTACAGATGTAAACACGATTCAGACCGGCCATAGGATTGTTTTTCCCGAACCGCTCGATTCTGAAAAGAGGGGGAAGCATGGCCCTTCGAGGAGAACTAAGAGCTCCTGACGGAGAAAAAGACCCATGAGTAAGATTTACGAGGCCTTAGAAATAGCAGAAGAAGTCCATCGGGAATCAAAGCTGCCGGAGAAGCTGTCTCCCAGGTTTCCGTTGAAGGAACGATTAAATATCGCACTCAGAAAAGAGACCGAAGAGAGAATGATCGGCTTATACCAGTGTGTTGAGGCTCTTCTTCCTAATTTGAACAACAAGGTGATCCAGTTTGTAGGGTCCCATAGGGGGGAAGGAGCGTCAATGGTGGTGAGGCATTTTGCCCGAATCACTTCCTTTAAGTTGCAGAAATCGGTACTCGTTCTTGATACAGATGTGAACAACCCCGCTCAACATGATCTATTCAATGTCGGCTGGGAGCGCTCCCTTAACGATGTGGTTACAGACGGCGGTCCTTTAGAGAGGGCCTATTGCCAGGTTGCCGGCACTCGGCTCTTTGTGTGCCTGGTTTCGGGAAATTCTGTCCCTCCCTCCCAGGTATTAAATGGCGACGGGCTCTGGGAGATGTTCAGAGCTCGTTTCGACCTTGTCCTGATCGATTCTCCACCTCTCGAGGAATCCTCTGATGGTTTGGCAATGGTGCGGAAAGCGGATGGGGTCGTACTGGTCATGGAGGCGGAGAAGACCCGCTGGCCCGTTGTCCAAAAATTAAGAGATTCCATTATTCAGTATGGAGGAAATGTCCTGGGAGTTGTGCTCAACAAACGGCGCTATCACGTCCCGGGATGGATTTATAAACGGCTGTGATCGGACCTTCCAGCTTTGACGAAAGAAGCCTAAATGTTCACGAACTTATTCTTCAGATCAACCCGTAAAGGAGAAAAGGCGATGCGAGCACTCTTGAGCCTCTCTTTAGTCGTTTTTCTGGCCGCCTGTGCCACTGGGAACGCTCCCCTGCCTGTTCTTGAATCCCAATTGGCGCCAGCCTTGACCCCTCAACCAACCTACAAGCTGCAAGTCGGGGACCAGCTCGAGATAAAATTCTTTTATAACAGTGAATTGAACGAGTCCGTTGTTGTCCGTCCCGATGGCCGAATCACGTTGCAGCTCCTTGGCGAGATTCCAGTCTTTGACAAGACCCCCTCCGATTTGGAAAACCTGCTTAAGGAACAATACGATTCACAGCTGGCAAAGCCAGAAGTAGCTGTCATCGTCCGCTCTTTCAACATGCAAAAGGTGTTCGTCGATGGACACGTCCTTAGACCGGGCGCGCTTCCCCTTCTCGGATTCATGACTGTTATGCAATCCATTTCCCAGGCTGGGGGTTTGAGAGATGGCGCGAGGAAGAAAGAAATCCTCGTCATCCGGAGGGGGGATCAGGGTAAACCAATTGTCCTTAAAATCAATCTGGATAAGGCCATGTCGGGAAAAGACATGAGCCAGGATATTTACCTTGCTCCCTTCGATGTTGTCTTTGTACCAAGGTCAGCCATTACCAACGTGAATCAGTTTGTAGATTCCTATATCAGGAAGAATATACCCATCGGTGCGGGGGTCGGCTCTTCGATCCCAATTTTTTAAGATCTTCGCCTTTTCCATAAGGAGGCAGGATGGAACAGAACAGAACAATTATGAATCTGAAGGACTTCCTCACAATCCTGTTCAAACACAAATGGAAGATCCTCGTCACCTTTGTAGCCATCGTGGTGACCATCACGATCGTCACCTACACGCTTCCTTCTATCTACCAGGCGACATCGACCTTGCTTGTAAAATTCGGAAGGGAGAACATCTACCGTCCCGAGGTGGGCCAAGGAGGGTCCTGGGTATCTTCCAGCCACGAGGAAATGGTGAATTCGGAAATCCAGGTTCTGACAAGCTACGACCTGATCGAAAAGGTCGTGAAAACGATGGATGCGGAGTTCCTCTATCCGGTCATGGCCAAGAAAATGTGGGATAAAGGAAAATCAGGTGAATCCCTGGTGGCGGTGGCTGTTCCGATGTTCAAGGGTTCGCTTTTTGTGGAAGGGGTCAAGAAGTCAAATGTTATCCAGGTCTCTTTCCAGCATGAGAGTCCCAGGATCGCAACCCAGGCCGTAAATCTGTTGGTCGATTTTTTTAAAGAAAAACACCTTCAGGTCCACAGCGATCCCCAGAGTTCCTTTTTGGAGCAACAACTCACGGCCTACGAAAAAGGTCTGGAAGAATCAGAAAACAGCCTGGAGGTTTACAAACAAAAATATCAGGCCTTTTCTCTCCCGGAACAGAAGTCTCTTCTTCTTCAGCAGCGTACGAGTTTTGATACGGCACTGAAGAACACCCGGAACCAGGTGATAGAGCTTCAGCAAAAACAGGGTGCGCTCAAGGCGCAGATGCAAACTGTTCCTGAAGATATCCCTCTGGCCACGGTGACCGATCGACTGGGGATTGTTGATAATGTCAAAAAAACCCTCCTGGATCTCCAACTGAAGGAACAGGACCTGTTGATAAAGTATAAAGAAGATAACCCCATGGTGGTGAACATGCGGAAAGAGATCACCCTGGTGAAGGAATATCTGCAGAGACAAGAAGAAGAACTGAGGAAGGTCCATACGACTGGGAAAAATGTTGTTTACCAGGAAATGGAAAAGGAGATGATTAAGACGAAGGCCGAACTTGCGGCGCAAGAGTCTAAAGTTCCGGCCCTCAACTTTCAACTCAGCCAGCTCGATCGGGAGATACAACTCCTTGACCTGAGAGAGAAGGAGCTTCAGCGATTGGTCCGCGAGCGTGAGTTGAATGAGAAGAATTATAAAACCTATCTCGAAAAAGCAGAAGAAGCTCGAATCCTTGATGATATGAACCGGCGTAAAATGGCCAATGTCAGTGTCATTCAAAAAGCGGCGATCCCTCTCGGTCCAATTAAGCCCCGAAAGAATCTCTATGTCGCTTTCTCTCTCATTTTTGGCGCCATCTTGGGGCTTGGGATCGCCTTTTTTTCTGAATACGCCGCTGAGGGTCTGTCAACCCCTGACAGCGTTGAACGACGTCTTGGTTTACGGGTTCTGACAACAATTCCTAATCTTCCTCAACGTGAAATGAAGAGAATTACCCATTGAGAAAGAGATGGATGAGTGACGAGCGAGTGGGTAGAGTATGCTGAAAAAGTACAGTCAGCCTCTCAATAAAACCTTTCACTTCTTGGATTTTATTATTGTCCTCTTTTCACTTGGGGTTGCAGGCTATTTCCGGTTTGGCTCCAACCCCCTTAGCATTTACGTATCTACCACCCAGTACCAGATCTTTGTCCTGTTCTATATGGTTACCTGGCTCTACTTGTCTAACCGCTTTCGCTTATATGGCTCCAGAAGATTTGTTAAATTTCGCGATGAAGCATGGGATGTCTGTAAGATCAACGCATTATGTTTAATGGTTGCCTTATTCCCGGCATTTTTTGTCCGGCAATACCCTTTGAGTCGAATTTTCCTCTTCAGTCTCGGGTTATCACAAACAGCTATTTTGATTATCTTTCGCTTTCTTCTGAGAGAAACACTCCGATATATTCGAAGACGAGGATATAATTACCGGAACGTTCTCATCATCGGACACAACGGCCGGTCTGCAGAAATGGTCCAAAAAATGGAAAGAACACCAGAACTGGGATTAAAAATCCTCGGATACATCGATGCAGAAAATCCCAATTCCTGCAATATTTACGACAAAACGAAAAGGTTGGGGTACCTCGAAGATTTAGAAATGCTCTTGAAGGAAGAGGTGGTGGACGAAGTCTTTGTCTTTCTTCCGATTAAGTCCTTCTATTTTGAAATTCAACTTATCCTCAAGGTTTGTGAGACAGCAGGTATCGAAGTCAAAATCCCAGCCGATTTGTTCAGCCTCAAATTGGCTAAAGCGACGATATCCCGGTACGATGGGATTCCGGTTATCGATCTATACACGAGCCCCAAGATGAATTGGCAGCTCTTTGTCAAGCGTCTCATGGATATGATGACCTCCGGCCTTCTACTCTCACTGCTCTCTCCTCTTTTCCTCCTGGTAGCCGTACTAATTAAAACGACCTCTCGGGGTCCCATCTTCTTTGTCCAACGCCGGGTGGGTTACAACGGGCGTCAATTTAGCTGCCTCAAATTCAGGACGATGGTGCAAGATGCCGAAGAGCGGAGGGAGGAGCTCTTGCATTTGAATGAGCTGACAGGTCCTGTTTTTAAAATAAGAAATGATCCACGGGTGACTCCACTGGGTCGATGGCTTCGTAAAATGAGTATCGATGAGTTTCCACAACTCATAAATGTTTTTTGGGGAGATATGAGTCTCGTTGGGCCAAGGCCTCCCATTCCAAACGAAGTAGATCAGTATCCTCTCAATGATCGCAGAAGGCTGAGTGTAAAGCCGGGGATCACGTGCCTATGGCAGGTCAATGGAAGAAACAGAATCCCGTTCGAGGAATGGATGGAACTCGACAGACAGTATATCGACGATTGGTCTTTGAGGTTGGACCTTAAGATTTTAGCTAAAACGATTCCAGCCGTATTAAGAGGGTCGGGAGCTTCCTGAAAAATAATTTATGAAAGGCCGCATCCTATCCAAAAATGGACCGGATTAGAATTCTGCATCTCATTAAGACATTGAATTTGGGAGGAGCTGAGAAGAACCTTTTAAACCTGGTGAGCTCCCTGGATTCGAACCTTCTTGAAATTCACGTGGGCTACTCTTATGGGGGCGAATTCGAGGAGAGATTTGCAGATCTTGGAGTTCGCTTGTTTAAGTTTTCCAAAACCAACGATAAGGTCAAGAACCCCAGGAGTCTTTTGGTCATTTTTAAGCTGGTAAAATATATCATAGTCAATAAAATTCAGATTATTCATACCCACTGTTTTAGCACGCTAATCTGGGGGAGCATTGCGGCGAAGATGACGGGAACAAAACTGGTGGAACATGTTCACGATTCCCGGTACGTGGTTCCCACGGAGGTTGCAAGGAGGCGAGGCTTTAGCACGCAGTATAAGTACGCTAAATACATGAAGAACGTATCCGATCGGGTTGTTGTCTTGACAGAGCAGAACCACCATTTTTTGTTGCAAAACAGCTTTTATGATGAACGACGGATCCGGAAAATACAGAACGGAATACCTCTTAACGGATCCTTAAAAACCCAAGAAGATACGTCCAAGATCCTGAAAACGAGGCTTGGCCTTACGGAAAAAAATCAAGTGATCTTGACAAGTTTGCGGATGTCGCCCGAAAAAAATATCGATTTGATTTTTCGCATCGCACCTGTGGTGGCATCAGCGGTCCCGGGTGCAGTCTTTCTCGTTTCAGGGGACGGTCCCCTATTCGACGACTTCTCAGCCAAGAACAGAGAGTTGACGTCATGTCATATTGAACTGATCGGGTATTACTCAGAGATTTATGATTTGCTTAGGATTTCTGATATTTTCCTCCTTCCCTCGCTTCTGGAGCTCCATTCGATAGCGATACTTGAGGCATTTAGCATGAAGGTCCCGGTGATCACCTCTCTGGACGTGGGGTGCAACGATGAATTCATCACGAACTGGCAGAACGGGGTCCTTCTGAACCCATTCTGTGACTCGGGATGGGCGGAAGCGATTATCAGGCTATTGAGAGAGTCAGGATTGCGAAAGCAAATTGGGCAAAGAGGTTATGAGACTTGCCTGGGCCGGTTCAATATAAAAAAGGTGGCAAAAGAATTTGAAGATCTCTATTGCGAGCTCATCCGAGAGTAAACTGAGCATTTTCCTGGCTGCCGGTTTCGGGATCGCATCGGCCTTCGTGATCCTCAGCGTGCTGCCTCTGGGGGATAAGAATGTCCTATTCCTTCTTGTCCTCCCTCTGGTGGGGGTCTTTTTTCTCCTGGTTATTGTGGATGTAAAGATTGCATTGATTCTCCTGCTCTTTACGAGAGCCTCTTTGGAATATGTAATCGGGCTAACGCGGGTAGATATCCTGGGACAGAACATAGGCATAGGCGGGGGGATCAACCTGTTTGTCTTAATCCTTGCCCTGGTGTTGATAATGCAGAAGCCCGGAGTCATCTTCGAAACCCCGATTAGCAAGCAATGGATCTTCTATCTCCTCATCTGTGCCCTGGCGGTAGTTTATTCACCCGTCCGCGGGCGTGGAGCTCGATTGTTACTGAATCTGCTAAGCTACTATTGTATGTTGACTATCCCTTTCATTCTCATCAATCGTTTCGAAGATAAGAAGTTCTGGCTCAAGGTGCTCTTTTTTTCGACAATTCTTCCTGTCTTTTTTGCCAATTTGGATCTTATACGCGGTGGACCCTTCACCGAGAGTACAGGGGCACGAATCCAAGGGGCTTTCCCCCATCCGAACATCCTTGCCTTCTACCTCATCTTTGTCATGACACTCATCTTTTATATGTTCAAATGCCATCCTTTTTCTTTAAATAAGTTCGCAAAAACAATCTTAGGAATCTATATGCTCAATTTGTTCGTCCTCTTGGGAGCTACTAAAACGAGAGGTGCCTGGCTGGCGTGTTGGGGATTGTTTTTTCTATTCGGTTTACTGAAAGAGAGAAGATATCTCTTATATTCATTAATTGTCCCCTTTTTGGCCCTATCTGTTCCTTCCATCAAGGAGAGAGTTCTTGATGCAATCGGGCCGGGTGCCGCAGAGGGCAATTCATTTAGTTGGCGGTTAGAGTTATGGCAGAAAAGTTTATTGCCGGTCAAAGAAACGCTCCTTTTTGGAAACGGACTCGCCTCCTTTGAATCCGTCTCCGAAAGCGAGGGTTTTGGCGCACATAATACTTATCTCCAGGTCGTATTCGAAACAGGGATAATCGGGATTACTGCCTTCGTGGGAATCTATCTAAAGCTCCTCAGAACTTTTTTTACGAAGGCGAAACAGTCCTTCGCCCAGCTATCTACGGAACATACTATTCTCTTCTGCTATACAGTCAGTTATGCCATTGTCTGCGTTGGGGATAATATGCTCTATTACCTCCCATTAAACTGGTATGTCTGGTTCTTTACGGGCGTCATAATGCGGTCCACTGCGTTTGGTGAAAAAAGATGAAAATCACTTCTTATGAGCCGGACAATTCTACTAAAAAAGGATACCGGTCGGTTTTCACCGAGATTGCCTCCGAACTGAAGGAGAACCAATGGTTGATCTACCAGCTCTTTAAGAGAGATTTCTTCGCAACCTATAAACAATCCTTCATTGGCATCTTCTGGGCCCTCATCATCCCGTTGACGAGTTTAGCGACCTTCGTCATATTAAGCCGGTCAGGACTCTTCTCCGTGGGGAAGATCAGCGTCCCCTATCCCATTTACGCAATTCTCGGCCTTTCGTTCTGGCAGCTGTTTTCAACTGGTCTGGTGGCGAGTTCGAATTCCCTGGTCAAGGCAGGGTCCATGATCACGCAGATCAATTTTTCGAAAAAATCTTTGATCTTTGCCTCCGCAGGGCAGTCGATCGTTTCTTTTAGCATTCAGTTTGTGTTTCTTATGGCCCTGTTTCTTTATTATCAATTTACTCCGAATATCACCATCCTTTTGATCCCGGTCATAATTCTCCCAATCCTTTTGTTATCTCTCGGGATGGGTTTGATCCTATCCATCGTCAATGGGGTCATCCGGGATGTAGGGAACGTGGTTTCCCTTTTGATGACTTTTTTGATGTTCTTGACGCCTGTTTTATATGCAAGACCAGAGACGGGAATCCTGGCAAAAATCACGAATATCAATCCTCTTCATTATCTGGTATCAGGAGGAAGAGACCTTGTCCTCAGGGGAACGATCTCTGAACCACAGGGGTTTCTCATTTCTTCTCTTTTCTCCGTTGTCATCTTTGTTTTGTGTCTGATCCTATTTCATCTAACAGAAACAAAAATTTGCGAAAGGGTATAAATTGGACGATATAGCTATCCGAGTAGAAAATGTCTCAAAGAAATACTGTAAGTCTCTCAAGCGATCAATGGCCTACGGAATCATGGATATTGGGAGAAATGCTTTCGGATTGAGTTCCCACTCAGAAAGATTGAGACCGCGTGAATTCTGGGCAGTGAATGATGTTTCTTTTGAAGTAAAAAGAGGAGGGACTCTGGGACTCATCGGAGCAAACGGGTCGGGGAAGACGACGCTCCTTAAGTTGATCAATGGGATCTTCTGGCCTGATAAAGGCAGGATTACCGTGAAAGGGAGGGTGGGAGCCCTTATTGCCGTGGGTGCAGGCTTCCATCCATTGTTGACAGGGCGCGAGAACGTTTATGTGAATGGGGCTATCCTAGGCATGAGCAAACGCGAAATCCAGAAGAAGTTTGACGCGATCGTCGAATTTGCCGATATCGGTGATTTTCTTGATGTCCCAGTAAAGTACTATTCCAGCGGCATGTTCGTGAGATTGGGATTCTCGGTGGCTGCTCATTCTGAGCCAGACATTTTGCTTGTGGACGAGGTGCTGGCCGTTGGGGATATGAACTTCGGAATCAAATGTTTGCGGAAGATGCACGAGTTAAAAAAGAGAACAGACGTCAGTATTATTATTGTTTCCCATGCAGAATATGTCTTGCGAGCATGGTCGCAGAAGTGTGTCGTTCTCGACCAGGGAAGAGTTGTCTATCACAGCGATAGCGACGATGCCATTGCATTTTACACTGATGAGATGAGTAAGCGGCGTCTCAAGGAAGAGAAGAGAAATGGCAGTATATTTCAGTCTCCTATGGTGAAAGGGGTGAAATTTAGAAATATCTCAGGGGATCTTATGGACGGGATCAACCCGGGTGAAAGGATCACCATCGAGATAGAATACCAGGCAGAAAAGAAGATTAAAGATCCTATCTTTGGAATAGACTTCTATGACCCCGATGGCCAGCTCATTGGAGGGCTATATAATTCCTATGAGAGCATCCGATTGCCCGATATAGAGGGAAAAGGGGTGATCAGGGTCATCGTGGATCCTTTTATCCTCCCATCCAATAGCTACCGTTGCGAAGTAAAGGTTTTTGAAGAAGAAATTTCGAATATGATAGAAAGGAATGTTCTTGAAACGAGATTGCTGGTAAAGAAACTAAATAATATGAGAGGATCGACGAAATTGAACCAGAAATGGGAATGTTCCAGCAATAGAGACGGAGTCGATATTGAAACGACGAGAAATGTCATATGAAAAACAAAGTGGCTTTTTTGACTTTTCATCACCCTGTGATGGATGCGAGAATTTTTTATAAAGAGGCTCGAAGCTTAGGTCGAGCTGGTTACGATGTTTCTCTGCTCGCACCCGTCCAAGAGAATGGACAGATGTGGTGGACGAACAACATTAGGAGAAGGCCGGATGGCGATGGCGGACAGGTCTTGGACGGGATCAGGATTATCGGTTTCCCTCTGAAGAACCCTACCAGAATATTGGGTCTACCGAAAACGACGTGGCTTCAGCGCTTGCTCTATCCCGTTTGCCAATGGCTGCGTTTTTATACCGGCGGCCGGATCGATGTCGGACCAAATCCCTTTTCAGAAATGATTGAAAAGGGGACAAAGATCGCAGCGGACGTTTACCATTGTCACGAAGTTGAAACCTTATATGCCGGTACCCAGATCAAAAAAAAGCTAAAAAAGCAGGGAAAGAACCCAAAACTTATCTATGATGTCCATGAATTCCCGCCCGCAAGTTACTCCAGGAAGTTTAGAGAAAATAGGGGGTTGACTAGAAAGGCAGTGACCAGGTGGGTAAAAAAGGGCCTTGAGGAGGTCGATTTTGTAATTACCGCGAATTATATCACGAGAGGATTTCTTTTGAGCCAAAATAGATTCATCAATACAGAGGTGATCGAAAACTGTCCATCCTTAACGCTTTTTGAAGAGAATGTGAGCCGCAGAAATAACATAGAAGCGGATGAGATCATCATATGCCACGAGGGTAATCTGTTCTTTAACCGCGGATTAAAAGAGATGCTTGAAATCATGAAAACATTGAAAAAGAAGTACGGAGATAAGGTTAAGCTGCTGGTTGTCGGCGATGCTCTTAACAAGAAGGAGAAGAGTTATCTTAATCAAAAACTGGATGAATATCAAATTCAAGATATTGTGGAAGTAACCGGTTGGTTATCTTACGAAAAAGTCGGCGGGGCACTTTCCAGGGGCTCCATAGGAATAGTCTTTATGGAGTTTGAGGAAAACAATATGCTTGCAGGGCCACCTAACAAGTTATTTAATTATATGCGCTATGGGTTACCAGTAATTGCTGTGGATATTCCAGAAACCCGCAGAATCGTCATCGAGTCGGAATGCGGAATCATCGTGAAAGAGCGATCTGTAGATGCACTATTAGAGGCCCTGTCGATCTTAATCGAGAATCCGGAACTGAAGCGTCAGATGGGGGAAAACGCCCGAAGAGCCGTTCATGAGAAATACAATTGGGATATCATGGAAAAGAAATTGCTCCGCATCTATGATGAACTTGTTTCCTCCTCAACCTATGTTCTTTGAGTCTGGCCGAGGAAACGAATGCCATCGGATTGGAAAGAAAATGATAAATCCTATGGGAGAGGAGGTAGGGCCCGGGAGGGTAGCCTGGTTGAGACAATTTAGGATGGGTGGTCTTCCTTCATAGCCTTCTGCGAATGATCAAAAAGCTTAGGTTAGCTGTGATTCCGAGCGACCCTTTAGACGCTTACAAAGATGCTGGGTATGCCTCCTGGCTGGAGGGATATTATAATCCACTCCATTGTTTTAATGACGTGTATCTATTATCACCCCTTGAAAAAAAGGAGAGACGGGAACTTGGAATGAAGGTGATCCCAACCCAGCCGAGGGAATTGAAAAGACGTATTCGAGAATTAGGAATTCATTTGGTGAGAGGTTACGGTGGCTATTGGGCGTGCGATATGGCGTGTAATCATCGGGTCGACGGTGTACCAGTCATCGTGTCGGTCCATGATACGAATCCAAAGCTTCTGTACAACTCTGTAAAGAGAGCGGACGTCGTCTTTTGCACGTCGAATGCTGTGAAGCGCCTCGTCCTGACAAAATTCAAGCATCCGGAAAAAGCCTGGATTCTCCCGAACCGAATTGATTTGGGGATCATGCGCCCATATCCCAAAGACGCTTTAGTGGACCTCGATTCGAAGTACCCTCTCAAATACAAAATTCTGCATGTGGGGAGAAAATCGGTGCAAAAAAATCTTGATACGGTAATCCGAGCCGTAAAGTATCTCCAGCCCGAGTATGGGCTCTTGGCCATTGGTAAGGGGGAAACGGAGGGTTATGTCCAGCTTGCGAAACGGGAAGGGGTTATAGATCGGTGTTATTTCATTCAAAATATCGAAAACAGAGAGCTAGCTCGGTATTATTCCTTTTCGGATTGTATGTGCACCCCGAGCCGGTGGGAAGGATTCGGCATCGTATTCATTGAAGCCCTTGCCTGCGAAGCCATTGTCATCACATCGGATATCGCCCCCATGAACGAATTCATCGGGCATGTGGAAAATGGTCTGCTGGTAGAAGATTATGAAAACCCAAAGGCACTTGCAAACATGATTAAATTGGCGTGTGAAGATAAAGAATTACGTAATTCTATTAAGAGAAAAACAAGGAAGAGTGTGGAGAGGTTTGAGAAAAATAAAATCGATGAGCTTGAGGCGAGTTATTATGAGAGAATATTGGAAATGAAGGGAAAAGGCTATTTCACAATCCCATTATGGAAACGGGAGACTTTGTTAGCCGAAAATAGCGTTTCAGAAGCACGTGCGAAGTTTATGCGAATTTCTCGAAGACTTGTTCCAAATTCTGTTAAGGATAAGATTCGACCTTTTCTAAAGAGTGAACTTTAGTTTAGCAATGATTCAAATGAGGAGTTAAGTGAAAAAGATGAGTGTAAAGAAATTACTAAGAAGAATTGTGCTGTCAATCTTTGATCTTCTGTTTCGTCTTCTGATGTTGCCATCGAGGATAATAAGCAATGGGAGGGTTCCTTTTGATGCTAAAGAACTCAAGTTGCTGCACAGGGCCCTTCTTTCTCAAAATCTCTTTTCGGTAGACGGCAAAATGATTCCAGCCTTTGAGAGGGAGTTTGCACAGACTTATGGCGTTCCTTACGCTGTTGCTTCGACGTCGGGAACGGCAGCTATTCATACTGCTCTGGGTGCAGTCGATCTCAGTCCGGGGGATGAGGTTATTACACCACCCATCACTGATCTGGGAACAATTGTTCCCATTTTGTACCAAAACTGCATTCCTGTATTTGCTGATATTGATGATTCTTATAACATAGACCCGGCGGATGTGGAGCGAAAGATCACCTCCCGAACGAAAGCCATCATTGTGGTTCATCTTTTCGGAAACCCCTGTAGTATGGATGCGATAGTGGAAATTGCAAAACAGCATAATATTCCTCTCATTGAAGATTGCGCTCAGGCCCACGTCACTGAATATAAAGGAAGATATGTTGGAACAATCGGTGACATTGGCTGTTTCAGTTTTCAGCAGTCTAAGCACATGACAACAGGCGAAGGAGGTATGACGATTACTTCGAACAAAGAATATTACGAGCGGATGAAGTACTTTGTGGACAAAGGCTGGGCCCGAAAAGGCTGGGGACCGAGGGCATATCTTTTTCTTGCTCCAAATTACCGCCCTACAGAACTGATGGGAGCGGTAGGTCTCGCTCAGCTTAAGAAAGTTAAAGAGGTGGTGAGAAAGAGGCATATTCTGGGAGAATACATGACTGAGCTTCTTTCTCATTTTGAGGGAGTCGAAGGGGCTTCTGTGACACAAGGTGGAGAACACTCATATTGGCTTTATCCTATGAAAATCAAGAATGCCGTCGACATCAACCAATTCGTCGTTGAGATGAGAAATCGGAATGTCTCGGTTTCAGCCGGATATACGGGCAGACCCATCTATCTGTGCACCGCAGCATTGACGGAAAAGAAGACCTATGGGACATCGCAGTGCCCATTCACATGCAGGACCACAGAAAAAGAGTATGAATACAAGGAAGGCTTGTGCCCTCGGGCAGAGGAAGCCCTGAAACATCTGATCACTATTCCCTTGAATGAAAGTTGGACCAAGGAGGAAGTCAAGAGGGTAGCAGAAGCCGTCAAAATATGTATGACAGGGCTTAGCAAGAACTCGATCCCGGTTTCAAGCGAAATAAAAATTCCAAAGAGGTCGGCCACGTCGCAACTTCGCAAAATGGAGAGAGCCGATAGAATCCGGATCGGTATCGTCGGCTGTGGGCAGATGGGACGCTGGCACCTTGATGGGTACAAGGGTAACCCTTCTGTGGAGCTGGTGGCATTTGCCGACACCCAAGTCGACAGGGCACGGTCTTTTGCCAATGAAGCGGGTGTGAAGGTTTACGGCTCCCATTTGGAGATGCTTGAACATGAAAGATTACATGGAGTAAGCATCTGTACGGTACCAGCGACTCATAGACAGATCGCACTCGATTGCTTAGAAGCTGGAATTCACGTGCTCTGCGAAAAGCCTCTTGCTATCTCTTTAAAAGAGGCGCTGGACATGAACCGAAAGGCAGATGAAAAGGGATTGCTCCTTTTGACCGCCTTCAAATTTCGGTTCTATGACGAAGTGCTGAAGGCAAAGGAGTTAATCGATAAAGGGAGCCTGGGCAGGATCCTGAATTTTCGTTTGATGTTTAGCGGATATATGAACATGACACAGACATGGTATGTTAACAAAGAGCTGTCTGGCGGGGGAGTGATCATGGACAACGGCCCCCACGCGGTAGATCTTGTTCGGTTTCTTTTGGGGGAAATCAGCAGTGTCAATGCGGACATGAGCCATTTTGCTAATGGGGTTGAGGACAACGCCAAATTGACTCTGGGATTAGGGAATGGCCTTGCTGGGACATGCGATCTGAGCTGGTCCTTCTCGCCCCCCCCGTCAAATGCGTATCTCGAAATTTACGGAGAAGATGGAACCGTATTGCTCGATCTTGAGGGTATGACGTACAGGTATCGGACCTGGACTGACTGGAAACGAGTTCCAAACCAGACCAGAGTACGACAGGCCTTTGCCCGCCAAATGGACCATTTTATTGATTCGATTGAAAAGGGAAGGCCAAAGAGGATCGAAAACGAGGACGGGATCAGATCACAGATCATCATTGATGCTGCTTATGAAGCGGCTCGGCGGAACAGGAAGATCATCCTGAGCGAGACGGAAGAAGATGAGACCTTGGAACTTGGACCCAGAAGAGTGGTCTAATATCTTATTGAAGAGTGCGTCTCCTGATGCCATTGGGGGCGGGCTGAAGAAAGGAACGTCAGTCCCATGGGCGACCACTCTTCTAAACCTAACAGAAAATATGGAAACCCTCCTGGATCTTGGAAGTGGCACGGGGGAGCATTCGGCCTTTCTTGCTCTTGATGGGCGTAAGACTACGTTAACCGATTGGTCTTATGAGAATTTACAATTCAGCGAAAAACTTTTCACTGCAATGGGCCTCGGAGGAAGATTCCTGCAATTGGATATAACGGCCCCATTGCCTTTTAAGGAAGGATCCTTCGATACTGTCTTCAGTTGCGGTGTCTTTGAGTATTTCACGGATGAGGAGATCAGGAGCATTCTCAAGGAATCGTTTAGGGTTTCGAGGAAGAAAGTAATCATCATGACTCCTAACGCCCTTGCCATCGCTTATCGAATCGGCAAATGGCATTTGGAGAGAACGCATCGGTGGTATTGGGGGGGCGAACGCCCGATGCGAACCTTGAAACCTCATTTCGACGCGGTCAACCGGGGAAGGTTCTGTGAGTTTACTGTGGGTGCTCAGCATGCCTTAAACTTTTTGACGATGCGTGGAGGAAAAAAAATCCAAAGGCTGCTTCCTCGGCTAGGAATCAAAGATCATCCGAATCCGGTTTTTCTCAAACAGGGCTACCTCCTTGTGAGTGTGGGCGAAAAGGCTCAAAATAATCGTTCTCGGATCCGGGAGTAATATGTCAGGAAGGGTGTGATGCATCCAATCCAATTCATGAGATCCCATTTTGTCAATCCCCTCAGGTCCGAAGTGACGAGGTATCGGATCAGGCGGCAGGCGAACAGAAGGACACCGCTGGAGAAGTCCCTCCAATGGATCAAAGCAAATCATGTTCCGGGAAGCGGTATTTTGGTCCATCCAAAAACCCGTCAGGTCACACAGGAGGTAACCGGCTATCTCATCCCCACCTTGTATCATGCAGGGGAGAAAGAGTTGGCTTTCGAGCTCTCCAGATGGGAAGCTTCCGTCCAGAATCCTGATGGGTCTTTCGCTGCGCCCGATGGCCATCCATACACATTCGACACGGCGCAAGTCATTCGGGGGTTTCTTGCTGTCCTGGAAGAGCAGCCGGAAATTGAAACGCATTTGAAGCGGGCCTGCAAATACGTGTGCAGCCAGATTGACAAAAACGGAAGAGTGCTCACGCCTTCTTATGATACTTGGAAACTATCTGACGGAACGGTCTTTTCGGAATACGCAAATCTCTATGTGCTACCCCCTCTTTTGCAGGCTGGGCAGAGGTTATTGGAACCCATGTATACTGAAGCTGCACGAAGGGGGATGGACTATTTCAAACGAAAGCCAGATCTGGTTGAGTTTAAATCGGAAATGTCGACCCTTTCCCATATCTTTGGCTATATGATGGAAGCCCTCGTCGAGATGGGTGAGTTCCAATTGGCCAGAAAGGGCTTGGCCTACGCGGCCGGGGTCCAGAGGCCGGACGGTGCTATCCCAGCGTACCCGGGGGTAAAGTGGGTATGTTCAACAGGCATGGCCCAGCTATCGGTGGCTTGGTATAAACTGGGTGAAACGGAGCCTGCGAACAAGGCTATGGATTATCTGGAGAAGGTACAGAATTCAAGAGGTGGGTTTTATGGCAGCTATGGCAAGGGGGCGAGTTACTTTTCGAAAAAAGAAATTAGCTGGGCCGCGAAGTATTTTGTCGACGCTTACCTATTGAAAATAAAAACGGATTTCAATCGGGAGGTGAATATCTATTCCAGGGAGATAGCTGAGGATGATGGAAGGGTGCAATCGATTCTGTCTTGTTTTGGGGGCTTAACAGGGAAGAAAGTGATTGATGTCGGTTGTGGTAAAGGACGGTACCTTCGTATCTTACAGAATCGATTTCCTGAAAGCAGATTATATGGGATCGACCTATCGGAGGAAATGCTGAAATCTTGCCCGGAGGGAGTGGAGACTTCCGTTGGGACAATGCTGAATATTAGGTATCCGGATGCCTTTTTCGATTGCGTTTACTCGGTGGAGGCCCTGGAACATGCCGTAGCCATCGAACCCGCCATAAAAGAGATGGTCAGGGTCCTTAAATCGGGCGGGAAGATCGTGATTATTGACAAGAATAGCCGAAAACTCGGGGCCTTGAGGATTAAGCCGTGGGAACGATGGTTTAATCCGGTTCAGATCATCAATCTCTTAAGAAAATATGGAGTTGAGGCTCATTATAAACCTGTGGCCTATGGTCAACATTCTCAGCCCGATGGTATATTCATCGTGTGGGAAGGAATGAAGAATGCTTAGGATTTTGGCGGCCTTCGGTACCCGACCTGAAACGATCAAGATGGCTCCGCTGGTAAGGA
>Ga0214473_10002151_pt1 | contig 24575 bp, 23 predicted proteins | sample RVTome_7_FD_203509 | JGI IMG/M metagenome (GOLD analysis project Ga0214473, IMG submission 203509) | Soil microbial communities from uranium-contaminated site in the Upper Colorado River Basin, Wyoming, United States - RVT98D197 | ecosystem: Environmental > Terrestrial > Soil > Contaminated >... | reverse complement strand
GTTACAACCATTTTTGTCTCACATCAAATGTCTGCGATAAGAGAAATATGTCACAGGGCGATCTGGCTCGATAATGGTGAGATAAAGGCTGAGGGAGGGTCCGCAAAGGTGGTTGAGGAGTATTTGAGGTGCTCAGGATAATTTTATAAATGATAAGGGATTAAATAAATCCTGGGGGTGAAAATTGATCCATGCAATTATTTTAGCCGGTGGGAAGGGAACGCGTTTTTGGCCTTTAAGCCGGGAAACATGGCCGAAACAGATGCTAAATATCATTGGGGAGGATACGCTTCTTCGGCAGACGATCAAAAGATTAAAGGGATTTATTTCATTGGGTAATGTATGGATCATTACAACAGATAATTTGGCTCAAAATATCCGCTTTCATTTGAAACCCCCGGGAAACGATGTAAACAGAATTCGCTTTGTCATAGAGCCATCGGGCAGAAATACTGCGCCCGCCGTCGCCCTTGCTGCAATGATTCTGAATAAACTCTCATCCGATGGGCAACGTTCCTTTTATTGTAGTATTTCTATGCGGTCTAATACCCTGAACCATGTTCAATGAGACCTTAATGGCCAATACCAATGCAATCACCAGGAAGGGATATTGAAAAGATCAATAAGAAAGAGTACAAGGGACTATTCATTGGCAGTTTACCGGAAGAAGTAAAAAACCAGTGGATTCTTCTAAATAAATTATACTGAAAATAAATTTTGGGAGGGAAAAGTAGAAATAGATATGACAATGAAGTTTAAAGTGGAAAAGCTTTTTATTCTCTGGTTTACTGGTTTGCCCTCTTCTGGTAAGACCACATTGGCTGAATCTCTCAAAAAAGAATTCTTATTAAATAACTCTATCCCATTAACCATTTTAGATGGAGATGCTGTAAGGCAGAATATTTCAAAAGGTTTAGGTTTTTCAAAAGCAGATAGACATACTAATAATTTACGAGTAGCAGAAAAGGCTTTAGAAATTGCAGAAGAAGGAAACCCTGTTTGTGTCTCTTTAATTTCGCCCTATCGCAAGACCCGTCAAGAAATAAGGGAGAAAATAAATAATTTCGTTGAAGTCTATATAAAATGTCCTCTTGAGGTGTGTGAACAGAGGGATACAAAAGGGATGTACAGACTGGCAAGGGAAGGGAAGATTAAGAATTTTACAGGTATCGATGATCCCTATGAGGAACCATCAAATCCTGAGATTACGGTTGAAACTGACAAACAAGGAGTAAAAAACAGTGTTGATACAATTATCAATCAACTGGAAGCCCTTGGATATATTCGACTATTAAGAAAACCTGCCATGAAGGGAAAACCCGTACTATAGACGCCTTGCAATGAGCGCACGAATATTACTAATAAACCCATCCGGTTGGCAAAAAGAAAGCATTAATCTTGGATTATGCTATGTTGCCGGGTCACTCCTCCGTGCAGGCCATGATGTGCTAATCATTGACATGAATGCCAAGCAGATGTCCGATGAAGAATTGACCAAGGCTGTAGCTGAATTTAAGCCTCTTGTCGTTGGGTTGTCGATAAAAACTGCAACGGCAAATGAGGCAGGAAGAATCCTTTCTCTTCTCTCAAAATGTTTTGCAGAACCAGTGTTTGTTGCTGGCGGCCCGCACATAACATTATGTGTTGATTCTTTCATGTCCTCATACACAGAATGTGATTATGCTATCATGGGGGAAGGTGAAATTTCCTTCGAACGTTTGGTCGCGGCCGTTTTAAACAATACCTCCCCTGTCTGCATAGAAGGTGTCGTCTATCGCGACAGGGACAAGATAGTGATCAATCCTTGGGAACCCCCTAAAGATTTAGATGCCTTGCCACTCCCTGATCTTGATGTTATCGCAGGCTTCAGTTGGTCGCAATTTCGATATCCTATTGTTACGAGTCGAGGTTGCCCCTTCGATTGTATCTACTGTTGCGTTAATAAACTCACTGGTTCAAGAAAATGGCGTGCACGAAGCGTTTCAAATGTAGTCGATGAACTTGAGCACGTTGTGAGAACTAAAGGAATTACTCATTTTGAGATCTGGGATGACAATTTCACTCTGGATATTATCCGCGCGAAATCAATCTGCAGGGAGATCATTCGACGTGGCCTTAACCTATCATGGTATTGCCACAATGGTATTCGAGCCGACAGGATTGACCGAGAGTTAGCCGTGCTTATGAAAAATGCTGGATGCACAAGCATTGCGTTTGGCATAGAAAGCGGAAATCCTGCCGCGTTCGATTCCATAAAAAAGGGAGAGGCACTCTCTGTTGTCGTCGATGCGGTGCACCTTGTCAAAGACGTCGGGATGAACGCAGTTGGCTATTTCATCATAGGGCTTCCTGGTGATACCTTGAAGCGCTTCATAGAAACCGTTCGCTTTCAGAGATCCTTGCATCTCGCCCACTATGTTTTTGGTCTGTTGATTCCATATCCCAAGACAGAGGTGTGGGATATTGTCTGCCAACGAGGAACCTTCTTCTGTGATATTACCGAGACTCAGCATTTCAGCAGCGACATTGTGCCGGTGTCATTTGAACTCCCGGAATTCCCGCGTGAAGATATGGTCCGGGCATTTTATATCGCAAAGTACTTTGAGTTGTTCGATGCAGTCGATGAATTGGCTCGAGGCGGAAAGACCGCGACGGTGATATATCTTTCCACACCATCCATGATAGAACATATTTCGGGAATGGTGATCGCATGCCCGGCTGGGACCAAGCATGTTGTTGTTGGTGGCACGGTGGAACAGATCCGGTCTCTTCCCTCTTTCGGGCAAGTCTCTGAAGGGGCAGTGCTTTCTTTTAAATCATCGCTGCCCGCAACTTCATCTTCAGACGATGTGGTGATTGTCGCCGTCGGGTCGATGATCCCTTCTCCCTCTTGCATTCGTGCTGCAGTTATTGCTTTTGACCCAGAAAATCCGCTCCAGCATACGGTCCGGTTTTATGGCCACCTCGATGATTCCAAACAACATTCTATTATATCAAAGATCGTTTTCAGACTGAAACCGCATTTTACCCGGGTGAGGGTTGCACTGAAAAACAGACTTAAGAGGTTCAGGCTGATCCGATCATTACATCATTTTTTTATGCACAAAATCAGGCATGGAATCTGTGTTCTGCGTAACAGAATCATATTGCAACGACTTAGAACAAGGGACAGATTAATTCTTATAAGAAGGTACCATAGTACTAAAATGACATTTCTTGTAGATTTCTTACGATTCAACAAGGCTCGCAAAGCCTTGCGAAGCATTGATTCAAAGAAAGTGAAAATCAATTTCGATGAATATTCTTCATATCTGTGATTGGTATCATCCTATCGGTGGCGCTGAGAAATTGATGTTTGATACCCTTGACCTTCTTGAAGGAGCGGGGCATTCGAATATCGTCGTGTACAATGATCATCCCAACCAGAAGCCTGCTGGCAAGAGGCTGGAATATCCGTGCAAGTATCTTGAATTTTGGGTTTATTACCACATTGGAAGTACTCTTCTCGCTAAAAAGGCAATCGGGCCCATAAGACGAATCATCGAGGAACACAAGCCCGATGTCTGCCATATTCATAACTTGCAGAACGCATTTGTAATCGATTTCCTCATAAAAACAATTCCCTGCGTCAGATCGATTCATGATCCCCGACTATACTGCTTTACCAACTGGCGACTTCTGCCTGATAAGAGGATATGCTCCTATTCGCTTGGCCCGGAGTGCATACGCCAGGGATGCGTGTCATCCCACATTTTTCCGCAGAATGACGTTGACCGTAATGTTTTCTGGGTGCTCAAAAATTTCAAGATCCACAGGAAGATGCCCATACTGATCGGGGAGAGCCGTGCGCAGATCGACTGCATGCTGCAAAACGGATTTATGCCGGAGCAGATTGCCTGGCTTCCGAATTTTACTCCTTTGAGACTGGAGCATGAGGTTAGGGAGTTTCTGAAGCAGCACTTCAAACCGGAAGAAAAAATTGTCCTTTTCGTGGGGCGCGCATCCCATGAGAAGGGTATTAACGTCCTCATTGACGCATGTGAGCATATCAGAAGCGAGTGCAAAATTGTCTTCATTACGGCCGGGCCGCTTTTTGATGAGGTGCGAACCCGCGCTGTACGCTTCGGAGCCAAGGTAGAGGTGATTCCGGGGTTGTCTTACGAGGAGACTCGAAAATATTATGCTCGTGCGTCGGTTGTCGTTGTACCTTCTGTCTGGCTGGAGAGCTTCTGTCTCATAGGACCTGAGACATTTGCAAATATGAAGCCGGTAATCGGATCGAACATCGGCGGTATTCGTGATTGGCTCAAAGATGGTGAAACAGGCTGGTTTTTTGAGCCGGGTAATTCGCTCGATCTGGCCCAAAAGATCGATATGGCCCTTTCCGACCCTGAGAGATTGCAGGTAATGGGCGAGGCGGCGTACCTGAGAGTCAAGACGTATTATGATCCCGACACATATCTGACCCGTCTTGTAGATATCTATCAGAGGGGAATTCAACGCTTTAGGGATAATGCATCATGAAAGCGGCATTCGTCAAACGCAGAAACAGGATAAGAATCGACGATATTCCTCTTCCGGAAATGGGGGATAATGGGATACTCATCAAGATCGATGCTTGCGGCCTCTGCGGCAGCGACTACATCGATGCATACGCATGGGCTAATGATTGGAAACGTTTTGGGCATGAGATAGTCGCACACGTAGTTGATGCGGGGCCCGGTGTAAGCGGAGTAAGACCCGGAGATCAGATAGCCGTAGCACTTTCCGTACCCTGCGGTGAATGTTCTGCCTGTACTTCTGGGAACGTGAGAAGATGCACACGGATGCATATCGCGCATCAAGGGGGGTTTGCAGAATATCTGAGCGTGCCGAATGAGCACCTACTCTTCAAAATATATCCAGAGCTTCCACCTGCTGTTGCCGTGTTTGCCGAGCCACTTTCCGTGGTTCTTGACGCTTTTGAGACGGCCGGCATTGGACGAGATGATCAGCTTGTCGTTATCGGAGGGGGGTTCATTGGACGCCTCGCGCTTGTTGCGGCAAAAGCGATCGGCGTAGGAGTCGCTGGTCTCTTAACGAGAAGGTCCAGCCCTGAGCTTGAAGCGCTCTCCGAAAAGCTTGGTTTTAAACGGTTTCACTGGAGAACGTTCGGGGGGATCACACTCTCTCCCGCTCGGCACTTTGCTGAAGATATTGCTATTGGATGTGGAAGGACGGTAATAATCCATACGGCGCCTGCTCGATATATTGCCCGCTATTACAAGGTGCTGCCTTATGATTCGGTCATCGTGAACATAGGACTTTCATCTTCATTTCTCGACAACAAGCTATTTATTGACATGTCAAAGGCATTATTCAAACGTATCGGTATCCTAACCGCATTTCCAGTCCCTTGCCTTACATTTTCAAAGGCGATAGAATTGTTAGAGGAACGAGCGGATCTTTTCTCGCTTTTATCGGTTGAATCTCAACCCCTGGAGCGCCTTCCTGGGCTCATTCGCGGCGCTCATAACATGGGGAAAATAATGATCACGCCGTGATCATCATGTGGAGCGAACACTCATGTACAAGCCAATATTCATAACCGGACGCTTCAGGAGCGGTTCAACCCTCCTGTGGAATATATTCAGAAGTATTCCTGAGTGTAAAGCATTCTATGAGCCATGCCATGACCTTCTCCTGACTCATATCGAATGCAATACTCCTCCACAGTCGAGCCATGTCGGTGTGTCGTCATACTGGGATGAATATCGTCCGATTGTTGACGACTTGAGGAATCTACACAAGATTGAGTTCGGTTTTAAGAACCTCTATCTTGAGGCAGACGATCATTTTAAAGAGTTTGAAGGTTATATCCGGTTTCTTCTGGATAGATGTGACAATCTTCAACCGGTACTACAATTCAATCGCGTTGACTTTCGCCTTCCCTGGCTTCGGGAAAAATTCCCTGACGCCGCAATCATTCATCTCTACCGAAATCCACGTGATCAATGGTATTCCACGGTCCACTCACTTCCTCAGGAGGAATGGTTCGATCCTGGTGTAAATACGGATTACGATCTTCTTGTATGGTCATGTTCGCTTACCCCGGTTTTTCCCTTCCTGTTCGGCGGGCATGTAAAAACATCGTATCACCGGCACTACCTCATCTGGAAACTTAGCAAAATTGCCGGTATGAACAATAGCGACCTGAACATTGATTTCGATAACGAATTGATTGCATCACCCGCAGGAACAATCAGGGAAATGTTGCGGGTCTCCGGCATCGATGCAGACATCGACCGCCTATCTGCGCTGGTCGTGAAGCCGGAAACGGGAAAATGGCGTGCCGTCAGGGATGAAGGATGGTTCGAAAAGGCCGAGGCCGAATGTGATGATCTGCTTGAGGAGCTCTCTCTTATACAATACTTCGGTAGAGAGCCCATCGATTCAATCAGAGAAAAATCTCCACTTTTATGGGAAAAATATGTCAACGGAGCATCAAAAGCGGCGATCGATAGCGCCCTTTCCTTGTTTTGCAGATTGCGTTCCTCTCATATACAACTTGGATATAATTCTCAGACAGCTATCTCGTGTTATCAGGAACGACTTGATTACATTGCTGCGGCATGTGATTTAAGACTACCGCTAACAAAATAATATGTGGGAGGTTACCTTTGTTGAAAAGCACTTCAAGTACGCGATGGAATATTTTGGCAGATATGATAACAGGGGCTCTTCCCTTTAGGTCTATCGTTACCGGTTTGAGTACCCAAGAAAAAGATACCACTCATGTCTGGAGATGGGGGGATGGTAAAGAATTGAAATTTACTTTCAAGTCAGAAGCCGGACTCAGGTTAAGACTTTCATTGAGATTTAATAGTCCGTTTGCAAAGCAGCATATTACTATCGAGATCAACAGTAAGATTGTAGATAAGCTATCCGAGGTCAAAAAAAACTTCTATTTCCAAAAGGAATATGACTTCCAGTCCGCGTCGGACAACACTATTTCCCTTACATTTGCGATTTCCAGTAAAGACATTCAAACATTCCCGCAGGATTCGCGCGATCTAACCGCAATCTTTTATGAATTTCTTATTAAAGGTCTCGATGCGCGTCCTTTGACATTTCCAAAGGCGAAGTTCGTTGGCAAACCTATTGAGAACGCTCTTCTCGCCCAAAAAGAGTATGCAGAAGGGAAGACGATCCTCGAAAGTCTCCCCCCCATCGTCACCTTTGCGGTGACCACGTTCTGCAACAATCGTTCGCCATGCCTTATCTGTGACCGTAATACAAGGCCAGCCGGGGTCGACTGCGAGGTAACGGACGAAATCATTAATGCTGTAGAGCCGCTTCTAAAAACGGCGATGTATGTCCTCTTGCACTGCGGTGGCGAGGCAATGTTTTCAAGGCATTTCGACAGAATGATCTTAATGATCGATCCTCCCACACGAATCTCCTTTGCCACCAATGCCATGCTGATGACGCAGGAACGGGCAAACCTGATGCTTCAAAGAGACATCATGGCAGGGATCGTCGTTTCTCTTGATGCTGCTACCCCAGAAATCTATCGCATCATGCGACCGTCGGGTAAATTTGAAAGGGTCGTCGAAAACATCAAATATTACACGCGCAGGGCAAAAGAATTGGGTAGAGATAAATCAAAAATCACCCTCAACATGACCGTTTGCGAGGCGAATGTCGAAGATGTGCCGAAACTCGTCGATCTTGCGCTTGAAGTCGGTGCGGTGGGGGTTGATTTCAATCATCTCAACAGCGGTAACTTTCATAAGGTCGCAACGACGGGTGGCTGGGAATGGGATTACGTCGAGCAGTCTCAGTTTAAGGATCCTTCCCGACACGACCAACTCATCATCCAGGCATACCGCAAGGCAAAGGTCAACGACCTTCATATTATGTTTGTCGGCAAACCTTTCATTAGTTCTGACACTACTGAACCGGATATTGAAAAAGACTTGCTCGGGACAGTTGCGTTCCAGGAAACGGAGGAAGATATCTGGAAATCGCCGTTTCATAGAATGCTCGCTCCGGATGTACCTTCTTGTTTCAAGCCGTGGAAGGAAACCGTCATTCAACCCAATGGAGACGTCCGGGCCTGTTACTTCCATGATCTTGGGGAATGGACGGTTGCAAATGTACTCTATTACGTCGATTTTATGGAGATATGGAACTCGGGAACAATGCTGGCAGAGCGGGAAGCGTTTCTGCAAGCGTGTTTCTCACGAAGATGCGTCGCCTCGGCTCCCTGTCTCCATAGAAGAAGAAAATAATGACAATACATCTTATTCCTGGTCTCGACTTTCTCCGTTCTATCAGAAAAAACCGTTTCCTCATCATTTCGATGGTGAAGCGCGAACTCAAGGGACGCTATTCAGGCTCTTTCATGGGAATGTTCTGGTCACTTCTCAACCCGCTTTCTCTCTTTTGCATATACACGTTTGTCTTCTCAGTCATCCTGAAGGCAAAAGCAGGGGCGGAATACGGGGACATTTTTTTCCCGATCTGGCTCCTTGCCGGGATCGTCCCGTGGATTTTCTTTTCTGAGGCAGTCTCACAGGCTGCGACGACGATTATCGGCAACGCACACCTCGTCAAGAAGAGCGTGTTCGATAAGGACATCCTTCCGTTTTGTGCTGTCAGTGCTAATTTCATCAATCACTTTATTTATCTTTTTCTGTTTGTGATCGCTATTGCATTTGCCGGACTGACGCCGCGACTTTCATACCTATGGCTCATTCCGCTGTGGCTACTTGTGTTTCTGCATGCACTTGCCTGGTCGTATCTCCTATCGTCCCTGAATGTATACATTCGTGACATAGGACAAAGTCTCGGTCTAATGCTCCTGCTGGCATTCTTCTCTACGCCTATCGTTTATCCTGCCGAGATGGCGCCGGCCTGGGCCCAGATGATCCTGCGCCTCAATCCGTACTGCCACATCGTTCGTTTCTACCGGGAGGTACTTCTCCTTGGAAAAGTGCCCGATCCCATTTTATTCATGACGCTCTTTTTGGGCATAGCGGTTTTTTTCGTCATCTCGAAAGCCGTTTTCGATCGCCTCTCTCAGGGGTTTGCCGATGTGCTCTGATACTGCCAATAAACCCATTATTTCGGTGTGCAACCTTTCCAAGAAGTATCCTATTTACGGGAAGAAGAGCGACAGGCTGAAGGAGGCTTTTCACCCTTTGCGGAAAAAGTTCCACCGAGATTTCTGGGCTTTGAAAAACGTCTCCTTCGAGGTCTCAGGTGGTGAGACCTTCGGTATCATTTTAGCCACGGTTGTAGCACTCTGCAACCGGGTTCTGCTTTTGGAAGCAGGGGAGGCCGCTTTCGAAGGAAGTCCCAAAGACACCATAAATACTTATTACCGGATAAGATCGGGCGTGTCGGTAAACGTCCCCCTTCCTGTTCCGGTAGAGACTATCTCTTCTGTGAATCGTCCTGATGAAACTGAAGACCCCCGCCGGGAGAAACGGTACGGAAGCGGAAAGATCGTTCTTGATCGTTATTCTATCAATGGAAATGCAAATTGTTCCGAAGTGTTCATCAAATCCGGTGATCTCTTCGAGATCGAGCTTGTACATACTGTGACTGCACAGGTTATAAACCCCATATTAGGAATTAAGATAACTACACACAACGGTATAGAATTATACGGCAACAACAGTCTTTTCAATAAAGATAGCCTTGGTCGACTGGAGCCCGGCAGAGTGATTACTTCAAAATTTACCCAAACGATGGATTTGAATAACGGATTATATTTTTTAACCGTAGTAAGTGCCGAACTGGTAAATGGTGAGATATCATATGCCGACCGAATTGTCGACATGGTTCTCCTGAGGGTTAGTAGTGGCCCTTTCCCGTACGCGGGACTTTGTAACATGAATGGCAAGATACAATACGAAATTCGCTAATAACGAGTTGCACAAATTGCCTCCGGGAAACTGGCATTATCACACAATGAAGGATCGTGACGGAAAGCTGATCTGGTACGGACTGTACGACCTTTACCAATTGTGGAATAACTTCGGGATACCTGATGATCTGAAAGGACAATCCGTCATCGATATCGGGGCAGCCACCGGATTTTTTGCGTTCGAATGCGAAAAAAGGTGTGCGTCACCTGTCGTTGCCACCGAACTGTCGGGAGTCAAAAACTCGGAGGCGCGTAGTGGTGCCCGAGTACGACGGCGTGAATATACCTGTTAGGACTTATCTCGATACAGTTGAAACAACTAATCCCAAAATAAGCAAAGCAACTCCCCTGTGCTGCGCACGTGGTAACCTATTGAAATTAAATGTTAGTCGACCATATAACGAGTTATTTTTCAGAAAATATGGAATATTATTCTGTCAGATACAAAGTCTAAGGAGGAAATGGACATACTCCTCATTTTCAACACACTCATGGTTGTCCTCGGTGCTGCCGCTCTAGCCGACCTTGCTCAACCGAGGTCTCCCTCCGCATGGCTGGCAGCCTGCCTTTCTTTCATCTGGGCCATAATCCTGGTGGTTACCGAAAGTCTGGGGCGGCTATGCTATACCCCTGCCGCCATAACGGTGGCCAGTATTCTCTGCGGTGCCGCTGGCGTTGCCTATTTCCTACGTAAGGGCCTGCTTTCGAATCAGAAAAGCACGCTTACGCGTTGGGAAAAAAGAATTCGGGTCGTAACCTGCGGCGTGTTAAGAACCCCTCTCGCCTTGCTTTGGTGTGTTCTTGCCGTATGGGCGCTGGTAACTGTGGTATACATTCCCCCAACAGTGCACGACGCCCTAAGTTACCACCTTTTGCCAGCCGTCGAATGGACCCGCATGGGTGTGGTTCAGGTCCTGCAACATCTGGACTACCGTGCAGATTATTATCCCCACGGCTTTCATACCCTCTATGCGTGGTGCTTCCTACTCTCCAGGAAAATCTCTGCTATCGGTTTGGCCAACGTGGTTTTCACAAGTATGTTGTGGCCCCTGGCGGTATATTGTTTCCTGCGTTCCTTCAAGATCAGGCGTCGCTACGCTCTCCTGGCTATTCTACTTGTCTCTGTCAACCCCCAGGTCCTGGAGCAGATGAATAATGAACTCGTGGATGTCCCGCTCGCTGCAACCTTGCTCCTTTCGCTGAGTTGCGCGATCGCAGGGCCGCAGCTTTACGGAAGGCATGCTCTCATGGTTGGTGTTGCCGGGGGGCTCTGCTTAGGAACCAAGACAGCTGGAGTCGTCATTGCCCCTTTATGCTTGTTCTCTTCATTTGTTGCAGAGTTCCTTCGCTGCAGGGCCAAGGCGACGCGGTTTCCCTGGAAGTCATCGCTTCGCTATGCTGTTCTGTCAACGGTCGTTCTTCTTGCCATTGGCAGCTGGGACTACGCTTCCAATTTAATCACACACGGAAATCCTTTTTACCCAATACCCGTCCGCGTTGGTCCAATGCAATTGCCCCATCCGGACCTCTCTCACATGGATCCCTTTCTCAACTCGATGAATTCTTCACCGCTACGAAACATTCAGGTAGGCCTTTCTCGCCTCTTGCCACTTGCCCTAAGCCTACCTCCTTTTCAAGAAGTCATTCACGGTCCAACTGCTGGGTACGGCCCGTTAGCTCCCTATATGACTTTAGGTTGCTGCTTCCTTTTCATCTTGCTTAGCATCATTAACGGTTTTCGTAAGACAATGAGCCAAGTATTTGACACAAGTAGTTGTGTAGCTATTGGTCTCATTTTTTGTTCTATCGTCTTGCTCTACGCCGCCGCAAACCCTGAAGCAGCCAAGCCCTGGTGGAACATGACTCGGGCGCGCTATATAATGCAGTTCCTGGTCGTGCTTGGATTCATGTTCGTTAAGATGCTTCAGCTCGTTCCGCTCCGGCCGCGGAAGGCCATCACCATGACGACTGTTGCCGTGGTCCTGGCCTCCGCAGGATATCTGGAGGTAAACACCGGGGCCCGTAGCTACAAAGATCTTCAAACCGTTCTTGCAGACAAGTGGCGCCTCGAAGATTTTTACCATAATCTTCGCTGGAGAGAACTTCCGGACCCCGAACGCTATTACAGCCTCATCTCAGCCGATGAGCCCATCATTGTCATTGCCAAAACCACGCGAACCTTTGCCCTATATTTACCATCATTCACCAGAACGGTTTATTTAACTTCGCCCTGGGGCCCCTTTAGAACCGTTCCCGATATCCCCAGGATGCCCCGGGAAATAGTTTTGGCCTGCAAGCGTTTCGTTATTGAGGAGTCGGCACGTTCCGGACGGCCAGTCTATGCCTGGGATTCGATACCGGCCGGTGCATTCGAGCTTGGCATACCGTTTGTAGAGTCCCTTGCCAGGCTGAAAAGAATCTCCGCGGTTGTTTCTTTGGTCGGCCCTGTAGATCTCGTCGAAGGCCGACCCGGATGGAAACTTCTCTGGTCCGAACCCGAACCCCATCCTCTTGCCGTTTACCGCTATTTTACTTCCAGGGATTAAACAGGGGTATCTTCGGAGGGTTGGTCAAGGGATCACAACCCACTGGTGCAAAAGGAGAGGAAATATGTTTTAAGAAGTTTTCATTTTTGGTGTATTATTAAGCTTGTAAATCCTGGTAGAGAAGTGTATATGCTTAATGATATTTCACATTCGCCGGACCCTTATCCCGGGATGTTCCGTACAATGGGCATCTCAGCAACCATTCCACTGGTATTTACACGCAAGCCCTGAACCGAACATTGCTGGCTATGAATGCCTCCAGTATATAATTTGTATAAAGTGCTATCATGACTCAGAAGACACAAATGATTTGTATGGGAGATAGTCACGCAAGTGTTTTTCATTGGATCAAAAAACACGACATGTTGCTAAATTACTGCATTCAAAGGATTGTCATTGTTCCAGGCGCAACCGCACAGGGGATGGTGAACCCTAATACCAAAACTAATGCACTACGAATTTTTCATGAATCACTAAATGAATTTCCTCACAATCTGACTGTTACACTACTCCTCGGGGAGGTCGATACAGGGTTTGTAGTCTAGTATTATGCTGAAAAATTCAAAACTTCAATAAATGAGCAACTCAATAGGTCCCTGGTAAATTATTTCCAATTTATCGACGAAATGATGGAATTTCATAAAGTGATAATATTGAGTGCACCGTTGCCAACAATTAGAGATAATCAGCATTGGGGGGATGTTGCCAATCTTAGGAATTGTATCAATGCGACACAAAAAGAGAGAACTGAATTAACAATGCGTTATAACGATAGGCTGTCGGCTTTTTGCCATGAGAGAAACATCATGTTCATTGATACCAGTCCGATACTAATGGATTCTAAAACTGGGGTTATAGATGACGCTTATTTAAATCCGGATCCGCTCGATCGCCACCTTAAGGAAGAGAAATACGCAGCGATTATTGCTGCACAAATAAACAATATGAAGGTGCTAGAGAAGGGGCAGAGCTCGTCCAAGCAGCTTGGCATGCATTCCCTTGATATGCAGATGCGCAATAATCCTTATGAATAGGGAGTTATCCGTTTGAAAATAATTCTTGCTGTGGATGCAATCCAGGCTCCGTTAGCCGGCGTCGGTCGTTATGCTTTGGAATTGGCCAATAGATTACCATATCAGACCGATATTGAGGAGGTGCGATTTTTTTCTCGATGGCGATTTCTCGACAACATTACAGAACGCAGAGCGTCAGCCGCCTCTCCCGGCGACGGTGCAGGAGCATTGAAAAAACTATTAAAGAACCGGATCACCTCATGGTTGTATGGGACTGTTTCACCCGTGATCCACAAGGTTATCCTGGCTTCATACAATGATTACATCTATCATTCGCCAAACTATTACCTTCCGGCATTTAACGGAAGAACTGTTGCGACCTTTCACGACCTGTCGATTTATAAGTATCCTGAGTACCATCCGGCAGCACGCGTTGCCTATATGAAGAGGCAGATCCCCCTTGCCCTTAAGCGGGCCGATTTCATTATTTCAGGTTCCGATTTCACTCGTCAGGAGATTATCGACTTTCTGGGATGGCCGGAGGACAAAATTGTCTCTGTTCCAAATGGGGTCGGATTCGAGTATATGCCCTATCCAGGGCATCAAATTCAAAAACCATTATTAGAGATAGGGCTAAAACCAGGAAGCTATTCCCTTTGTGTCGGAACCATTGAACCAAGGAAAAACATTTCCGGCCTGCTGAGAGCTTTTTCCCGTCTGCCCGTTGACCTGCAGCACCGCTGGCCGCTCGTCCTGGGTGGCGCTCGCGGCTGGCACAGCGAGGAAATTCATTCTCGTATAGAACATATGCAGGCAAAAGGTGTTGTCCGATATCTGGGATATGTTCCGGAATCTGTATTGCCCATACTTTTTGCAGGAGCACGGGCGTTCTTGTTCCCTTCGTTTTATGAAGGCTTTGGACTTCCTGTAATTGAGGCGATGGCATGTGGCGTTCCTGTCATGACATCGAATTGCTCAAGCCTGCCGGAGATTTCCGGTGGTGCCGCACACCTTGTAACTCCTGAAGACGAAGCGCAATTAACAGAGGGTATCCGACTCGTCTTAGAGGATGAAGAGTGGCGTAATGCTATCATTCCTCTTGGCTTTGAAGTAGCTAAGCGTTACAGTTGGGACTCCACTGTACAGAAAACTGTTGAGGTCTATCGTCGTGTTGCCATCTAACAACTTGCGAGTTCTGCATTTCTACAAAACCTACTACCCGGATACCTTTGGTGGCGCTGAGCAAGTAATTTTCCAACTGGCCAGGCAGTTTAACGCAGGATCCAAAACGAGTTGAAACCAGTTGGATCTTTTTAAGAAAGCGGCAAATGTGGAAGGTACTTTAAAATGTTTTGGAACCCACATCCCATGAATTTTTTCCTAGGGAGACGGGGTGATCAGGCGTAGAAGGTCATCCTTCATTTGACAGACAGTTTCAAAATTGGTATTAACTCCTTTCTGTAATTCTGTTCTTGCATTGAAGTAGGCTGAAGTTCATTGATTTCATTTGCAGTTTTTGTTATGCTGTACGCACAGATAATGAAGCGAAGATTGGGTGAATTCCGCGGTCCATGACTGGGGCGCCTGGGATTTCATGAATTAGAACTTTCGGAAGATCGAGAAGAAATATCAATGGCTACTCCTGCAGGTGACGTCACCGACACCATGGGATTATTGATATGAAGAAAAAGGTTGTCATTTTAGGAGCAGGTCTGGCAGGCTTATCCTGTGCTAATCAACTTATTAAGGAAGGGATCGACGTGACTGTATTAGAAAAGGAAAAGTTTGCAGGGGGGCTTGCGGCTAGCCATACAAGAGCAGGTTTTTTTTATGATTTGGGGCCTCATCGATTTCATTCGAACAAGGAGCTTGTGATTAATTTTTTGAAGGATCTACTGAAAGATAATATCATTTCGGTTGAACGCAGGAGTGAAATTTATTTTAACGATAAATTCATCATTTACCCGCTCGTCCTCTCAAACATCACTTCCTGTTTGCCGGGGGGTGTATTGTTCAAATGTTCTTACGATTACATCGCCGCGAAGATTAAGAATATATTCGATCCCGATCCTAAATGCACTTTCGAATCGTGGGTGGAACGGAATTATGGCAGAAAAATGTATGAGGTATTCTTTGGAGCCTATACTCAGAAGATCTTGGGTATAGAACCGTCTAATGTTTCACCTGATTGGGCTGAGCAAAGAATATCCATACCTGATTTATCCACCGCAATTATCAAATCCTTCGTTAAAACAAAAAATAATCCCCGTACATTTGCCTCCTTATTTTATTACCCCCGCGAAGGCGGTATTGGCAGAGTTGCCGAGCTACTTAAGGAACGGATATTAAGAAAAGGGGGTAAAATATTACTCAATGTGGAGGTCAAGAGGATTAAAAGCAGCAGATTCAACGGGGGAAAAGATGTTATTCAATCGGTAAGTTATGAATGCGCGGGGCAAAAATATGAGGAACCTCTAGACTATTTGATGTCTACAATTCCCATCACGGACTTTTTATTTTTGACCAAAAATAAAAATATTGACTTATCAATATGCGAAAAGATTAAATTTCGCTCTATTATATGCTTATATCTTGTTCTTAATTACGATCATTTCACTCCGAGTCATTGGATTTATTTGCCAGAAAGAAGGTTTTTCAGTAATCGAATTACAGAATTCAAGAACTTCTCTGATTACAGCCTCCCAAGTGATAAAACAATGATCTGCGCTGAGATCACCTGCCAATATAATGATAAAAAATGGAATATGGTAGAAGAAGAAATTAAAGACAAGGTGACAAATGATATTAGAAAACTGGGTCTTAAAGATGTGGATAATGGGGCCGTGGCCGACTATTTTTATCACAAAGTCAAGGAAGCATATCCTATTTACACTCTAGGTTATAAAGATAATATCGGCGTCGCTACTCGTCTACTTTCATCATTTCATAACTTGGATTGCTTTGGCAGAAACGCTTTATTTAAATATGGTAATATGGATGACTCGATCGAAATGGGTTTAAATGCGGCAGATAAATATTTAAGAAATTCAGAGATGAACGTTCATTCAGGAGATTACTGAATGAAGATAAGAAATTACATAAGTATGGGTTCCGGAGCCTTAAAGACAAATGTACTTGGGAATAAAATACCTTTGAGCGTGATGTTCTCTGTTACCAATCGCTGTACGTCTAAGTGTCTGTATTGCGACATTCCTTTGAGAAATCAGAAGGAATTGACAACTGGCGAGGCCCTGAGTTTAATTGATGAAATGACTGAAGCAGGTGTACAGAAATTGAGTCTTTGGGGTGGGGAACCTTTGCTCAGAGATGATATTGGCGATCTAATCGACCGAGCCAAATCAGGAGGTATGCTTATTAATATCGATTCAAACGGCTATTTGATACCAGTTAAACTTGATGAAATTAAACATTTGGATTTTATTATCCTTAGCTTTGACGGAGAGAAGGAATATCATGATAAAAATCGAGAGACGGGGGCTTATGATAAATTTTTTAGAGCAGTAAAAATAATTAATGGCCGGATCCCGATCTGGACTTTGACGGTTTTAACAAAGTACAACATTAATTCCGTTGATTTCATAATTCAAAAGGCAAAGGAATACGGTTTTCAGACCATGTTTCAAGTTCCGTACCACCCTGTCGGAATCGGATCTCAAAACGATATCTTCGCCAAACCAAATGAATATCAGAGAGTATTTCAATACTTGATTGATTTGAAAAGAAACAACGCACCAGTCATTTCATCGACAAATTACCTAAGAATAGTGGCCCAATGGCCATTTTTCCCTGAAACTACAAGTAATGACTCTTTTAACGGTAATCCTAAATGTTGGGCAGGTAAGTTGTTTTGTAACATCGATACCAATGGAGATATGTATCCCTGCTCCCCGATGATTAACGGATCCAGTCGGCTGAATATCCTGGATAAAGGTTTCAAGGATTGTTTCATGGAACTCCCGACTCCACCATGCCGGATCTGTCTAAGTGCATGTTCAGTAGAGGCAAATTTGGCGTTTTCTTTTGATGCTCTAACCATTTTGGAATGGGCCAGGAATTTCAAAAAGACAAAAAAATCAGGCATAAGCGAAGTTGACAATGGAAGCGGCTGGAGCTAATCGTCTGGCGGTTGGCGCTTCTTACGGTTAGGGCTCCAGCCAAAAGAATTGGTTCAAAATAATTAACATCATCCACGCCCTGGTTATCAAACTTTCCAGGGCGATCCATGGTGTTGAATACTCAACCCAAACTCCTTATCGCTACCATATTGATCCCGGTCCTGGCCGTTGGCGGGCTTCAGCTAGCACTCGTGCCTATCCGGCATTTCGATCCGGATGAATTCCAACATCTCTACAGCGCCTGGTGCATCTCCAAGGGGATGCTGCCATACAAGGACTATTTTGAACATCACACCCCCTTCCTCCACTTCTTGCTTGCCCCGTGTTTCCGTTTTTTCAATGTAGAAACCGATCCGGATCAAGCCACTTCATTCATTTTCTTCACCCGTTTGGATGTGGATTTTTACAGGTGTGATATTCTGGCTCACCTTCACTCTTGGCAAACAAGTCAAGAATCCCTGGGTTGCATGGCTGGGCACTTTATTTCTGGTCACGACCCCGATGTTTCTGGGAAAATGCCTGGAGATCCGGCCGGATGTGTTAGCCACGCTTCTTTGGCTTGCATGCCTCTCGTGCGTGATCCGCGTCATGCGAAGTGAAGGCCGTAGCCTCTGGGGCTTTGCGTGGAGCGGCTTCTTCTTAGGATTGGGGGTGATGTGCACGCAGAAAATGCTGTTTGCCATCCCTGGGCTTGCGGCCACCATGGGTTGGTACGTCTGGCATCAGAAAAAATGTCAAAGTACCAAGGGCCAATTTGGATTTTGTTTTCCCAGATTGTCGGCTTTTGTCTCCCGGTTCTGATGATTCTCGGGTATATTGCATTGAGACACGGGTTTTCCCAATTCATCGATTACAACTTCAGGAAATGGAAAAATGACTTATCTTTATAGAGGCCTTAGGCCAGATCGTCCCGTTGTAAACCGATTGCGAGGATGTCAGGCTGTCAGCGCAGCCAGTATGCTTGTAAAGAGAGATACATTTTTAGGAGTAGGGGTTTTAATGAGAGCCTAAACAGTATGGAGGATATTGACCTGTGGCTTAAGGCTACCTCTAAAAATATCATTCCTGCGAAAGCAGGAATCCATAAGCTCATGACATAACTAGACTCCCGCCTGCGCGGGAGTGACGAATTAGAAATTATTAGAGGTTCCCTTAAGATGTGCGATCAAGGGATGAGGGTTGTTTATACTCCAGAAGCAATCCTTTCCTATGAAGGAGCGTACCACGGTAAAAGTTGTTTACAAAATTCATCCATTCTGGTATCTAAGTGGGGTGATAAAATAAGAAACGACTTAGAAAGGTTTTTGCAGGAGGACGGTTTCTATCTCTGGAAAAGAGAAAATGGCTCTTTAGAGGCGAAACCCAAATGTCGAGAAGTTGATCTATGAATACAGAAGTGCCGATCTAATGCCTTCATTTTAGGTTGAGAATGAAAACTGCTTTGATCATAGGTATAACGGGCCAAGATGGATCCTATCTCGCTGAGTATCTATTGGAAAAAGGTTGGGTTTCTTTCACAAAAGCCCTATCCCCTCCCGATGTCAATTTTCGATAATGTAACTTTTGGACCGAGAATTCACAGGATGAATGGTCAACAACTCCTTAATCAGATAGGCAACTCGAAAAGCATATTTCAGTCGATGCTTTTTCACAGAACCATCAGCGCGTGGAGCGATCCGGAAAAAACCAAGAAATGAATCTCCTGGTTGAATACTACCTTCGGCTGGCTGGCCTCTGGGAAGAGGTCCGGGAGAGGTTGCATTCCCCGGCAACCAACCTCTCCATTGGCCAACAACAACGGCTTGCGTTGGCCAGGGCCCTCGCTGTTGAGCCCAAGGTCATCCTCGCCGATGAACCCACTTCGGCCCTTGACCCCATCTCTGCCAAACTGATTGAGAAACAGTTCAGGGTCCTGAAAAACAATTACACAATCGTGGTGGTCACGCATATCCTCCGGCAGGCACGCCGTATTGCCGATTATGTGATTTTTCTATACATGGGCGAGTTGGTTGAACAAGGACCTGCTGAACAGTTCTTCGGGTCCCCCCGGGATGAAAGGACTCGTGCTTATATTTCAGGGGAGATCAGTTAAAATAAGAAAGGAACTATGACAAAGATATTGAAGGAGCACCCAGTGGATCATCTTGATCAGTTAGAAAATACAAGCATCTATATTTTGCGGGAAGCCTACGCCAATTTTAAAAGCCTTGGAATGCTCTGGTCTATCGGAAAAGACAGCACGGTTCTTCTCTGGTTGACACGGAAGGCCTTCTTTGGCCATATCCCCTTTCCCCTTATTCATATCGATACGACCTATAAACTTCCAGAGATGACGGCGTATCGGGATCGGCTAACAGTGCAGTGGCGTCTTAAAATGATCTATGGGATCAATGAAGAGGTCCTCCGAAACAGGGAGACCTTCCCAAACGATAAAGTGGACCGAATCACCTGCTGCCGTTTGTTAAAAACAGAGGCCTTAAAAAATACGTTAAATGGCAAAGGGCCCCGCTATGTCTTCAATCATAAAAAAGGGAAGTATGAACTGGATAAAAGCCATGAGCCTTTCACAGGTATTATTGCCGGGGTCCGGGCGGACGAAGAGGGATCGAGATCCAAGGAACGGTATTTCTCTCCGAGGGATCGAGAAAATCTCTGGAATTTGGGAGATCAGCCCCCTGAGTTCTGGAATCAATTTAAGACAGACTTTGCTCCAGGAACCCATGTCCGTATCCATCCCCTGCTCGACTGGACGGAACTAAACATATGGGAATATATCGACCGCGAAAAGATCCCCACCGTCTCCCTCTACTATAATCAAGGAGAGGGGAAGAGATATCGTTCCTTAGGATGTTATCCCTGCACGTTTCCCATCGATTCGGAAGCGAGAAATCCGACAGAAATCATAGAGGAACTTCGAAGCGGAAAATTGAAGAATATTGCGGAGAGGTCGGGCCGCGCCCAGGACAAGGATGACGGAGGGGGATTGGAGACGCTGCGAAGAGAAGGGTACATGTAATTCGGGATACGGAATAGAGATTGTGGATTGCGGAATGAAAGAAATAGAAAGAAAATAGGGAAGTCCTATTGGGCGGATATGAGAACGGAAACAAATAGAGAAAAAATGGACATTGTGATTGTGGGTCATGTGGATCATGGGAAGAGCACAATCATTGGCAGGCTCCTGGTAGATACCCACTCATTGCCAGATGGGAAATTGGAACAGGTGAAGGTGACCTGCGAAAGGAATTCAAAACCCTTTGAATATGCCTTTCTGATCGATGCCCTTAAAGATGAACAGGCCCAGGGGATTACGATCGATTCAGCCAGAGTCTTTTTCAAAACGAAAAGGCGACACTATCTCATCATGGACGCTCCCGGCCATATTGAATTCTTAAAAAATATGGTGACCGGGGCATCCAGGGCTGAAGCAGCCCTTCTCGTGATCGATGCCCACGAAGGGGTTCAGGGGAATTCGAGACGTCATGGTTACATGCTGTCCATGCTGGGGATTAAACAGGTGGCCATCCTGGTCAACAAAATGGATCTGATGGATTATCATCAGGAAGCCTTTGAGAGGATTGAAACCGAATATAAAAAATTTCTTTATCAGCTCAACATGGAACCATCCTGTTATATTCCCGTCAGCGGTTTGATGGGTGACAACATTGCGGCTTCCAGTTCCCGCATTCCCTGGTACAGCGGTCCCACGGTTCTCGATGTTCTCGATCAATTCAACAAAGAAAGACTCCCTATTGATAAGCCCTTCCGGATGCCGGTCCAGGATGTATATAAATTTACTAATTTTGGAGATCAAAGACGGATCATTGCCGGGACCATAGAAACAGGAATGCTTAAAGCTGGTGACGAAATTATCTTTTTCCCTTCTGGTAAAAAGAGCCGGGTGAAAGCCATCAAGTACTTTAATTCTGCCCCGAGAGAAGTGGCGACGGCAGGTTATGCTGTGGGCTTCACTTTGCAGGAACAAATTTATATCCCGAGGGGAGAGACTGCCACTAAAACAAATGAATTAAGACCTAGGGTCACTTCAAGGCTAAGGGTAAACCTCTTCTGGCTTGGGAAAGAGCCAATGGTCAAAGAAAAGGAGTATCTCCTCAAGATCGGAACAGCGAAGGTCCCGGTCTCTTTGGAGGAGATTCACCGAGTCATGGATGCCTCAGACCTCCACTTGCTGGACCGAAAAGACGGAATTGACCGCCATGATGTCGCTGAATGCAATCTGAAACTCAAACGGCCTATTGCCTTTGATCTGGCAGAGGATATCTCCGTAACCGGCCGGTTTGTTATTGTTGATCGGTATGAAATTTCCGGAGGTGGGACCATCCGGGAAGCCTTGGAAGATGAACAGACCTGGGTGCGGGACAAAGTCCTCCTCAGAGATATCAAGTGGGAATACAGCATGCTCTCTCAAGAGCAGCGGGCAGAAAAGTACAATCAGAAATCTTCGTTAATCCTTATCACGGGCCAAAAGGATTCGGGCAAAAAGCCGATCGCAAAAATGCTTGAAGCTCAGCTTTTTTCCGAGGGGAAATTTGTCTACTTCCTGGGAATTGGGAATGTGCTTTACGGGGTGGGTGCCGATATTAAAGGAAAAAACGACCAGCGGCAGGAGCATCTCCGGAGACTGGCAGAAGTGGCTCATATTCTTCTCGATGCCGGTGTAATTTTGATCGTCACAGCGATTGAATTGGATCAGGAAGATCTGGAGTTGATCAAAACGACCATCCACCTTGACAAAATAGGGACCGTCTGGGTTGGTAAGAATGGGACCACGGATATTCTCTGGGACTTAAGAATAGAAGATGGCAAAAATCTTCAAGAGGCCGTTGACCGGATTAAAGGGATGCTCCAGGAAAAGGGAATCCTTTCCAAATCAATAAATCATTCATAATGAGGCTCCACTTTTTTCCGTGGGCCTCGTCGACTTCAGATCGAGGAACTGGAAGCCCGTTTCGGAAAGAATCCCGCAGCCTTTCTCCGGGTGGGTAGAAATCTGGGAGGGAGCGACGAAAGATCACCTTAAGGTTTTTGAGGAAATTTTAAGTTTATAAAGGAGGGAGAAGGTAGATGAAAAAAGCTTTGATTACAGGGATTACGGGACAGGACGGAAGTTATCTTTCGGAATTTCTTCTCGAAAAAGGCTATGAGGTCCATGGAATTGTAAGGCGATCAGCCATTGAAGATCCTGAACATCGAATGTCAAGGATTATTTATATCCTTGACAGAATCGTCATACATGCCGGATCTGTTGAAAGTTATCCGAGCATCTTCAATGTGGTAAAAGAGGTTGAACCGCATGAATGTTACCACCTTGCGGCCCAGAGTTTCGTTACCTATTCCTTTGATGACGAGTTCTCAACACTCTTGACCAATATCAATGGCACCCACCATATCCTTTCGGCCGTAAAGGAAGCAGTTCCATCTTGCCGAATATACTTTGCGGCCTCCAGTGAAATGTATGGAAATGCGGGAGAATCCCCTCAGAACGAGAATACCAAATTTAGACCGAGATCGGCCTATGGGATCTCTAAGCTCACTGGGTATCACTTGGCCAGAAATTATCGGGAAGTCTATGGCATGTTCGTCGTCAATGGCATCCTTTTTAACCATGAATCTCCCCGTCGAGGCTTTGAATTTGTGACGCGAAAAATCTCGTCTCACGCTGCAAAAATCAAACTTGGGTTGGCTAAGGAACTCCGATTGGGGAACCTGGATGCCAGAAGAGATTGGGGCCATGCTAAGGATTATGTTAAGGCGATGTGGATGATGTTACAAGCTGATTCTCCCGATGACTACGTGATTGGCACGGGTGAGAGTCATTCAGTGGAGGAGTTTACCCAAATCGCCTTCGATTACGTAGGATTAGGTTACAAGGAATTTGTCATCACAGATGAGAAATATTACAGACCAGCAGAAATTTATAATCTTGTGGCTGATGCTTCTAAGGCGAGGTCAAAACTTGGATGGGATTACGCATATCGATTTAATGATCTTGTGAAGGAGATGGTGGAGAATGATCTTAGACTCTATAGCAGGAATGAGCGGGAGACGAGAAAGATTAAAAAGGAGATGATAAGTCAGTGAAGGTGGCTATTGTTCATGATTGGCTCACGGGCATGAGGGGAGGAGAGCGGGTTCTCGAGGTCTTTTGTGAACTCTTTCCCCAGGCCCATCTGTACACCCTGTTGCATATCCGCGGCTCCGTTTCACCCCTGATCGAAAGGATGCCCATTAAAACCTCATTCATTCAGAATCTTCCTTTTTCAAAAGGAGGCTATAGGAAATATCTCCCTTTATTCCCATTGGCTGTGGAAAGTTTTGATTTAAAGGGATATGACTTCATCTTAAGCTGCAGCCATTGTGTGGCCAAAGGGATCCTCCCGCCGCCGGATGCGCTCCACATCTCTTATGTGCTAACGCCTATGCGATATGCATGGGACATGTATTCAGATTATTTCGGGGGAACGAGAAATAGATGGATCCCTTTTTTCATGCATTATTTAAGAATGTGGGATGTCACCTCAAGCCAACGGGTCGACCATTTCCTATGTGTATCTAAACACGTGGAGAATCGGATCAAGAAGTTCTATCGAAGGGAAGCCATTGTGATCCCTCCCCCTGTAGAGACCAAGCGATTTAAGATCCGTGACAAACAGGAAGATTTTTTTCTTATCGTCTCCTCTCTCGCACCCTATAAGAGGATCGATCTGGCCATAGAGGCCTTAAATCAGTTAGGGTATCCTTTGAGAATCATTGGCTCAGGTCCGGGTGAAAAGAGGCTCAGGTCGATGGCTCGATCGAATGTGGCATTTCTGGGATGGCAACCCGATGACGTGGTGGCGGATTTTTACTCGAAGTGTCGAGCCCTCATCTTTCCCGGGGAAGAGGATTTTGGCATCGTTCCTCTTGAAGCCATGGCCTCCGGAAGACCCGTGATCGCCTACGG
>Ga0214473_10002150_pt1 | contig 24584 bp, 39 predicted proteins | sample RVTome_7_FD_203509 | JGI IMG/M metagenome (GOLD analysis project Ga0214473, IMG submission 203509) | Soil microbial communities from uranium-contaminated site in the Upper Colorado River Basin, Wyoming, United States - RVT98D197 | ecosystem: Environmental > Terrestrial > Soil > Contaminated >... | reverse complement strand
AAGTCCTTACCCAACCCGTGCTTGACCCGACCTGAATACTTCCGATTGCCCAGGCGTCCACAACTCCCAGATTCGTGTCCACGTTTGTGTCTGTTACTCTTAACAACACTTGATACGTTCCTTCCGGAGCTCCGGATTCGTTTGAAATGGGACCTTTGAAGAGCCAGCTGTCATTACCGGTAGATGAACCGAGAGCTAATTCCTTGGTCCCCGAAAAAATCCCGGGAGCTTCAATCAATACAGAACTTATGGTGTCCGAGCCCTGGTGATCGAAAACCTCGACTGAAATTTCCGTGAGGTCGGCTCCGGAAAGCGAGATCCCGTCGAGTAGCGATGCATTAATTTTATAAGCCTCATTGCAGTTGGCGTCCGGGGGAAAATCGTTTTCAGGGTCGACAACTACGCCGGCTACTTTACGCCAGCACGCGTCGACCGCGTATCCGAATCTCAACGGACCGGACGGCAATCCAATTAGCACGGTCCTTGTGGATGTCACGCCGGGAAGGAACATGTTCCGTGGTTTGTCGGATTCGTAAAGCACGTACGGATTTAAAGTAGCTGTGAGGTTCCCGCCCGGAGCGTATTTCCCCTTGTAGTATTTCAACAAATCGGGACCGGGACCGGTCTCGGGAAACTCGGTCGGATTGTACAGGGAAGTGTAACCGTCGGGATTTAACATTCTGAATGTGTTTTCACCCAGTGCGACAATTCTGCTGTTATCCGGGAATGTAAAATCTCCCTCGGAGATAAATATGCCCCGCACGTCAAATCCGGTCAGGTTAAGGTTGCCAGGGACTGGGTGAGTCAGTGTAAGATCGGCCTTCAGGGTCGACGAATCCGGGAAGGAAATGTTCTTTACGACAAGGCAGTTCGCACATGTCGGTGATTCGAGCAGTTTTGTCAAGTTGAGATGCATTGCTGAAGTGCGCACGGGAATGACATCTGCACGATTCTCTCCGGGCACGATTTCGATTTCCCAGAATCCCCAGAGTTGTCTGTTCGATGAAAATTTTTCTCCCGGCGCAGATTCGCCAGAATAACCGGGGATTGCATTTTCATCTGGGAGTATTGTGGTACTTTGCGTTGCACAGCCTGCCAGGACCATGCTAAGCACATTGGCCAAAGCGATCAATCTGATTTTCATAGGGAACCACCATCCTGATAAATTAACTTTACCCTACAATATAAACCCAGTCTATAGATAACTGGAGAAAAAGAAAATATTTCAAGTGTAAATTTAACTTAGTGAATATATTTACCCTGAGTTAATGTATCGCTACATATATGCAGAAATGGATTCAACCAAGCTCGCTGAACGCTGTTTTCAAACGATCCAGCCCGGACTTGATCGTCTCGCGATCCGCCGCGTATGAGAGGCGGATATACCCCTCCCCTGCCGGACCGAATATCGTGCCCGGAAGTACCGCGACACCGTATTTGTGCAGCAGGATCGACTGCAGTTGCCGCGATGTTTTCCCCTTGTACTTCGAAAACTTTTTCACATTGAGAAAAGCGTAAAACGCGCCCAGCGGTTTACTAAGAGAGACCCCGTCGATCGATTTAAGTCCCTCGTAGATGATGTCGCGTCGCGCTCTGAATTCGGCGATCATCTTTTGAGACTCTGTTTGATCGCCGTGCAGTGCCTCATCGCCCGCGACCTGCGTGAACGACGCCGTGTTGCAGTTGATCAGGGTCATAAGGTCGGTGAATTTTTCGGCGAGGGCGGGGGATGTCACCGAAAACGCGAGGCGCCATCCGGTCATGGCGTAGGTTTTTGAGTGCCCGTCAAGGAGAATCGTATGTTCAAGGAAATCAGGGATGTCGAGGATGCCGGAGTGCTCGCGGTCATACACAAATCGGTTGTAGATTTCGTCGGAGAAGACATAAAAACCGAACTGACGGGCGAATCCGGCGACGAATTTGAAATCGTCCGCTTCGAGGATACCGCCGGTCGGATTTTGCGGACTGTTGAGGAAGACGATTTTAGTTTTGGATGAAACCATGGACGCGAACATGTCGTGGTCGAATCGCCATCCGGATTTTTCGTCGAGCGGGAGACGTCGGACAATTCCGCCGAACATTTTCATGCTCTGCTCATAGACCGGAAAGGTGGGGTCGAGGATGATCGCCTCATCGCCGGGATCGATCAGCGCTGCGCAGGCGAGGAAGCAGATCATCGACCCTCCGGGCTGGATGACAATATTTTTTCCATCGACAAACCCGACACCGTATTGCCTGTTGACGTACTCAGCGTAACGGTCGCGCAGCTCCGGGATTCCGGCCGAGTGGGTGTAGTGGGTGTAATGGTTGTCGAGCGCCCATTTCGCCTTGTCGATTATGTTGCGGGGAGTATCGAAATCCGGCTCGCCGAGCATGAGATAGGCGATGTCCCTGCCGCTTTGTTCGAGCGACCGCGCCTCAGCGACAAGGCGGAAGGAGTTATCGTCCCGGCAGTCGGAAATCCTGCACGCGAATCTGTTTATAAACGGACCATTAGAAAAAACGGAACTCATCATGAAGACCAGCCAGTCTTGGATAGATAAGCACTACTGCGATGTTAAGTTATAATCGTTTACGTGTTGAAATTCAATAGGTTAAAGCGATATTTTTATTTTTGGGGGAGATATCCGAAGCACATTCCATCGATATCCTCATGTCATTCCACCCACTCTTTTACTTCAGGCTTTTCCTTCGGCGACACGTACACCTCGACCGTGTTGCCCATCGGGTCCATGACCGAATATCCCCAGTATGAGTCCTGCCTCCATTCGGGTTTCCCGGAAAATGCCCTGACACCGGCGTCACGGAGACGTTTCACGGTCGCGGCGAAATCCTCCTTTGGAACCTCTATCGCCCACGAGACCGCATCGTGACTACCGCCCTCGTAACCGGGCTGCCACGTCCACTCGTCCTTGACATGCACCTTCCCGTGCGTTTTGAAGAACATAAAATCGAGTCCATCGCACTTGTAGGCGAGGTAGCCGAACTGCTCCTCGTTGAAAAAAGCGGACTCCTGCATGCCGAGAAGGTCGGTGTAGAAATTTTTCATCGCGGCGATGTTGTTGCACATCGAGAAGATGAATCTGACATTGACTTTCGGCTTCGGTTTTTCGTCGGGCATTTTTCTCTCTCCTAATGCGGACCGGAGGTCCGCAGTCCAGCGGGCGGGACTCCCGCGCTCCTGTTGAGTCGTAGCCCTGCATCACCGATGCCGGGTTTACATATATGAATCCCGGCAACGGCGTTGTCGGGCTGCGGACTATATATCTCCCTCTTTCATACAGCCTTCCGGCAAATCGTGACTGGACAGGATACCACACATCGATTTTCGCGACTCGACGCGGCGAAAAAAAATAGATTGACAAACGCCCGTATCGGTGCTAAACATAATTTAAGCCTATGACCGGATGCCTTGACAAGTTCGACCTCCTCTCAAGCGGGGCGATTTTCGATGTCACATGCGCCGAGGATCCCGCGCACCGCCTTACAAGGGAAGACATCCTGCGAAATCTCCGGATCGACAACATGGATGTCTTCAAACTGAAAACAAGCAGGCCAATCAGCATGCCCGGAGTGTCGGAAGTCACATCGTGCGGGCGAAAAATGCCGGTGCTGAAAATTCTGCAGACATCGCACTGCACCTACAACTGTAAATACTGCGCATTCCGCAAGGATTCGGATTCATGCCACCGTGAGACGCTGGAACCGTTCGAGCTCGCGCACATCACAAACGAGATGACTAACACCCGCATAATCGAGGGGCTGTTTTTGTCGTCGGGAATCGGCAAAAACGCGCGCACGACGATGACCAACATGGTCGACACGGTGAGGATTCTGAGGGAAAAATATATGTATCTCGGATATATCCATCTGAAAATACTTCCTGGGACTTCGGTGGATCTCATCGAGGCCGCGGGTCAGTACGCGGACCGTCTCAGCGTGAACATGGAGGCGCCGTCCGAAACCGCCCTCAAAGCCATCGCACCGAATAAAAATATCAAAGAGACCATTCTGAAACAGATGCAGTGGATTGAGACGCTTCGACGGAAACGGTTGATCCCGAGGAAAGTCGGGCAGACGACTCAGTTCGTGGTCGGCGGGAGCGACGATCCGACCGAGAATGATCGCGCGCTGCTGACTGTCGCGGGATATTTATATGATCAGCTCGATTTTCGACGTATCTTTTACTCGCCATTCAACCCTGTGCCCGGAACGCCTCTTGAAGGACGCAGCCCTGAGAATCCGAAGCGGTCGTTTCGTCTGTACCAGGCAGATTTTCTTCTGTCCAAATACAACTTCAAGCCGGACGATTTCACATTCGATGAAACGGGACGTCTTCCGCTCGACAGGGATCCGAAGGAAGCGTGGGCCGAGGCGCATCCGGAGATTTTTCCGCTCGACATAATGCGCGCGGAACCCGATCAGATAATGAGGGTACCCGGCATTGGCCCCCTGACCGCGAAGAGGATACTTCAGGGAAGGGTCGACGGGAGTTTAAGGTCGGTCGAGGATTTCAGGAAGATGGCACGTATGCAGAAGAAGGCATTTGAGTATGTAATGGTGAATGGGAAGGCGGCATCGGAGAAGCAGATTGTTGTGGGGGTAATGAAGCCGGAACAGATGGAGTTCGGTTATTAATTTCTTATATTCCAATATATAATTTTAGCGGGGACTGGCACACCGATTTCGCCTGACGTTAAGTTTCACTTTACCACATATCTTGACAGGCGAAATCGGGGTGCCTGTCACCGCTAAAGGATGCAGAATTAACGCCCTGCTTTATAAATGGGTTGAGGAAGTTCCTCTGTTTCCTCAAATGAACAGGCGATCGCATCGCGAATGTTGGCCTTCAACTCATCCCAAGACTCCGCTTCCGTGAATATTCCATGACCGAGCGACCGCGCCCAGTAGCCGCCTTCCTCCGCTTCGTGAACTTCGAAAATTATCTCAAGGTCGCTCATTGATTTACTCCGGCAATTGTCAATATTTTTCTGTCCCTTTGTTAATCGATTATACCAGAAACATCGGCTTTTCGGTTCGACAGTCCGGTTTACCTCAGTAATTCATCGACCAATCCGGATTGTGCTCATCTTCCGGTGTGTTCGTTAATCGTGTCGGATCTGTCGATGGTGATGCGATGTGTAATTTGTATATCTCGAAATTCCCGTCGCGGTTCGACGAAAACGCTACCCAGTCGCCAGACTGATCGAAACACGGCTCGACATCGTCCGCCGGATTGTCTGTAAGTCTACACATGAATTGCCAGGCAAACTTTTCGATGTCTATCAAGCCGATCTCCCAGTCGTCGCTCCAGTAATTCGTCTGAAAAACAAGATGCTTACCCGAATAATCGAACTGCGCATTAATAAGGTTGATCGGATCCTCCGGTGTGCCATTGAAAGCGGTGAACTGGGCCGGTACCCCTTCAAAGGTAATAAATAGATCGAGATTCCCTCCGCAGCCGGGATCGTCCTCGCTTGGACAGTTCACGCGCGCGGAAAAAGCGATTGTCTTTCCGTCGCGGCTTACCGACGGGCTGTAGCTCGCGATGAAGCCGGTATCCACAGACTCCTCGTGTCCGTCACCGGTGTAAATTTTCGTGAGGCCGATAAAATCGAACGGCGCTCCGATCAATGTGTTGAGGCGTCCGGTGAGAAGAAATCCCGGACCCCAGTCGAGCCCGACATTATCGAACTGCCAGCCCCCCTCGGTCATCCGGAGCATTTTCGACGGCTTCGAGAGCACCATTACCTCCCGATTTCCCCATCCCGTATCGAGCGAGTTCGATACGATCGCGAGAAACATGCCGTCCGGGGAAAATGACGGCAGGTTGTCGTCGCCGGGCGTGTTTGTCAGACGGTTTACGTGTGAACCGTCCGGGAACATCACGAAAATGTCGCCGTTCGGACCCACGCCGGTCTCGTAAATTCGAGTGAACGCGATAAGGCTGGGAACCTTCGTACCGAAATTAACCCCGAGGATTTTCGTGCCGCCGTTCGTGTCGGGGACGGTGAAGAACGACCCACCTCCTCCGCATGAGAGCAGGAGGGAAAGGAGTCCGGTGATGATCAGTTTAATCGTCAAATTATTCGGCAAATTATTCATGACAGTGACCAACCTTTTACCAATATCATAAGGATACGAGAAGTTACAATATTGCGCAAGTGGGCAAGTCGTGAAAAATACCCTGGCGTTTGGTCAGGACGGGTTCTGTGTAATTTTTATGAGGATTGGTTATATTACAAATTAAATAAACTGCATATTAAAATAGCAAATTCTAAAAATTGTGGGGGGAGTTACACGGCGCTCATTCTTAAGTTGTTTATCTGGCACGCTTTCTTAGTTGTATTTGTGATTAAGTCACTTCGTTTTTTTGCTTCAGCCAGATCAAATTGACCGAAGATAGATTTAGCCAAAGGATGTCTCTTCATCAAAGCCATTTTCACTGTCAACCAGATAGCAAAAGGCATAGCTGCGGTCAAGATATGAAAACCCAAAAAGTGGGAAGCCTTTATCAATTTCGCCATAGGAGTAAATGTTTCAATTCCCTCTAATGTCAAATCGTTCCAGCGAAAATACCAGTCTTTGAGTGCCGGTTCCATTGCATCTAGCCTCCCTTTTAACTCTTCCTGAGTCTCGGGCAGATTAAGATGCTCAAAAACCATAATCAAACCAAATAGAAAAAATACGGGGAACTCCCTTACGTATCGAACAGCCCAGTTAACTGTGTTATAAAGACGGACAGCCTCGTCCTTGGGAATATTATCCGATTCGGCCAGCCATAAAACCTCGTCCCTCAGTTTAAATAGTTTAAACCTCAACTTAACATACTCATAGTGTCCCTTTATGGAAACACCGAGATAAATCGCAAAAATCAAGATTAGTATTGAAATCATGATATACATCTTAGGCACCTCCATCATTCTTCCGCACGATCAGCATCATCATTACCTAATGATGACTTATAGTGATCACTATTACTGGACTTCAGCTTCTGTTCAAAAACTATATTCTGCCAACGGTCGCGCTCCTTAGTAACTCGATCTATTTCATCTTTAAGACTATCACGGACAAGTATGTGGTACTTCCAAAATATATAAAGCCATGCACCAAGCAAAATGACAAACCCAACGCCTACGGTGCCAATGCCATCCTTGTCATTTAAAAAGAAATCCCTAAGCTGGTCTATCGAACCCAAAAACTGCCTCCGTCTCTAACCTGCAAATTATTCACAAAATAAGTATAACAAAAATGCCAGAAAATGACAACTTCAAAATACTCCTGGATTTTTTCCAAATATACCTGCATTCACCCCCAAAACCAAGTGCAAATTTCCACATAATACTAACATTACACGTTTTATAATCCTGCTATCGCTTCGAGAACTGGAACTTCTTGCGGGCTTTTTTCTGACCGTACTTCTTCCGCTCCTTGATCCTCGAATCGCGAGTGAGACATCCCGACTCCTTCAACTGCGCCCTGAACGTGGCGTCGAACTCGACAAGCGCCCGCGCGATCCCGAGTTTGAGCGCGTCCGCGTGACCCGCGATCCCGCCGCCGTGGATATCGGCGATCACGTCGAAGTCCGCGGTTTTGCCGAGGACCTTGAACGGCAGCATGGCGTCGCTGATCTGTTTCTGCCTCTGGAAATACACATTTACATCCTTGCCGTTGACGAGAACGCTTCCGCCGCCGCGCGCAAGACGTACGCGCGCTATCGCGCACTTCCGTTTTCCGGTTCCCCTAACGTAACTTACTGCCATCAGCTTTTATCTCCTCGCATCTTGCTATCAATTATGTATTTCGGAAACTCTTCCGGCTGCTGCGCCCTGTGACCGTGCCTCGGACCCTCGTCGGAGTAGACCTTCAGCTTCAGCAGCAGGGCGCGTCCAAGCCGATTTTTCGGAAGCATGTTCTTGACCGCAAGTTCGATGACCCTGCGCGGATCGCGCGCCATCATTTCTTCGAACGTCCGGCTTTTGATCGCTCCCGGGTAACCGGAATGGCGCCAGTACATCTTGTCGGTCGCCTTGTTACCGGTGACCCTGACCCTGGCCGCGTTGACTACGATAACGAAGTCGCCGTTATCGACATGCTTCGCGAAATCCGGCTTGTGTTTTCCGAGCAGCACCATCGCTATCGCGCTGGCAGCGCGCCCGAGCACAAGACCGTCCACGTCAAGTATATACCACTTGCGCTCGACAGAAATATTATTCGGTGTAAATGTCTTAACCATTGTTTCTATCACCACGGGCGAAGGAACTTCGTCCCGCCCGAGTAATCACTATCTTTTTATTCCAAACTCTCCAAACTTTCCCGACCCGCCGCTTCTTTCAGCTCGTCCTCCGTGAATAGGACCTTTTCGAGGATAAGCCCCCTGGGATTGGCGTTGTAACGTACGCTGCCCAGGTCCGGATTTTCGATCGCGCTCCTGACAGCGCTTTCAGGTTCCCTGCCCTGAACAACCGCTATCAAAAGCCCGACCATCCGACGCACCATCTGGTAAAGAAACCCGGACCCGATAAACCTTATCTCTGTCAGGTCTCCATCGCGAGCGACGGATGTCTTTCGGATCACCTTGACAGGATTTTCGCCGGGTTCAAGCCTCGGGGAGAAGCTTCGAAAATCGTGCTCTCCCTCAAGGACCCTCAACGCCCGCTCCAGAACGCCGAAATCGAACGGCTTGTGCTCCTCGATGAAAAGGACATAGTTTCTTTTCATCGGCGGAAGCTCTTTCATCCGGAGAATCCGGTACAGGTAGACTTTTCCGACTGCCGAATAACGCGGATGGAACCTGAAATCGGTCTCCGCGACATCGGTCACCCGGATGTCGTCCGGCAGAAGCCCGTTGAGGCCATGTCGAATTTCGTCGATCTGCCTCGGCGCGCTGGTCCTGAATCCGATCACCTGTCCGAAAGCGTGCACGCCGGCATCGGTCCTGCTCGAAATTTTCGCCCTGACAGGGTGATCGAGCAGTTTCGACAGAGCCGCGTTGACCTCGGACAGCACGGTGCGATCGCTCTTCTGGAGCTGGCTTCCCGAGAACCCGCTGCCGTCATACTCCAATGTGGCCCTGATGGCCCTGAGCAACGGTCGGTTCATAATGACAATGTACAGAAAACTCCCGTCCGAAATTTTCCCACGCCCGCGAGTTTTTCACGAATGACCGGCATCTCAGCCTATTCCTCTCAGCCTATTCCTTGAGATTAAAGGCGACCACGGCAATCTCGGCTCCGTCGCCACGGCGCTTCCCGGCGTTGAAAACGCTGACCTCGCCGCCGGGATCCGACGACAGCCTGGGAACGATTTCCTTCGTCAGCTTCAGGATAAGCTCGCGGCTGTTGATCTCTTTCCTGATTTCCCTGAGGCTGCCCACATCGCCCTTCTTCGCAAGGGTAACCAGCTTCTGGACATACCGAGCCAGAGCTTTGGCTTTAGCCTTTGACGTGGTTATCTCGCCGAACTGGATCAGGCTTTTAGCCTGCGTTTTCAAGAGCGCGATCCTTTGATCCGTCGGCCTGTTTAGTTTTTTATGTCCGTGTAAATGTCTCATTGTAAACACGACCCCTCGTTGACATGAGGGCGATATAATTATCAATGATCAATGTTTCTTGCTGGCGCGCCTGCGTCTGGATGGACCGGTCGGCAGCTCGAGTCCCATGGGCTCCAGCTTCTCACGTATCTCACGTAATGACTTCTCGCCGAAATTCCTGATCTTCAAAAGCTCGCTTTCAGGGGTCTGGATAAGCTCGCCGATTGTCGTTACGCCCATTTTCCTGAGGCAGTTCGCGGGACGGATCGGGAGGTCGAGAATTTCGACCGATTGGGCGAGAACTCCCTCGGCCTGCGACGGCGACTCCAGAGCGTACTCGTATTTGTCGGCGCTGGACGGGAACCGCGAGAACAGGTGGTAATAATTCGTAAGAATATTCGCCGCCTCGCTGATCGTGGCCTTCGGCGTGATGGAACCGTTGGTTTTGATCTCGATTGTCAGCTTGTCGAGCTCCGTGTCCTGACCGACGCGCGTGTGGGTAACGCTGTAATTGCATTTCAGGACCGGCGAGTACTTGCTGTCCATGAGGATTACGCCGAGAGGAGGCCTTGCGGTATCTCCCCATTTCGGATTCAGATGCGAGACTTTGTGGCGCTCGCTGGGGACATAGCCGACTCCCCTCGCGACCCCGATTTCAACCTTGAAGCCGGTCTTTTCATCGGTGATCGTTGCCAGCTTCTGTGTCGGATCGAGAATTTCGACATCCGGGTTGGGCTTGATATCCGCGGCGGTGATCTCGCCGATGCCGGACGCGTCCAGGGTCAGGATCGCGTAGTTGTCGGATCCCTTCAGGTGGACGGCGAGAGCCTTGAAATTAAGGAGAAGCTCGATTCCGTCTTCCTGGACGCCTGGTATCGTTGAATACTCATGCAGCGTCCTGTCGAACTTGATGTAGCTCACTGCGCTTCCGGTGATCGATGAGATTAGAACCCGCCTGATCGCGTTACCCAGCGTAGTTCCGTATCCCTGTGCAAGCGGAGTGATGACGAACCGCGACACATTCGGCTCGGTCGCATCAGGTTCTTCCGCTATGGTCGGCCTTACCTGGTTCAATCTTTCGATGAGTTCAAGGTCTCGGTCGAATCCGATAACGTCTCCTGATTCCTTTTCCACAACTGTAATATTGGCCATAAAGGTTCTGATCCTCCTGTTCACTAACGGGAATAGAACTCGACAATTAGGTTAACCTGTATCTGGTGATCGAACTGTCCTTTCTCCGGGGCATGTCTGAACGTTCCCCTGAGCTTGGTATAGTCCATCTCGATCCACGGGTAAGTGCAGTCTTCAGGATTAAGGTTGACAACCTCCTGGAACGGAGCCGCCTTCCGCTTCTGCGGCTTGACCTCGATGAGATCTTTGTCCCTGAGGCGGTAGCTGGGAATATTCACCGCCCGGCCGTTTACATAGAAATGACCATGGCACACAAGCTGTCTGGCCTGGGAACGGCTGGAGGCGAATCCCATCCGGTAAATCACGTTATCGAAGCGCCTCTCGAGGTTTTCGATCAGGTGGTCGCCGGTTACGCCTTTGCGCTGGGACGCTTTCGCGTAGTAGTTCTTGAACTGCCGCTCACTCAACGCATAGATCCTCTTCGCTTTCTGTTTTTCACGAAGCTGATTGTTGTAGTCGGAGCTGGTGCGCCTTCGCCCGAATTTCTGTCCTCCCGGCGGATGGGGATTGCGCCCCTCCTCCATGGAACATTTCTGGCTGAAGCAGCGGCTCCCCTTAAGAAAGAGCTTCGTCTTCTCCCGTCGGCAGTATCGACAAACTGGTCCTGTGTAACGAGACAACTGTCTTCTCCTCTACTTTTGCTTTTACTTTAACTTTGTTCTATCTTAAACTCTTCGCCTCTTACGAGGTCTGCATCCGTTATGCGGAACGGGTGTAATGTCCTTGACGATACCGAGTTCGAGCCCGCCCGACATCAGGGCGCGGATCGCGGCTTCACGGCCGCTTCCGGGTCCTTTCGTATAGACGTCGATGCGTCGCATGCCCAGGTCCTGGGCGACCCTCGCGCAGTCGCGGGCAGCCTGTGTGGCCGCGAACGGCGTGGACTTCCTCGATCCCTTGAATCCCTTCGTCCCGCCGGAACCCCAGACGAGCGTGTTGCCGTCCAGGTCGGTGATTGTTACGATCGTGTTGTTGAAGGTGGACTTGATATGAGCCTCGCCGTGAGGAACACTGCGTCTGGCTTTTTTCTTTCCACCTGCTTGTCGCTTCTTTTTACCCATGTGTCAATCTTATCCTTATTTCACGCCTGTGACCTTCTTCTTTCCGGCAACGGTCTTCTTGCCGCCCTTGCGCGTGCGTCCGTTGGTTCTGGTCCTCTGACCGCGGACCGGAAGGCCCTTGCGATGACGGAGTCCCTCCCAGCATCCGATCTCCATCTTTCGCTTGATGTTCTCGACTGTCTGCCGTCGGAGATCGCCTTCGACAGTGTAGTGCCGTTCGATCTCCTCGCGGATTTTAACCGTCTCTTCCTCGGTGAGGTCCTGCGACCGCTTGTTCGGATCAACTCCGGTCTTGGCGAGGACTTTCTGCGACGTAGTCAACCCGACCCCATAAATGTAGGTCAGGGCGATCTCGACGCGTTTCCTGTTAGGTATATCTATTCCTGCTATACGAGGCACTTACTCAGCTCCTTCGTCAACCCTGCCTCTGCTTATGGCGGGGATTTTCACAGATGACCATCACGCGGCCGTGCCGCTTGATGATCTTGCATTTGATGCATATTTTTTTAACACTGGCTCGTATCTTCATTTTAACCAGTCCTTTTCAGTCCTATTTCAGCCGCCAGACTATACGTCCCTTGGTAAGGTCGTACGGGCTCAGTTCGACCTTCACCTTGTCTCCGAGCGCGATCCGTATGAAGCTCATCCGGATTTTTCCGGAGATGTGGGCCAGAACATTGTGTTCATCCTTCGCAAGCTTCACGCGGACTTTGAACATCCCGTTCGGCAGCGCTTCTATCACTTCACCCTCGACTTCTATGGCGTCTTCTTTTGACATATTCTTTTCAAAATCCCGGGCTGTCAGGCGGCCTTCAACACCGCCATTATTCGCTCGGTGCCCGCCTCGACACCCCCGGTTCCGTCGACCTTAACCATCAGTCCCTTCGATTCGTAATATTCCGCTATCGGAGCGGTCGATTCATGGTAGACCCTGAATCTGTTTCTTACTGACTCCTCGTTATCGTCGGCGCGCTGGATCAGCTTACCGCCGCACTTGTCGCAGATGCCCTCGACCTTCGGTTTCAGCGTGAGCACATTGTAAACGGCCTTGCACTCGCCGCAGATCCGTCTCGATGTGAGCCTTTGAACCAAAAGCTCCTCTGGAACTTCCAGAAAAACCACTTTTTCGACCGGCTCAGTACCGCCGGGACCCAATTTGCTGAGCGCGTGAGCCTGCGCAAGCGACCTCGGGAACCCGTCCAGAAGCCACCCGCCTTTCGTGTCGTCATGCCTTAAGCGGTCCGCGATCAGGCGAATGGTCAGCTCGTTCGGGACAAGCTCTCCCTTTTCGACAAACGACTTCGCCTCAACGCCAAGCGGCGTTTCCAGGCGAATGTTGTCTCGGATGATGCTCCCGGTATCGATATGCGGGATGCCCAGTTTCTCCGCCACAATCGCGGCCTGGGTTCCCTTCCCGGCGCCGGGAGGTCCGAACAAAAGGAGTCTTTTAACGTAATTCGCCATAACTATTTCATGTCATCGTTACTTTCGTGTCATCCGCCACCGGCGGATGGAATTTCAGCTACATGCGCTTCCAGCGCATGTCAATTTAATAAGTACGCCCGCGGCTCCTTGACGAGTCGAAAGCGCTCTCATATCTCAGCATCGTCAGCCTAGCATCGAGCTCCCTGACACTGTCGAGCGCGACACCGACCATGATGAGGATACTCGTTCCCCCGATCAGGTTAAGTGTTTGCATATTAGGGAACCAGTATTGGTAAGCAAGGCTCGGCAATACAGCGACCGCGGCAAGGTAGCATGCCCCAAGGAACGTTGTCCTTTCGAGAATCCTCTCGATATATACCTGGGTCCTCGGACCCGGCCTTACGCCCTGGATGTAACCGCCGCTTTTCTTGAGATTTTCAGCAACGTCCTTCGGTTTGAAAGTTACGGCGGTGTAAAAATATGTAAAGATCATCGTCAGTAATGCGTAAAGGACATAGTAAAGCCAGCTTGCCGGGAACCAGCTTCCGAAACGAGCCAGCCCTGCCGCTATGGGATTCTCGCTCTGAATCGAGAAATAACTCGCGATCGTGGACGGGAAAAGCAGAAGCGATATCGCGAAGATGATGGGTATAACCCCCGCCATGTTGACTTTCAGCGGGAGGTTATGCGTATAGGACTCGTAAAACCTTCGTCCGACCTGCCTTCTGGCGTAATGCACCGGGATACGGCGCTCGGCCAGGTGCATGAAAGTGATGCACCAGATCATTCCTACCGCAAGGACGCTGAACAAAAACACGTGTTTGATTATGCCCGGCGTATCGCCTGCCGAGATCAGGTCCTGCGCGAAAGTGGAAGGAATACGGGAGATGATACCGGCCATAATTATCAGGCTGATGCCGTTGCCGATTCCGTGTTCGGTTATAAGCTCGCCGACCCACATCAGCGTGAATGTCCCCGCTGTCATTGTCGCGACGATAAGCGCCCGGTTCAAGTAATCCTGCGCCAGGTTGCCCGAATTCGGGGCGACTCCGAATTGCCACAACATTGAGAGGAGTCCGATAGACTGGAGAGCCGCAAGGAAGACGGTAGAGTAGCGGACGTACTGCTGGATGGCTTTTCGCCCGGCTTCACCCTCTTTCGAGAGTTGTTCGAATTGGGGGATAATTACGACAAGAAGGTTGAAAATAATACTCGCGTTGATATAGGGCATTACGCCCAGCGCAAAAATGCTGAAGCGTTTCAGCGAACCGCCGGAGAAGACATCGAGGAGATCCCAGATCGAACCGCCGCCTCCACCCGCGCCCTCGAAAAAATCGACAAGCCGCGCGGCATCGGTACCAGGCACGGGAATATGCGACCCGAAGACAAAAAATACGAACATGCCGAGCACAAAGTAAATGCGCCGTCGCAGGTCGGGGACCTGCAGCGCGTTTACGAATACGGTTGTGATCTTCTCGTTCACGCTTTCTTCCCTCGCTCGGCCTGGTTGCTGATTATCTCGACACTCCCACCCGCCGCTTCGACCTTCTCCATTGCGCTCTTGCTGGCTTTATGCACCGCGATCGAGAGCGGGCGCACGATTTCTCCACGCGCAAGCAGCACGATTTTCGTCTCGCGACCGCCTGCCAATCCCTTTTCCCGGAGGAGCGCAGGGGACACCCTGGTCCCTTCCGGAAGCTCAAGAGCCGCAAGCTGGTCGAGGTTCACGGGACTATATTCGATGCGATTCGGGTTTCGGAACCCGCCAAGCTTCGGGATCCGCCTGTACAACGGCAGCGCACCGCCTGCAAACGGGTATGGTTTCGCGCCGCCGGATCGGGATTTCTGGCCATTGCGGCCTCTACCGCAATATCGGCCCTGTCCGGCGGAAATTCCACGTCCCATTCTGCGACGCTTCTTGCTTGATGCCGTATCCTTGGCTAAATCCGATAGTTTCATCGTTATGTCCTTAGGAAAATCACTGATCGCTGCCCGCGCGACGCCGGGCCCGGATTTCGTCCATCGACTTAAGCTCCTTCAACGCCTCAAATGTCGCCCTCGCAACGTTTATCTGGTTATTTGTTCTGCCGATCGCCTTCGCGAGTATGTTATGAACCCCGGCAACCTCGAGAATGCTCCTGACAGGGCCGCCCGCGATGATTCCCGTACCGTCGCTCGCGGGTCTCAGTATGACTTTGGCGGCTGAATATTTCTTCACAATCGCGTGCGGGATGGTTCCCTTTTGCAGCGGGATGGTGATCATGCTCTTGCGGGCATATTCCTGCCCCTTCTTAATGGCGCCGAGCACGTCGCCGGCCTTGCCGTAGCCCAGACCGACCCTGCCCATGCCGTCGCCCATCGCGACGAGAGCGGTGAAATGGAACTTGCGACCGCCCTTTACGACCTTCGCCACGCGGTTGATATGGATGACACGGTCCAGAAGCTCGGCGGGTTCCGATATCTCCTCGATAATCTCCTCTTCGATAACTTCGATGATATCGCCGGGACGCACCGGGCTGTTGGGGTCACGGTTAGCAAATTGATTTTGGTCTTGACGAGTCACTTAATTTCTCCTGGGTTATCCATCGCTCGCATATACTTCATAGCTCCATCTATACTTCGTAGCTCCGCTATACTTCGTAACTTCGTTATCAGAACTTAAGTCCCCTCTTTCTGAGGGTATCGGCGAACTCCCTGATCTTGCCGCGGTAACCGAATCCGCCGTGATCGAACACGACTTCAATGACCCCGGCTTTTTTCGCCCTCTCGGCGAAAAGGTCGGCGACCCCGACCGCGGTTTTGATATTTCCCCCCGACTTCTTAAGCTCTTCGGTCATCAGGCTGTTAGCCGCAACGATTGTGTTGCCTGCTACATCGTCGATCGCCTGAGCATAAAAATGGTTAAGGCTCTTGTAGACGACGAGGCGGGGACGGGTCGCGGTTCCCTTGACCTTCTTCCGAAGCCTGCTGTGGCGCCTGAGCCTGAGTTGTCGTTTCTTCTTTGCGTCCATGGTCCTGATTCACCCGGTTTTATTATCCACCAGATCCGATCGCGCCGGCCTTACCGGCCTTGCGCCGTACTGTCTCGCCCGCGTAACGGATTCCCTTACCCTTGTAAGGCTCCGGCGGGCGAATTTCCCTTATATGAGCAGCGAACTGCCCGACCTGCTGCTTGTCGATTCCCCATAACGTCAACTCGGTCGGTTTATCAGCCGTCGCCTTGACGCCCCTGGGGATCGGAAGTTTCTTGGAATTTGAATATCCAACTTCAAGAACCACATCGCCGCCGGCAACCGACGCGCGGTAGCCGACTCCGACGAGCTCGAGTTTGCGGGTAAAGCCTTCGGTGACACCCACAACGATATTATTCACGAGCGAACGGTACAGCCCGTGGAAATTCTTGTGTTCCTTCAAGCCTGTAACGCTCCGGACAATAATCCTGTTGTCCTCGACCGTCACGCTGACAGTGTCGTTGACTTCGACCTGAAGGGATCCATGCTGCCCTTTTGCAGTCACAGTGTTGCCGTCCACGGTAACTGTCGTACCGCCGGGAATCGGGATCGACTTGTTGCCTATTCGGGACATAGTCTCCGATCGTTCGGGCCGTTTACCAGACCGAACAGATCAGTTCACCTCCCAATTTCCGTTTTTTGGCCTCCCTGCCGGTCATAAGCCCCTTTGAAGTGGACAAGATGCTCACTCCAAGGCCGTCGAAGACATAGGGGATCTCGTTGTACCCGACATACCGCCGTCGTCCGGGCACGCTCTCGCGCTTCAATCCCTTGATGATCGGGTCTTTTTCGCCCGCGTATTTCAGATAGAAGCGAAGCATTTTCCGGTTGTTGACCAGACGGATGTCGTAGCCCAGGATAAAGCCCTCCGCCTTGAGCACGTTCGCAATCGACTTCTTGAAGTTCGAGTACGGAACGTCGCAGGTCTTCTTGTTGACCATTGTTGCGTTGCGGAGCCTGGCCAGCATATCCGCAATGGGATCAGTCATGACCATAATCTATCTCTGCTCCTTCCAGTCCATGTTACATGTACCCATGCCGTAGTGTTTCTCCTTAGTCATGCTTTACCAGCTCGCCTTCCTCACCCCGGGTATTACGCCCTCGTGATAGAGCTGGCGGAAGCAGATACGGCATAACCCGAAACGTCTCAGGTACGCGCGCGACCGTCCGCAAACCCTGCAGCGGTTCTTGTACCGCGTCGGTTCATCTTTCCTGCGTTCGTTCCGCGCTATGACACTTTTTTTAGCCATTTATAGTTACCCTTGTCCTGGTCTGCCTTATTATTTGACCGCTTCTCTCCTGAAGGGACATCCCAGTTCCCTCAGAAGCGACTGCGCGTGCTTATCGTTCCTGGCTGTCGTAACGATCGTTATATCCATGCCGCGTACGCGGTCGATTTCATCGTAATCGATCTCCGGGAACACCAGCTGTTCCTTGATCCCGAATGTAAAGTTTCCGCTGCCGTCGAACGCGTTCGGATTCAGACCCTGGAAGTCTCTCACCCTCGGGAGGGCGATGCTGAAGAGCTTGTCCAGGAATTCGTACATCCGGTTGCCGCGAAGCGTTACGCAGGTCCCGACGGGCATGCCGGTGCGGATCTTGTAGGCCGCCTGCGACATCCGCGTCCGGGTCATTATTGGTTTCTGGCCGGTGATGATGGTCAGGTCCTTTATCGCCGACTCGAGAATTTTGATGTCCTTCGCGCCATCGCCGACACCCATGTTGATGACTACTTTTTCGAGCCTCGGGGCTTCCCACGGATTTCCTAGCCCCAGTTCCTTCATCAGGGCAGGCACGATTTCCTCGCGGTACCGTTTCCAGAGCCTCGAATAAGGGGTCCTCAAGGGACGCTCGGCGCTGACATCCACCTTGCTGCCCTCTACAGCCTTGCCTTTTTTCTTTTTATCTTTCTCAGCCATTTCTTTCTGTCCTCAAACCAATCAACTTATCCTCAAACCGATCAACTTATCCTTAAACCGCTCAACTCATTCAGACCTGGTCGAGCTGCTCCCCGCACTTACGGCACTGACGAACGTGAACGATTTTTACCTGATCATCGCGGCGTCTTTCGACCGTTTTCTTGCCGGGACGCATGTGCGCCTTGCAGTGCGGGCATACAACCACGAGGTTGCTGATATGGATCGGGGCAGGCATCTCCGTGATTCCCCCGCCGCCGGTCTTGCCCTCTTTGCGATGCCGTTTCACGATGTTGATGCCCTGAACCGTCGCGCGGTTTGTCATGGGATTGACCTCTATGACCTTGCCTTCCGAACCGCGGTCTTTTCCCGCCTGGACATACACCGTGTCGTTTTTCTTGACTCGAAGCCTGCAATGCTTCTTTGGCTTTACTTGTGCTCTATCTTTAGCCATCGCCGTTCTGTTTCCTTTTGTTTTAAAGAACTTCGGGAGCGAGAGACACGATCTTCATGAATTTCTGCTCTCTCAACTCGCGTCCCACCGGTCCGAAAACGCGGGTGCCGACCGGGTTTTTCCCATCGGGGGAAAGAATTACCGCAGCGTTATCGTCAAACCTTATCCTGGAGCCATCCGGGCGGGTCAGTTCCTTGTGAGTCCTGACAATCACCGCTTTCACCTTGGCTCCTTTCTTCACGTTACCGTGCGGAAGAGCCTTCTTCACTGATGCGACGATAACATCGCCAATCCTGGCATAGCGCCGTTTGGACCCCCCAAGGACCCTGATACAAAGGATTTCCTTGGCGCCCGAATTATCCGCAACTTTTAATCGAGTCTCCTGCTGGATCATCGCTGTTTCGTCCTTTTAATAAAACTCTCGCCGCTACTTGGCCTTCTCGAGAATACTGACAAGCCTCCACCTTTTGCGCTTCGACAGTGGTCTCGTCTCCTCGATGAGCACGAAGTCCCCGATTCCCGCCTCACCCTTGTAGTCATGCGCGAGGTATTTCTTTGTAAGGGTGATGATTTTGTCGTAGCTCGGGTGCTTCTTCTTGCGTTTTACGGCAACAATAATCGTCTTTTCCATCTTGTCCGAAACCACGTTGCCCTTCAGGGTCTTGCGGCGCGGAGCTTTGACGGTTGTATTTTCAGTAGTCTCGCTCATGGTTTCCTCGGTCACAGTGTCAGGTTTCTTTCAGTCGCGATTGATTTGAGCCTGGCGATCTCCTTCCGCACCTGCTTAAACCTTGCAGGCGATGATAGCTGCGCCACGGCGGTCTGGAAGCGAAGGTTGAAAAGCTCCTTCATGAGTTCCTGGTATCTTGTCCTGAACTCCACTTCCGGCATCTCGCGAAATTCCTTTATTTGATTCGTTGACTTCATCTTGTATCAGTCCCGTTCCGGTTTGCTTAATCTGTCTTCAATCTCTCTTCAGGAACTTTGTCCTCATTGGAAGCTTGTGACCCGCAAGCCGGATCGCTTCTTTGGCCATGGTTTCGGTAACTCCTCCGATCTCGAACATGACCGTTCCGGCCTTCACGACCGCGACCCAGAGTTCCGGGTTTCCCTTGCCTTTGCCCATGCGGGTCTCGGCAGGTTTCTTTGTGAGCGACAGGTGCGGGAAAATCCTGATCCAGACCTTGCCGCCGCGCTTAATATGCCGGGTCATCGCGATACGGGCCGCCTCTATCTGGCGGGCGGTCACCCACTTGCCCTCAAGAGCCTGTAGACCGAACTGCCCGAACGCGAGCGCGTTGCCCTTTCGAGCCACCTTGTCGGGGTAGCGCCGGTGCATTTTCCTGAATTTCGTTCTCTTCGGTTGAAGCATTTTATTTTCCGCCGTTCAGGTTACTATCAAAACTTTTCAGCTTGTCGGCACATCGCCGCGATAGATCCATACCTTTACGCCGATAACGCCATATGTTGTCTGAGCGATTTCATATGAGTAGTCGATGTCGGCCCGTAATGTGTGCAGGGGCACCCTGCCTTCACGAAATGTTTCCTGCCTTGCCATTTCCGAGCCGTCGAGACGTCCTTTGACCATGATCTTCACGCCCTGGGCTTTATTTTTCATAATCCTCGAAATGGCCTGCTTGCATACGCGCCTGAACCTTTTTCTTTCTTCGAGCTGCCTTGCGACAGCCTGTGCGTTCAGGGCCGCCGAGAGGTCGGGACGGTCGACAGACTGGATGTTGATAAGCACCTGGCTCTTAACATGCTTCTGGATGTCCCGTCTCACTCGCTCGATGTTGCTGCCGCCCGAACCGATGATAATACCCGGTCTGGAAGTGAAGATGACGATCTTGACGCGTCCGGGGTCGCGCTCGGTCTGGACCTTGTCCACCGCGCCGTTACGCCGGAACATCTTCCTCAGCTCGCGTCTGATGATAAGGTCTTCCTGGAGCACATCGGGGAAATTTTTCTTGGACGCAAACCATTTGGCATCCCAAGTCTTTGAAATTCCCAGCCTGAATCCAATCGGATTTACTTTCTGACCCATTACTCTTCTTCTCCCTTGGACGCAACAACCACAGTAAGATGGCTGAGCTTCTTGCGGATCGGGAACGCTCGTCCGCGAGCCCTCGGCCTGAACCGTTTCATGACCGGACCCTGATCCGCATAACACGTCTTCACAACAAGGTTTTTGACCTCGACATCATTATTGTGATCCGCATTTGCGACCGCCGACGCCAGAACCTTGTGAAGGGTTTTGGCATTCGGCGATGGAAGATGATCCAGAATGTTCAGCGCGGTCTGCGCGTCCTTGCCCCGGATCAAATCCAGCAGTCGCCGGAACTTAATGTGCGATCCTCGCACGAATTTACTTGTCGCCTTGACTTCCATCAGTCACTCCTTAGAAGCCCTCTCGTAATTAACCCTTCTTGCCGGTTTTAGCCTTGGCCTGCTTCCCGCCGTGGCCGCGGAACAGTCTCGTCGGGGCGAACTCGCCCAGCTTGTGTCCCACCATTGCCTCGGTTACGTAGATCGGCAGGTGCTTTCGACCGTCATGCACAGCGATGGTGTGCCCGAGAAACTCGGGGACTATCGTGCATGATCTTGCCCAGGTGCGAAGAACCTTCTTCTCGCCGGTCGTGTTCATTTTCTCGATCCTGGCGAAAAGCTTCGCGTCGACATAGGGTCCTTTTTTACTTGATCGTGACATGTTTTTAATTTCTTCCCGTTATCTTCTCAAAACATCAGCCGCGTCCAGACTTCCTGCGGCGAATGATGAATTTGCTTGTCGGATTGTGCTTCTTGCGGGTCCTGTAACCCTTGGCCTGGATGCCCCACGGCGAACATGGGGGACGTCCGGAGTTGCTCTTGCCCTCCCCGCCGCCGTGCGGGTGATCGCAGGGATTCATGACCGTTCCGCGGTTGTGCGGCATGCGTCCCAGCCATCTTTTCCGGCCGGCCTTGCCGATATCGATGTTCTCGTGCTCGATATTGCCGACTTGCCCGATCGTGGCGTAACAATCTACGTTAAAACGCCTGATCTCGCCGGACGGCATCCTGATCTGCGCCCAGATTCCTTCCTTCGCGAGAAGTTGTGCCGCCATTCCGGCCCCGCGCGCGACCTTCCCGCCGGACCCGGGGATCATCTCGATGTTGTGGATCTCGGCGCCGAGCGGAAGACGCTTGAGGGGAAGAGAATTTCCGACCGCGACCGGAGCGTCCGGACCGGCAACGATCTCGTCGCCGATCTTAAGTCCCACTGGAGCCAGAATGTAACGCTTGTCCCCGTCCTTGAACCAGATCAGCGCCACATTCGCGCTGCGGCCCGGATCGTACTCGAGGCTGTTGACCAGTCCCGGCACGCCATGATTGTCGCGCTTGAAATCCACAAGCCGGAGAAGCCTCTTGTGTCCGCCGCCTCGGAACCTCTGCGTGATGCGTCCATGGCAGTTTCTGCCGCCGCTGCTCTTCGCCCCGATAACAAGACCCTTCTCTGGCTTGCTCCCGCGCTTGAGATCGGGGTTCACCAGCGTGGTCATGAACCTTCGGGACGGCGTATATGGTTTGTATTTCTTAACCGGCATCTTTATGAACCGCCTTTCGGCATGTTTCCTTGTTCTCAGCCAAGATCTTCGTAAAGTTCAGGTATTACATCGCCTTTTTTGAGAGTCACGTATGCCTTCTTCCAATTGGGCCTTGTGCCGTGCGACCGAAATCCGCGCCCTTTGGCTTTGCCCTTGAAAATGGCGGTGTTTACATCGATCACGGTCACGTTGAACCGTTTTGCGACCGCGTTCTTGATGTCTTCCTTCGTCGCACGTTTGTCGACAACGAAAGTGTAAGTCCCTTCCTGCGGACCGAGATTCGATTTCTCCGTGACCAACGGCCTGACCAGAACCCTGTAAGTTTCCATATTATTACACCTGCCAGGTCGCCCGAACCGTCTCGAAGGCAGCCTCGTGCGATATGATTGTGTCGTTTTTCAAAAGATCGTATGTGTTGAGCCTCTCCGGCGGAAGGATGGTCACGCCGGGTACGTTCCTGAGGCTTTTACGGACGACCGTATATTTCTCATCAGCCGGAAGGACTACAAGGAATTTGCCCTCGCGCCCGAGCGATTCCAGCCACGCGATGGCTTTTTTCGTGGACGGTTCATCGATTTCGAGATCGCTGAAAAGAAGCCATGCTTCATCCTGAATCTTCGACCAGATCAGGTGCCTGAGCGCGGCTTTTCTTTCTTTTTTGTTCATCCCGATTGTGAAGTTCTTGTCCCTCGCAGGTCCCCAGGCGACACCGCCGTGGACCCACTGAATCGAGCGTGTCGAACCCTGTCGCGAGCGTCCAAGCCCCTTTTGCTTGAAAGGCTTTTTTCCGCCGCCTCTGACCATTGCGCGCGTTTTGACATGCGCGCACCGGATCCGGGCGTTGGCAAGCTGTCTTTTGAGACTCCGGGCGATTAAGACTTTATCCGGCTCGAACCCGTCGGGGATTGTGTCGACCACAACTTCTCCCCCGATCTTCCCTTTTATGTCGTAAATGTTCAACTTGACCACAATGATTCACTCCCGGCTTAAGCCTATAATCAGCTCCTGTCATCGGCTCCTTGGGATAATTCTCAGCAAACGGCCGTTCGGCCCCGGTACTGCGCCGCTAACAGCGACAATGCCCTGTTCCGCGTCTATCAGGACAATTTCGAGATTCTTGACTTTTCTCTGATCATTTCCCATGTGACCCGGTTTCTTGATACCCTTGAAAACACGGGCGGCATCCGTAGCGCCTGCCGACATCGGCTTCCGGTGTGTCTTGCTGATCCCGTGACTGGCGGGCTGGCCGTGGAAGTGATGGCGCTTGATAACGCCGGCGAATCCGCGTCCCTTTGTTGTACCGACCACATCGACTACGTCGCCGACCTTCACTTTGTCCCAGCGGATCTCCTGGTTTACTTCGAATTCGCCCGGATTGTCGAGACGGAATTCAGTTAAGCGGCGCCTCGGTTTCCCGGTGATATTTTTCTGATGACCGACCTGCGCGCGGGTCAGCCTGTGGCCCGGCACCGGCTCCCAGCCGACCTGTATCGCGGAATAGCCGTCGGGACCATCTTCACGCTTAACCTGTGTCACCGTGAGCGGCAAAAGCTCGACGAATGTCACGGTTATTCGGCTTCCATCTTCCTTGAAGATGTTCCCCATTTTTATCTTATGTCCAAGTAGTTCAAGCGCCATGACCTTTTCACCCGGCCCTGCCAATTATCTTAAATATTCATATATTTATAAAATAGACTGGCAAAATTGGGCCACATCACATTCGTTAAATACGTATCTCAGCGTCCACCCCGCTCGGTAGCTCTAGCTGCGTCAGGCTGTCGACAGTCTCCTGAGTCGGCCTCAGGATATCGATCATCCTCTTGTGGACTCGGATTTCGAACTGCTCGCGCGATTTCTTATCCACGAAAGGCGATCTGTTTACCGTTATCCTGTGAATCCTCACCGGAAGCGGAACCGGACCGACAACTTCCGCGCCCGACCTCTTCGCGGTCTCGACAATCTTCTCCGCGGATTTGTCCAGCAGATGATGATCGTACGCTTTTAGTCTGATTCTGATCTTATGCTTTGGCTTGGCCACTTTAACCGCTCCTTAACTCGCCTTACTTGATTTCCTTGTGAAGTGTGTGCCTTCGCAGAAACGGATTATATTTCCTGAGCTCGAGACGCGCGGTTGTGTTCCTGCGGTTTTTAATTGTCGTATACCTGGACGGCGTCGCGCCTTCAGCTTTGGCTTCGGTGCACTCAAGCGTGACCACAACTCGAACGTCCTTTTTCCCTTTTCCGCCTTTTTTCTTAGCCATTTTCAATTACCCCTTTTCACGGGTCAATGAAATTCCCTTACTCCTGGATTTTGTCGACAACGCCGGCGCCGACCGTTCGGCCGCCCTCCCGGATCGCGAACCGGAGGCCTTCCTCCATCGCGATCGGCGTGATCAATTCGACTTCCATCCTC
>Ga0214473_10002149_pt1 | contig 24587 bp, 18 predicted proteins | sample RVTome_7_FD_203509 | JGI IMG/M metagenome (GOLD analysis project Ga0214473, IMG submission 203509) | Soil microbial communities from uranium-contaminated site in the Upper Colorado River Basin, Wyoming, United States - RVT98D197 | ecosystem: Environmental > Terrestrial > Soil > Contaminated >... | reverse complement strand
CACCCGCGACGTGTGAGAGATAACCGAATGCCCAGCGTCGCTTCGCTCCGACCCCGGCCGGCTTGCGCCGGAACCGGTGGCCGGCATGCCTCCGGATTGGGTGGCCGAGATCACCGGAATACGCATCCGCGCCATTGGAGTCCATGGCGAAAGGACAGGGAGCCAGGGACTACGCCGCAGAGTGTCATTTCTTAAGCTCTGGTCGTAAATCTCTTGCTATCAAGGAAGCGGCGATTTCCCTTGCCTCCGAATTCCAGTGCGTATCGAGGGGGTAATAGAGAAACTTCCCCTCTCTTGCAGCCCGCTCAAACACGGGCGTCAGACTAATAAACCGTACGTCGACATCCCGGCACAGCTGGAACAACGCCGCTTCGGTATTCCCCTTCGCAGCGATTTGTGCGGCTCTTATCTTGAGCCAATGTTCCCCACTATCCATCGTCGAATATTCGGCGTATACGTGAGTCTTGGTCGGAATAAATATGACGATCGGCACGATATTGCTGTCCAGAGCAATCTGCCTGAGCTGCGTCAGAATGTTTTTCAACTCGCCCCAAGCAGCATCCTGCAGCAGGTCCTTCGCACCTCGCGTGTCCAATCTGTAATGGAAGACGGTCTTGATGTTTTCCCTACCGACATTTAGGATGACGAGTTCAGGATGAATGTTCTGTCCAGTACGAGCTCCAATTTCCCCGTGCCCATCGGCTAGGTGCGCTATACGACTTCCCAGATTCCGCATTGCGTCCCCTGACGCTCGCATGTACCGCCGCAACAAGTTCCTCGGTTGTAGGTCCCTTAGTAACATATCGTAATCGTAGTACGAGCGTCCCTCTCTCCACCTCAAGTACTGTCCCACATCCGTCATATCATTGCCTTCGAAGAAGGCCACTAATGCGAATTTCGGTTTGTGCTGAATCCCATAGCGTTTCAAGACTGCGAGGTAGTGAAATGGACCGTAGCCCCCGTGGCCGAAGTTGATGGTGCTCAATTGCGAAAGTCTCGAAAATCTTTCGCTGAACGTATCGGCCTCGTCAACGCCGAATTCCATGTAGGAATCGCCCAGGACGACAACTTGGACGAAGCGAGTCGCATTCGCGGTGCGGAAGCCGTTGCGATCATAGAGGGCGCGATAGGGAATGGGTGGCACCTGGATGCCATAGGAAGAGCTGTACAGGTCACCGCGATATTCAGAGTGTTCAATCCGATAAAACGCGCGAGTCCTGAATACCAGCCCGTCGTCAGGAAGGTATCTTTCCCTAAGTGCGTAGTAACGGATACTGGAGAGACCTAGTTGCCTGATAGAACTAGGAGGAAGGAGTTCCAGAAGGGCAAATATGACAAAGGAGGATGCAAGAAAGGAAGCGCAGCACACGAATGGCGCGTTACTGGAAAAAATGAGTGAGAGGCCGGTGAGCAGCAATAGGAGATCGAATAGCCAGAATGTGATTCTGATGGATGTAGATTGGAGGCCAACATCGGGATTGAGGAATCCAGCAATTACCCATTCATTCAATATGAGGGCGAGTGCGATCAGGAGCAAGCCAGCGCAGGCAGCGGGTAAGCGGCGAATTGTGATCCCCTCAGACCTGAGTTTCAGGGACTGCATGAGAGGTCACAGAAGATCGTGGTGGGAAAGATTGATTGGTGAGGGCATCAGGGAGCGGCTCCATCCGACCGTTTCACTTGAGCTCGCCACTGGTAATCCATGGGACGCGATATAGCAAATCGTAGAGGCAAGCGGTTGGTGATCGGTCATAAGGTCGAGGCAGTTGTGACGCCGTGGCGCAGGCAGTCCCGTCTTGGCTCGGATCTCCGTGAGCCCACCTTAGGTAGTCGGGATCCACGCCAGGGGGTGCGGTTGGCCGGGGAAGTCAGGAGAACACGGGGTTGGCGAAACGCTGCTCTCTGAGCGAGGTCCAGTGCCGCTGGAACCACTTCCGGCCTCACGGTAGTTCAATTTACTTCTTAGAATGTGTCTTTTTGGACTTGCTACGGGAAGCCTTTAATTCGTTCATGATGATCTCGGCGACCACGCGGTGGCCCCGCTCATTCCAATGCGTATCGTCCCGCCAATAGAGAAGTTCCTCCCTCACATAAGATTGAAGCAGCGGATGCAGATTGATCACGTTGAAATCTAGGGCGGCAGACAGCTTCTCGAGATAATTGACAAAATAGGGTTCCGATGGGATCGAGGGAAATTTCTCGAAGTGCGCCCCATACATTCTCTCAGCAGTTGGCGCGATAACAATCGTGACGGTGAAGCCGTGTTTCTTACCGAGTAGCGCCATCTGCTTGAAGGTGTTATCCAGGAGGGGGCGATTGGGATGGCTGGTGATATACGATTCAGGCTTGGTGACCCGCTCGATATAGGGGGGGTAGAATAGTTTGTAGCCGTAGCGAGAGGAATAATAGACTGGGACGCTCAGTCTTGCGCCGTCGACAAGGTAGGGATCCAATCTGTCAGGGACTCTTGAGGGTAGGGAAAAAGCGACCTGACCCGTTATCACCCGATGGATCACGGACTGCCGTCTGAGAGTAGACGGAATGCGGGAGAGCGTCTCAACGATGGTCCCACGAAAGACATCGTTGCCACTGGCTTTCTCTTCATACTCGACCGGCCGTTCGGTGTCGTAGGAATCCTCAAGATCGTTTCCCTCGCATATCATCCACAACACATGGCGAACCTTCACAGCATTGGCTTTGGTTCGCAGGATATTTTCTAGGAGCATCAATTGCTGCCCAGGTGAGTTCCCACTAACTCCAAGATTATAAATGGACGCTCCCGTCAAACGGTTGAGCACGTTAACCCATGTGCTTTCCTGAGTAACACTGACGCCAAAGGTGAACGAATCGCCAAGAGCAAATATACGAGCTTCCGAAAGCGGTGTCGTTTCCCGGAACCCGTTTTCGTCGATAGAATACACTACGTCTCGTAGTTCAAGGACAGAACGAGCCACGGTTGCGGACTTCAATAAGCTTGGGTGATAGAGGTCGCCATACATGCGGAAACGCGCCGTCACATTAGGCTTGTGGATCTGGAAGTTGGCCCGCGTGGGATAATAACGACGTGGCATTGCCTCCCACACCCACAGCCTCTGATCAGTCATGCGATACTTGTCTACGTCCTGATTGTAGTCCGGAATTGTCGCATTCAAATACAGGGAATAGGCAACATCCGCAAAAAGTATTGCTGCCAAAACAGCCGGAGTAAACAGAGCCAGTGCCTTGAATGAATGTAGTGGGATGACCGGCCGGGCGTAAGCCCAACGGATTATCCAATAGATGCTCGCAAAGCTCACCAAGGCGATCGCTGGCAGGTATCGAGCACGAATGTGAAAGCCAGAGGCTGAATCACCGGAAGAGATGACAAGGAGAAAATAAAGCCAAAGGGCTCCCACACCCATGCTGGCAAGCCAGATCCAGCGGGACGCAAGCGCAACATTCTTCTCGGCAGGATGGCCTGCAAACCAGGCCTGTGTGTCTGGACGAAATTTCAAGTTGTGGAATTGTCCGGATTTCCGTTCCATGGAAGTTATCCGTCCCGACAAGTGGAGATCAGTTGGCCTCCGGTCAAGTTAGTGCCGGGTGACCATAGACCCAACGACTAGGAGACAGTGTCCATTTTAAGATAGAACGCTATTCCAACATTCCGCAAGAGGCATGAGAAAATCTAATTGCGTCGAATCACTAGCCCATGTGGCAAATGCCCTCAGATCATTGGCTTTATACCAGTCCTCCTTATTCTTTATGTTGATGTGACCACTCGTGGAGAACTGTTCTTGGCTCTTATGATATTCCAGCGTGGCTGTCATGATCCGAAGCGGTCGCAGGACGAAGATTCCGTACGCAAAACGCTCCGCGAGTTCGTGTTGTTCGGGAGAGGGCCGTGCAATGTGTTGAATGTGGGCCAGTCGGCCAATATACTCTTCCCGAGACGCCGAATCTATTGTGAATCCCTTGTGGGAATAGAGTCCCCGGCCTCCCGTTAGAACGGGTATTCCCAATCGGGCGGCCTCTAGTCCTACTGTGCCGCAGACGGTGAGACAGTAATCCATCAAGGGAAACAAGGAGTATGTGCTGATATCGGTTTCTGCCGCGATGATGGAGACGTGAGGCGGCAGGTTCCCAATACGTGTCTGAAGGGTGGCGAGTTCAGCGATTCCCTCTTGATAGCCTTCGCGGACACGCTTCCCCACGTTTGCCGGGTGTATTTTGATTATCCAATTTAATCGATCATTGGCGCAGGCAGCACGAACTGTCTCTATGAACCAATCGTCATAAGTCTGGAACAAGCATTCAACCCAGAAAAGGCTGGCATCCCACGGGATATTGGGAAATATGAATGCCGTCTTTCTTGTAGGATCCAACTGGAGTCGCGCCCTAACAGCGGCCGGCTCGAGAAGCTGCTTATTGAACTGTGTTCCTGCTATGCTGTACCAATCGCCATTGGCATAGTTGCCATGGATCTCTTCGTGGAGTCGTTGGCGAGCGGTATGATTCCAGTGCATGTCTCGCACCAGTCGCCACGATTCGGAGGATAGGGAGCACGGATGCTCCCCCCTATTTCGGGAAGTATAGCGCTTGAGCATCAGGGAGTTACTCTTATGAGCGCCCTGCCAGATGATGGTGTCAACGCCATGAACAATACAATTATCGAATAGCTCACCCTCCGGTGTATATACTACGTCCAGCAGGATTGCCAGGTGGGGGCGGAATCTTCGAAGAAGCGCTTGAGCCGCGCTTGCATATGCCATGCTCTCGGCAACGCTGTGTATGAGAATGTTGCGGTCCTGAGCCGATTGCAGGTCGAGAGTTCCTCGCTTGGAGCGTCGGAGCGCGGATGAGACTGCGAGTCTTCCAACACGGGCACCGGCATATTCAAATGTGAGAAGTTGTTCGATGGACTGGAAGCGGTTGACGACAGCAGTGGCGGCGGCAAGATCAGGATGTGGCGATTCGAGAAATTCACTCCACAGAAAAATATTCTTGACCGCGGCGAGGCGATAGTATTTGTAGAGCAACCTTCCGCCGCGTGGGATCAGGACAATCGGAACGAAGCCGGCAAGTTCTAGGGCTTTGATAAGGCCAAGCTCGATCTCAACCTCGGGGAATGGAGGACTAGAAACGAGTGCGATCTTACCCTTTTGGCCGTTACGGTTCAACCGATGTCGGAGTACGTGCCCGTACTGTTGCTTAAATTGCAGGAACCGCTGCCCATGTACGGCTTCAAGAGGGTCACGACGTACTTTCTTTGTTAGGAACGACTGAATCTTGGTTAGTAACCCCGCATGTGTGAGGATCAACTTTAGGCCGTGCCGCAGTCTCCTTAAATTGGAGCCGTTCATAGAATCCTTCCTGAGTCCAGATGTGAGAAGCTCATGGTGAGTGAAGAATCCGATGAATCACAAGCATGTGCGCGCGAGATGTCTTGTGCCAAGCCCAGACTAATCCATTGCCATACAGGGAAACTGTTATCTGAACCAACCTCACCATAGGCCCGCCATTCGGCACGCACACTTGCCGCATCCAGCCAGTCCCGACCCCAACCGGCCAAGCCGTCCTCTATGCGGTCCTCGGCCCAAGCGGCGAGGGGACCGCGTAGCCACTCTCTCTGGGGAGTCTGGACAGGCCGCTTGGGTGCCTCGTAGACTCCTCGTGGGAGTAGCCGTCTCGCGACCTCGCGCAGGAGCCATTTTCCCTGGCCGTTGCCGAGCTTGCGGGACGCCGGCTGTCGCAACCCCAGCTCTACTATACGATGATCCAGAAATGGTTCGCGAACTTCGCAGGAGAACATCATGGAGACCCTGTCGCTAAATCGCATGGCTCGGGGTATCTTGGCATACCGGATGTCGCGATACTGGAGATCGCGTAAAGCATCATTGAACGGCCTGGGTGGCTGGAAGGGCTCAGCCAGCGCAGCGAATTCTGGCTTCAGACGCCCCCGACTCGTGGGAGGCGACTGAGTCCCCTGGATCGGCCCTTCGGCCGCATCAATGGCGCTGCTTCGTTGGTAATACTCGTAGCCGGCCCAGGCCTCGTCGAGGCCGTTCCCGTCTAGCAGCACCGTCACTCCCTGCCCATGGGCGCAGCGGTAGATACACGCCATCCCCAGGGTAGGGAAGCCGCCGAAAGGCTCGTCCTGATACTGCTGTACGTCGGTCGCTAACCGCGGAATCATACCCGGCTTTAGCAGGCATGGGTGCCAGGGGTGACGGGTCTCCCTGAGCATAAGCTGAACCCATGGTGTCTCATCGTACTTCGGATCGTTACAATGAAAGGTAAACGCACTGACCTCCGAGTCAACGACTTGGGTGCGATGGACCAGAGCCAATAGGAGTGAGGAATCCAATCCTCCGGAAAGGCAGATACCCACGGGCACGTCGGAGCGGAACCGAAGCCGGATGGTCTCCTCCAATAGGGAGACAGTCTCCTCGATCACAAAACTGTCCTCCCGTTCGTCAGGTCCCATGTGCCTGGCAGCATCGGCCGCGTCGTACCACGTCCCATGCCGCCAGCCATTCTCGGCATCCCACTCCACCCATCCACCCGGGGGAACCTGCTGGATTCCTCGCCAGAAGGTCCGGGGCCCAGAGTCATACATGCCGGAAGCGAGATAGGTGGCCCACGCTACAGGGTCTGGTTCCCGGGGCACACCAGCGGCATGCAAGGCCCTGATCTCGCTGGCCAGAAGCCCCCCACCCTCTGGTCTGCGATGCAGGAAGAGAGGCTTGACCCCGAAGCGGTCACGCGCGGCGAACAGTTTTCGCTGCCGTTCATCCCAGATGACGAGGGCGAACATCCCTATGAAACGCTCCAGGCACCGGCTTCCCCAACGCTGGTAGGCTGCCAAGATCACCTCGGTATCCGTCCGACTTCTAAATGGGTAATCGGCAAGCTCCGAACGAAGCTCCAGGTAGTTGTAGATCTCGCCATTGAACACGATCCAGAGACTTCCGTCGGAGGAGCACATCGGCTGGTGCCCCGCCGGAGAAAGGTCGATGATGCTCAGGCGAGTGTGGCCCAGCCCTACCTGGCCTGTCCCATCAATGTGCAAGCCCCTATCGTCCGGCCCGCGATGGTTCTGCATAGCAACCATCGCCTCAAGCTGCCGCCGGTCCCATCCTTGCCCGAAGATGGCTGCGATACCGCACACGGTGCTGCGTCACTCCTTGATGGCGAGCACGCGGTGGTGCTCCCAGCCGAAGACGGCCCAGTCGCGCGCGGCCTGGTCGATCTCCTTGGCCTTGAAGGCTCGTTCGAGCCGATCAAGCTCTTCGACCGCGCCGAGAGCGAAGGCGTACGACTTCGACGTCTCGTTCTGGAGGCCGTGGAACTTCGGCTCCTTGCCGGCGAGCTCGAAGACCTGCGCGAGCTGCTCGAGCTCGGCGCGCTGCACTGGCACGCTCGCCTCGTGGTCAAGCTTGCCCTGCGTCCAGCGCTGGATGTCGCGGTACCCGAACAGCATCCGGTTCACCTGATCCCAATCGTAGAACTGGATCACCGGGACGAAGAGGTCGTCGAGAAAGGTCCGCTGCTTGTTCGCCGGCAGCTTCACCAGGCGCATCATCTCATCCACCGCCGCGTAGCCCATGACTTGGGCGTGGGAGCGAATCTTGACGATGGTGGGCCACCTGAGCCCGCCCGTGCCGTAGAGGAGAAGGAAGATCCGCCCGCCCGGCTTGAGGACGCGCGTCAGCTCCGAGAGTCCTTTTTGGGCATCGGTGGTGTGGTGGAGCACGCCGCTGCAGCAGACGAAGTCGAACGACGCGTCGGGGTACGGGAGGCCGAGGACGGACGCCTCGTCGAAGCGCAGTCTCAATGTCTTCTCGGCGCGGTTCCGGGCATCGGCGAGCCCGGTCGCCGAGATGTCGCAGCCGACGACCTCGGCGGCGCCGAGGCGGGCCATCGCGATCGAGTAGCGGCCGCCGCCGCACCCGGCGTCGAGGCAACGCTTGCCGCGGAACCAGGCGAGGTCGAAGCCATTGGCCCGGAATCTCTGGGCGAAGAGACCGACCGATTGCTCGAAGAGGGCGTCGTCGTAGCGGCGCCAGAGATCGCCGAAGAGCTTGCCCGTGGTATCGATGACTTCGGGGTTGGTCATGGGTGCCCAAGCCTGTCTTGCATGAGGAGCGTCACGAGCTTGAAGTCGAGCTCATTGTCCACGCCGACGGAGCGCTCCGGCGGCATCACGTAAGGCCGAATCACATCACCCCAGATGGAGTTCCGCTCGACCAGGACATCACGGCGGGTGAGGTAGATTGCCCCGTTCCGCATGTACGCTGGTGGCTGGTAATCCTGGCGGCGCGTGCCTTCCTTCTCTTCAATGCAGTATGGCACCAACCGGTTATTTTCGATGCGCTTCATCAGAATGGGATGGACAGAGAAAACTTGGACAACGCTGATAACGGAATCACATCCACCCGCTCGCCCCAGCTCCACTGCGGCTCTAATATCAGCGACTGTACGGAACGGCTCAGTAGGTTGAAGCAAAAGCACCCAGTCGAGTCTGATTCCATCCTGTTCTTCCACAAAGCGCACCGCGTGCCGCAGGACGGGAAGGGTAGGCGTACCGTCCGCAGCCAGGTCGGCCGGACGGAGAAACGGGACCTCGGCACCTAATCTGCGGGCAATCGTGGCGATTTCCTGATCGTCGGTGCTCACCAGGACCCGATACAACAAATTCCTAGCTGCCAAAGCTGTCTCAATCGTATACGCAATGAGTGGGCTTCCACAAACCGGACGAATATTTTTCTGCGGTACGCCTCTTGAGCCCCCTCGGGCAGGGATCACCGCAAGTATCTTTTCCTGCGCGTTCTCCAAGCGGACTCCTCTCGCACCCACGACAATTCCAATAAGGATCTACTCGCCACCCATCAGGTCTTGGCGTCCATCAATACGTGAGCCGCTTCCCAATCCCCAGGGGTACCGTGGCAAGCAGATCCGCAATACACTGACCGGCTCGACCATCTCCGTAGAGGTTCGTGGAGGGGTATTTCCCGTTGGCAAGATGCGCTTTGACGGCCTCAACGATTGCTGCCCGAGAGTATCCGACATCCGTGACGTTGGGTCCCCGGTCACGCCCGGCCTGCCGGCTCCCGATGTTGACGACGGGGACGCCAAGGTACGACGCCTCACGAATGCCGACACTGGAGTTACCCACCAGGCAGCGCGTACCGGCCAGCAAACGCAGGAAATCTTCAGGGGACATGTTCTTAAAGAAGTAGATATGGGATGCATTGTGGGTCTCGCGAAAGCGCCGGATACCCTTGGAGATGCGATCCGAACCGGCGTCAACATTGGGCCAAAACCAGAACGTGGGAAACGCGAGTGTCTCAACGGCCTCCAGTGTCACTGTAACCTGCTGGAAAGCGTCTTCGTACTCAGTCGTCACAGGGTGCTGCATCACCACCAGATACCCCTGGCTCAGGTCAAACGAGTGGCCGACCCCGGAGTAACGGGCAAAGGGGTTGAAGCCGTCATGTCCTTCCGCCAGTACACGCGCCGCAAGGTCCACCGAGGGGCAGCCGGTGACAAAGACGGCTTCGGGATCCTCACCCATGCGAATAACTCTTTCAGCCGCCTTTTTGTTTGCTACTAAGTGTAGGTCGGCGAGTTTTGTCACCGCGTGTCGAACTTTTTCGTCAATCGAACCAGTCACTTCACCACCCTGCACGTGTGCAAGAGGAATATTCAAATACGAGGCGGCAATGGCCGTGGCGATCGTCTCGTAGCGGTCGGCGATACTCACCACCACGTCGGGCTTGAGATTGTCAAAGATCGTAGCCAACTCGACCACGCCCAAGCCGGTGGACTTGGCCGTGGTCACGAGATTCTCTCCCTCAACCACCATGTAAACCACGGCGTTCGGTTCAAAACCATCGGCCCGGATCACGTCTATCACCGGCCCGTAACGCTCGAGCAGCGCCGAGGCCCCCAGGATCAGTTGCAGGTGTAGCTTCGGGTGGTCCCGGACCGCCTCCAGCACGGTCTTGATGCGCGCGTAACTGGGACGAGCAGTGATGACGATACAGACCTTACGCATGAGCCTGAGGGGTGGGAGTCAGGAGTCCCCTGCTCACCAGGAATTTGCCTAGTTTCTCGGCCATGAAGATTTCGGTCCTGGCCAATGATTCATGGGTCGCACCACCAATGTGGGGCGTTATCAGCAAATTGTCGTGCTTCAGTGCATAGTCCAGCAACGGGCTATTGCGACGGCGGTCAGCATTCCGCTCGTGGGCGATAACGTCAAGCGCAGCGCCAGCCAGATGACCGCTGTTCAGAACCTCAACCACTGCCGTCTCGTCTAGCAACTCACCACGCGATGTATTGACGAGTACCGCCCCCGGGGGAAGCAGGGCTAACTCGGCTGGGCCGATCATGCCATTGGTTGTGTCATTTAACGGCACATGCAGGCTCAGCACATCGCTCCACCTCAGTAACTCGGCCAAAGCGGGCGCGTACCACACGCCGTTCATCCGTTCCTGGACGCTGGGATCATAAGCACCCAGCTCCATGCCGAAAGCGTGTCCGTAGCGTGCGACCTTTTGTCCAAGGCGCCCCATCCCAACGATACCCATGCGCCTGCCGTGGAGTTCATGTCCGCGGAAGGCATCGCGATTCCACTCCCCCCGCTGGACGTCTACCGAGGCAGGAACGATCCGCCGCAGGAGGGCAAGCAAGAGCGCCCAGTTGTGCTCGGCTGTAGCGTTGATGTTGCGCAGAAGTTCGGCTTCGCCGCGGAGGCTCAGGATGGCGATCCCCTGGGATTGCGCGTACTCCACGTCGATGTGGTCGAGTCCAGTTGTGGCGGTGACAATGACTCTAATGCGGCGGCCTGCCTTGATTATCTCTCGATCTATCTGGTGGGCCAAGCGCACGATGAACACATCATAATTGCCCAGTTCGCTCACTAGCGTGGACCGGGACATTTCTTTCTCCACCAGTACGCCCCATTGTAGCAGCAGTAAACGGGCCTCTGGGGAATAGCCTCGGGGCTCGGCATTGAGGATGCGGATCGACCTCGAATCTTCGGGCCGTGTCATCAGGCAGCTCGTCCCATTCAATCCGTCAACCAAGTCAGGTCAAATCCTCTTCGGAGAGCAGCGCATCTGCCCGAGCCGGCCTCTTCAGGATACGGCCGATCACTTCCGGCAGCCGGGCGGCTGGGATGCCCGTCCCGGGCTTCTTTACTGCCAGGTGCTCCTCTCGGAGCACCGTGCCGGCCGGAAGCTCACTGCGCGCGACGACACTTTTCGTGAACATGATCCGCAATGGCTCCAGGTCTCTCGCCATCCGGTCCTTATCCACCGGACTGGCCGTCATCTCCTCGATGAAGCGCACTCCCTCAACCAGTTGGCGCAACTCGGCGATCGTGACCGAGGCTGGCACGTCAGGCCCAAACATTTCCCGGCTGAAGGTGACATGCAACTCCAAAACCTGAATACCTATTGTAACAGCCGCCAGGCCGGGGTAGATGGTGCCTGAGTGATCGGAGAGACCCACTGCGCAGCCGTACCGGTCCCGAAGAAAGGGGAGTAGGTTGAGACCTACCTTTTGCGGAGGACACGGATAGGCCGTCGTACATTGGAGAACAGCCAGAGGCACCCCATGATCCTCGACCCGTTTCACTGCCGCGTCGATTTCACTGAAGGAGCTCATCCCCGTAGATAGAAGGATCGGCAAGCCCGTGGCAAGCATGCGGTCCAACATCGGCGTGTTGGTAAGTTCCCCTGAGGGGACCTTCCATGCCGCCACGCCCACCCGTGTCAATAACTCTACAGCCTGAACGGAAAAGGGAGAGCTGAGGAATCTGAGCCCGCGTTCTTCGGCATGGCGCTTGAGCACATGCCACTGGTCCTCCGTAAACTCCATGCGCTTCCAGTAGTCGTAGCGGGTCGCGTCCTGCGGGCTGAACTTGACCCGCCACGGCTCCGATCGTGTACTTTCCGCCGCGGCGTTGTGGGTCTGGAACTTCACAGCATCCGCTCCGGCGCTCGCAATGGCGTCAATGAAGGCATGGGCCATCCCCAGGCTGCCGTCGTGTGCCTGTGCGACTTCAGCCACAATCATGCATGGCTCCCCTGGCCCGATACGTTGTTTTCCAATCTCGAATGTCCTCATCTCCGCTCGCCTTCCCTTATACCACCCGCCAGCTCAGCAACTCCAGCCTGGCGTTCACCCATTCGTTCTTTTCCACGGATGCCAATGTGGCCACTTCGGAATCAGGTGGCCCGGCTATCATATCGACACCCCGACTGCGCATCCATCACAACGCCGTCCGCCAAATCCGCTCAATCCCTTCGGATCTGTGCTGCGATCGGCAGTGTCGCCAGCGCACCATCACTTCCGATCCAAAAGTCCACCGATTCAACATCCGCTGGGGACCTGACAAGAAACTCAGTACCTACACCGTCCCAGACATCAAAAGGGACATCAGTGCCATCGTTGACCACGAGATACACGTAGTATTGCCTGGCCCGCAACACGCTCGAGCTCAACTCAATTGAGAAGGTTCCCCGGTCACCTGTCTTCAGACTCTGTGGCTCTCGGCGACCTATCCAATTCGTGATGAATACTTGGTTATGAGCATCGACGAGCCCAAATCCGAAGATCGCGTGATCAACATTCCTGTGGGCCTGGAAATCCGCCTCCACCAGGATCCTTTCACCCAACATGAACTCTCTCGTTTCAAGCCCGGCGTTGTTGATTAAACGTACGGTCGTGAACTGAACCTCCCCAGTGCCGCGGCGGTGCCCGATATTCCGGTATTCTCCTACGGTCCTGCCTCCAAGAGTCTGATTGACTTTGTCAATATATTGACCAACGACCTTTTTCGCCTCACCCTCCTCAAGAATAATGCCTGCGTCAATCCATAGTACACGTTCGCACAGGTTTTCGATTGCTGGCATGGAATGACTAACTAGGAGAAGTGCTCGGCCGGACTGTGTTACATGTTCCATTTTCCCCATGCACTTCTTTCTAAACGCAGCATCGCCTACCGCGAGAACCTCGTCAATGAGTAGAATGTCAGGCTCAAGATGCGCCGCGACCGAAAAGGCCAAGCGGACTTTCATCCCACTCGAATAGTGCTTTATGGGTGTGTCAAGAAACTTTGCTACACCGGAGAAATCAACTATTTCATCAAAGTGTCGAGCGATTTCACTTCGCGTCATCCCAAGTACAGCCCCGTTGAGATAGATATTTTCTCGACCGGTGAGCTCAGGATGAAAGCCGGTGCCCACCTCCAGGAGGCTGCCGACGCGCCCGTACACTTCAGCGCGCCCGCTCGTTGGCACAGTGATGCGCGAGAGTATCTTCAGGAGCGTGCTCTTGCCCGCCCCGTTGCGACCGATTATGCCGATGATCTCTCCCTGCCTTACATCAAAGGAAACGTCCTTGAGAGCCCAAATGGTATCCGTGGCCTCCTCGGCATGATGGGTCTTGTCGCCTGATGGGAGGAGACTTCTCAGGCTAGCGGCAAGGTGGTCGCGCAGGGTATTGTGGCCTTGTTTCGAGACCCCGATCTTGTACTGCTTGGAAAGCTTCTCGACGCGGATGGCAGTGTCACTCATCAGACGACATCCGCAAAAGTTTGCTCGGCTTGATTGAAGTAGACCACTCCGCCCAGGAAAAACGCCATCACGACCACTGCGCTCGCCGCAATGAGTCTGACATCTAGGTTCTGCGTTCCCAGGAGGGCCCAACGGAAGCCCTCGATCACTCCCGTCATGGGGTTAAGGCCGTACAGCAGACGCCACTTCTCCGGTACGAGGCTAACCGGGTATGCGACCGGCGAGGCATACATCCAGAATTGCACCAAGAATGGAATTGCATGCCGCACATCCCGATATCTGACGTTGAGAGCCGAGAGGAAGATACTGACTGCCAAGGCCGTCATCAGAGCGAGGAGCAAAAAGAGAGGCAAGGCCAGCACCGCCCATGTCGCCGGTGTTCGGAACCAAAGCATCATCCCAAGAAGGAGCGTAAACGCGATGGCGAAATCCACGAGGGGAGCCAAGGCGGCCGCGATTGGCATAATCAGCCGCGGGAAATACACCTTGCTGATCAGCTCAGGGTTGCCTACCAAGCTGGTTCCGCTACGATCAATCGCCTGAGCGAAATAGGTCCAGGGCAGCAAGGCGACATACGCAAAGATGGGATACGGTGAGCCGTCCGAGGGGATACGGGCAAACTTACCGAAGATCACCGCAAAAATCAGCATAGTCATTAGAGGCTGCAGGACGGCCCATGCCGCACCGATTACCGTCTGCTTGTACCGGATCTTCACATCGCGCCAGATCAGGAAATATAGTAACTCTCGGTATTGCCATACGGAGGGTAGGTCCAGGTGGAAAAGTCCCTTCTTTGGCCCTACCACCACCATGGGCCCTTGTATCGTCGTGGCCATTCCTATTCACCTATACAAGACATCCATCGAGTCGGTTCGCCCCAAGGCAGCCTAATTGCCATGACGGCGACCTTTTTGATGCTCCCTCACGGCCAGACTCGGTATATCCCCCCACCCTCTTGGATCCGTCTAGCTCTAACCTGACTTCTTGACTGTCACCTCACGACCATAATCCGGCTTGTGATGCCTAACTGATGGGTCCGGTTCTCGATCTCGCTCTTGTATATTGGGTTTACCACCAAGATCGTATCCGGCGAATATTCTCCTAGCCATTCCGGTGACACAATTTCCTGTCCTGTCCCGCTCACAAACTTTCCCTGCTTGCGCGGATTAATGTCCACAACGCATTCGATTTGTGGCGCACAGGGCAAGATGTTGAGGAACGTAACACCCTTCGATCCGGACCCCCATATCGCCACCCGCTTCCCCTGCTTGAGAAGTTCGCCAAGCCTGTCATTCCACTCATCCACCTTTGCACGATAGGCATCATTAAAAGAGGATACAAGAATTGATAGATTCTGAATTCCGTCTCTTTTCAGTGGAGGTTGCGTTTCCCCCAACGACGCGGGCACAGCTTCCAAACACAGGAATTGGCCACCAAAGGCTGCGTTCAGTCGTTTTACACCGAAGCCTGCCCACTCGAAAAGCCGCCTCATCGAACGGTCGGTGAAGTAGGAGCAGTGCTCGTAGATGATGTCCCAGATCCCTAGGTCCTTTAAGGTGTACAGGACGTTCGGGACCTCGAAGTACACCACGGTGTCTCGCAGCCCAATTGCCCGGCGCATCTGGGACAAGAAGTGTTTCGGCCGGTCAATGTGCTCCAGGACGTGCCGGCAACAGATAAAATCTGCTTCGTAGTAGGCGTACCTGTCTGAATAGAAGTCAGGTATAATGGTGATATTCTTGTCTGTCTGATCGCTGTCGTCGCAGCTTGGGTCGAACCCGATGCCCCGATTTCCACCAAAGGCGCAGAGCAGGCGCAGGAAGTCTCCCTTGCCGCAGCCGATCTCGATAATGCCCTTTTTGCGCAAGTTATGGCGTTCGATCAACTCTGATGCGAGGTTGCTCGCATATTCATGGAATTGGGCAGAGAAGTGCAGGGAATTTTCGTATCCATTGGTGTATGTCATCAGGCCGGGGTCAAAGATCTCGTTGAACACATGTCCGCAGCATTCGCAAAAGGTTAGCCGGATCTCCCCTCGTGGAGCATTGATGGCCGCGCCCCGAGTCGGCCAGAGCACATTGCAGTGGACGGGGACCCGAGGGATATGGAGAAAGACCCGAGTTTCGGTCGCTCCGCAGGCAAGACATTGCGCACTGTCGGGAGGCATGTTTAGCGGCTCACACCTTCACCAGGTCTGGTGAGAGCCCCATTGTGACTAAGTCCCGCTGGATTTCTTCGCTGTAGATCGGATTCATCACAATTACACTATCCGGCCGGTAGTGTTGGAGGAATTCGGGTGGAACGATCTTTTGCCCAGTTCCCGGCATGTACATGCCGTGCTTGTGGGGGTTGATGTCAACCACGTATTCGATCTCGTCTCGGATGTGCAGGGTGGACAGGAAGGAGACGCCCTTTGAGCCTGACCCCCAGATGACGACCCGCGACCGCTTCCGCCGGATGTCCTCAATAGCCGCCCTCCAAGATTGCAGCTTTTCCTGGTATCTCTGGTAAAAGACCGTCACCTCCCCGGTGAGTTCGTCCATGTGCTCTTCCCTTGGCAGACGTGTTTTCGCGGCGTCAATGGCAGCCCTCGCCTCCAACATCAGGTATTGGTCATCGTAACCTCGGTAGACATCGAGGACCTCAAAACCACTTCGGCGGAACAGCCTGGCCAGCGAACCCGCGGTGAAATAGGAACAGTGCTCGTAGTAGATGTCCCAGAATGCCACATCTCGCAGGATTCGCCGGAGATCCGGGACCTGGAAGAAAACGATCGTGTCGCCACGATCATCCAGCGACCGGCGAACCATCCTGACGAAATCCGCCGTATTCGGGATGTGCTCCAGCGTCATCTTGCAACAGACAAAATCGGCGCTGCAGTGCCGGTACTCTTCGGAGTAGAAATCCTGAATGAAGGTTATCCGCTCCTTGGCCGGGCTGGCATTCCTCGCTGGAATGTAGGCGGGGTCGAACGCAAACCCCGTGTTGCTTCCCAATTCGCAGAGCAGGGAGATAAACTCGCCCTTCCCACAGCCAATTTCCAGCACCACCTTGTTCCGCAAGTCGAACCGCTCGATCAGGGACGTCGCGAGGTTGAGATGAAAGGCGTTAAAGGTGGGGGAAAAGCCCTGGGTCTCCTCGTACGCGGATGAATATTTCAGCAGGCCTGGGTCGAAGGCGGTGTTCCAGATGAAAGCACAACTTTCGCAATATGCCAAGGCGATAGTTCCCTTGGGGTAATTCAGCGCCATGTCTCGCGTGGGCATAAGCAAGACGCTGTGTACCGGTGTCTGCTCGATATGGTGAAAAACGAGATTCTTATTCCAGCCGCAACTGGGACAAGCGTGTTTCGCGTTCACTCCCATTCGCCTCGATTCTTCCCTTGTCCGACTAGTCTCGAACCGCCTAAAGACGGCACCTGGAGAGTCCACAGATGACCACGGCCATAAATTGAGATTAGACAATCACAGGACGAGGGATCGGGATGATGAACTTTCCGCCACGCTCACGAAAGAGTTGCTGTTGGCTCATGATCTCTTGGGAAAAGTTCCATGCCAGTAATAGCACGTACTCCGGATCATCCTCGACGAGTCTGCCGGGGGGGTAGATGGGAAGATGGTTCCCTCCCATGTAGCGGCCGTGCTTGAACGGATTGAGGTCCACCACATAGTCCAGGATTTTGCCGTCGATCCCGCAGTAGCTGAGCAATGTGGTCGCCTTGGCTGCCGCGCCGTATGCCGCGATGCGCTTGCCATGCCGCTTGAGGTCCCAGAGGAGGTCCATCAACGCCTTGCGGATTTCCTGGACGCGCTCCGCAAATCGCCGGTAGTAGTCGATGGAATCTATGCCAATCTCGGTTTCTCTCTGGATTGCCTGCCGGACGGGTGCGCGGACGGATTCCCGGGGCTCCACGTAGAGGCGCAGGGAGCCACCGTGAATGGACAACTGTCTGACGTCGTTCAGATACAACGAGTGTCGCCGGAAAAGGCGATCGAGGGCGGTGATGGAAAAGTAACAGAGATGCTGGTGATAGATGGTATCGAACTCGCACTTCTCAATCAGGTCCACGAGATAGGGGACCTCAATCACGGCGACCCCGGATTCCTTTAAAATCGTCGCGATGCCCTGCACGAAGCCGTTTAGATCGGGCACATGGGCCAGGACATTGTTGGCGATCACGACATCGGCGAGGCGTCCCTCTTCGCGCAGCCTCTGAGCGAGGGGCCGGCCGAAGAACGTGCAGAGCGTGGGAATCCCTTTGTCCAGGGCGGCCTGGACAGGAGCCTTGGCCGGATCGATGCCGAGGACCGGAATATTGCGCTCGACGAAATTGCCGAGCATGTACCCGTCATTGCTGGCGATTTCAATGACCAGACTGCTCTGGCCGAGGCGCCTTGAGGAGATCAGCTCCTCGGCGTTTTCACGCGAATGATCGAGTAAGGTGCGCGACACCGAGGAGAAATAAGGGTAGTCCTCGCAAAAGAGAATCTCGGGCGATACGCTCTCGGATATCTGGACAAGCGTGCAGTGCGGACAGAAGGCGAGATCGAGTGGCGCGGTGATTTCCGGCTGTTTCAACTGATCCTGACGAAGGAGCCGATCGGCCAGCGGGGTCCAACCAAATGAGAGCACCAGTTGGAGCGGCGCGTGCCCGCAGGATCGGCAGGGAACCTCGGCAAAGAGCGTCATTCAGTTTCTCCCCTTGCCAGTTGCGGCGGGTATTGATTCTTGGTTCGTCCACCGGAGCGTCGGATCCAGACGGCCGGATTCGAGAAGTCCCTTGATGTGATCGACACGCTTGAAGCGGGGACCCTCGAAGTCTTCGAGACGGACTCCTATCCGCTGGTAGGCGCCGTACAACTCCACCGCCCCGCGGCGCGCATCCCACTGCGGCCGGTAGTCAGGGAGTGTGGAGGTCAGCTTGCTGCAATTGACTCGGTAGCAGCGCTTGTCGGGTCCGCCGTCTTTCGCATATTCAATCCGACAGCCTGGGACGGTCTCACTAACGATGTCGGCCAATTCACGGATGCGGTAGTTCTCCTCCGTACGGCCCACGTTGAAGGCCTGATTGTGGACCGCTTCCCGCGGAGCATGCAGCACGGCAATGAATGCACGCGAGATATCTTCGATGTGGACGATGGGCCGCCACGGAGTTCCGTCGCTCTTGATGTAGACCCGGCCCGTCGTAAAGGCCCAGGCAACCAGGTTATTGAGGACCAGGTCGAACCGCAGGCGGGGGGAGACGCCGTACGCGGTGGCATTGCGAAGAAAGGTTGGACTGAAATCGCCGTCAGCCAATCTGGCCACGTCCCGCTCGGCGAGGACCTTCGCATGCCCGTACGGAGTGACCGGATGGAATGCCGCCTCCTCGGTGATCAGATCGTCCCCCGCGGCGCCGTAGGTGCTGCAGGACGAAGAGAAGATGAATTGCCGGATGCCGACGTCTCTGGCCAGGATGGCCAGTCGGACGGTCCCGCGATGATTGATGGCGTAAGTAATCTCCGGATTCAGGTCGCCCAATGGGTCGTTGGATAGCGCAGCCAGGTGGATCAAGGCATCGAAGCCACGCAGCTCAGACGGCCCGACGTCACGGATGTCTTTCCTGATGGTCGGGACCTTGGGGATGCCGTCCCCGAAGGTACAGGCGTCATACAGGTTGGCATCCAGCCCCACAACCTCATGGCCGTGCTCTTCAAGCATCGGAACCAGGACGGTCCCGATGTAGCCCTCGTGACCCGTGACCAAAATACGCATGGTCTTACTCCCAGACTTTCCAGGGGGACTTGCCACTTTGCCACAAGTCCTCGAGCAGCCTCTTCTCCCGCAGGGTGTCCATGCATTGCCAGAAGGAGGCGTGCCGGTAGGCTATCAGTTGCCCATCTCTGGCGAGTCGCTCGAGCGGTTCCCGCTCCCACTGGGTGTCATCGCCCTCGATGTAATCGAAGACGCCGGGCTCGAGTACGAAGAAGGCTCCATTGATCCACCCTTCCCGGAGCTGGGACTTTTCTGAGAATTCCACGATTTGATCGCCAACGATATCCAGGTGCCCATAGCGGGCCGGAGGGCGTACGGCAGTCAGCGTAGCCAGCTTGCCATGGCGGCGATGGAAAGCGAGCAAGTCATGCAGGTTGACATTAGACACGCCGTCCCCCCAGGTCAGCATGAACGTTTCGTTTCCCAGATAGGGCGACAGGCGCTTGATTCGTCCGCCCGTGAGCGTCCGCATCCCGGTGTCCACAAGCTCGACCGTCCAATCCGGGTTGTCACCGCCGTTAATGTGCACTTGACCCGTCCGCAACTTCACCGTGAGGTCGCTGTTCAGGGAGCAGTAATCCACCATGTACTTCTTGATTATCTCGCCTTTGTACCCCAGGGCCATCACGAAGTGATTGAACCCGTAGTGGGAATAGTGCATCATTATGTGCCACAGGATCGGCCGACCGCCAATTTCGACCATTGGCTTGGGTTTCGTCTCCGTTTCCTCGGCCAGTCGCGTCCCTGCGCCCCCGGCCAGAATCGCCACCTTCATGGGGTCATCTCCTTATCGTCCTGCCGGCATGGCCGGACGGTTCTAAAACCAGGTCTTCCCATGCTTGCAGAACAAGCATCGATTGCTCTCGTTCACAAGGATCGCCGGGTCATAAACGCCATTCTCCGTCTGCAACCGTCCCGTGTAACTGACCCGACAGTTCACCCAGGAATCCTCGCAATCGGAGGTCTACGGGAATCGAGAAGAGTCGCTTGGAATCTCTGACGGATTCCCGAGCCGGGGTTGGCCGTAAGGAGGAATCTAGAACAGGGTGTAGATGAACGGCGCAATGGCCGAGCCTTCGGTAAAGGCAATCAGAAGGCCCAACATCCCCAGGATCAGCACGATAGGCGCGAGCCACCATTTCTTACGTACCCGGAGAAACAACCAGAACTCACATGCCAGCTCTCGCATGATCCCTCCTTTTTCAGAATCCCGTTCACAACCGGCGCCCCATAGCCAAGTTGGTCCCCAAGAACTCAGACCGAAATCGCTCGAGAATCGCAGCCGATGCCAATTCGTTCATCAGCGCATTTGGGTACCGCTCATACGTATCGTCCGTGAGATCCCGCAAATGGTGACCCTCAAACGCAGGTATGAGAGGCCATACTCGGATGCCTCTGGCTTTAGCCGCGCGCACAAAATTCTCGTATCGGGTCAGGTAGGACACCCAGTGCTGTGCGTTGATTTCTTGCGGAATCAGCACTGCTTCAGCCTTTGCCTCCCCGGCCAGGCGAAAGAAGCGATCTAAGTCCTTAAGGTGCATTTCGAGCACAGCTTCAATTTCATAAGGATAGATTACAGGATGCGTATAGTCCTCGCAGACATATCGGTAGACTCCTTTGCGCAACCTGGAGGACATTTGCTCAGCCAGATGTGAGTTGAGTACCAAGAGGCGTAGGGGATGGACTCGATCCAAAGGAGTTCTGATCTCCCCGATGATGGATCTTGGGGGGACGTAATCTGGTTTGCTGAGATAGTTGATGTCGTTGAACGAATAAAGAAGTAGGACGTAGTCTGGGCGGAACACTAGCATCCTTCGCAGGGTCTCGATATGATCCAACGTGTTGGAATCAAGCGTCCCAGCGTTGATCACCTCGAATCGCTCTTTGGTCGAAAGTCGATTCAGGCCTTCTTCCAAGCGTTCCCCAAACCTTTCCCCTGGTGTCTTAATGTCCGCGCCGAACGGGAAGTAACCCCCCACCAACAGGATGCGTTTCGTCCCGTCACGTGCCTTCAACGGATGGTCTCTGTCGCGATATGCGAGGCTATTCAGACGGACAAAGCGCCTTCCCCAGAGGGCGTTCACCTTAGGCGCAAATCCATGCATCCGAGGGACGGCCACATTCATCGCGCGGATCCCCGCCTCGAGCAGCAAGACGGCCGCCCCTACTGTAATCAGGATCGCCAGAGTAAAACGCATCCATTTGGAAATGGGTCCATCCTTGGTCAATGTACGATTGATCGCACGTATACTAATGAGCACAGTCCCGACAAAAAGGAATACCAGAGCAATCCATTCGAGGAATATGGGGACGGGAAGGGTGCTCGCAAAGATCTGGAAGTCGAGGAGACGGCCGCCAGCGTCTTTGTCATCCAGGCTGCTGAGGAAAAAGCTCCCGCTCCAGGTGAAGACACCCATCCCGAGGAAAACACGGCTCAACAATGCGGGAACTGGCAATTCGATCTTTGCACTGTGTTCTCTCCAGACGCGGAACAGAATCCCGACGAAAAGGATGACGAAGAGAATGATGAGGCCGAAGTGAATCTCGGACCATCGACCCAGGACCCGCCGGTTCGACCATGAGGTGTAGCGTACCAGCACAGAGAGGGTCAGGATGATGCCCAGGAGCCAGGCTGTCGCGGCGGCCCAGTAGCAGTAGGCGGCGGCACGATTGCACTTGGTCAATCGAACTGGAATTCCTGACACCAGTCTCAGCGCTCTTTCCATTCGGGTTGCTCCTTCTTGTCGAGGGGGCAAGACCCCGTCACGAGGCAATGGGTGCAGACGATGAGGGCGGCGTAATGCGAATGAGTCACTGGGTTCATTGCCCCTTCCGGTTTCAATCCGTCCCTGGGCTATGCCGCAACAGTGGGATAGTGAGCATATTCCGCCCAGCTCTTGATGTGCAGGTCGCTGAGGCGCTTTCGCGAAAGCGCTTCCACAAATCGCTCGGCGAGCTGAATATTCGTTATGAGAGGCACGCAGAAATCTACCGCTCTGCGTCGAATTATGTAGTCATTGGTCAGCTCTTCCTCCTGATAGTTCTTCGGGATGTTGATGACCAGATCAATCTTCTTCTGACTAAGATATTCCACGACGTTGGGGTTTCCCCCCTCCAGGGGCCAACCCAACACCGTAGCTGTCAGACCGTTGGCCCGTAGGAAATCCGCCGTTCCGGCGGTTGCATAGAGCGTGATGCCCAGCTCTTGGAGAATCCTCGTACTCGGCAGGAAGGCAGCCTTGCATTCGATGGGACCGGTGGACAGGAGAACGCTTTTCACCGGCAAATGGTACCCGACCGATAGGAGCGATTTCAGAAACGCCTCTTCAAAATCATCGCCCAGGCAGGCCACCTCGCCGGTGGATACCATTTCCACGCCGAGGGCCGGGTCGGCGCCTTCAACACGGGTAAACGAGAATTGGGGAGCCTTGACCCCGACGTATTCGAGATCGTATATGGATCCGTTGAATCTGGGAACAGGCTCTCCCATGATGGCTCGAGTGGCGATGTCCACAAAATTGACTTTCATAACCTTGGATACGAAAGGAAAGCTTCGGGATACGCGCAGGTTGCATTCGATGATCTTTACCTCGTTCCCTTTGGCAATACATTGAATGTTGAATGGCCCGTTGATCTTGAGAGCTTTCGCCGTCTTCTCCGTGACCCGCTTGATCCTCCGGAGCGTTTCGAGATAGGCACGCTGGGGTGGGAACACCAACGTCGCATCCCCGGAATGAACGCCGGCGTTTTCCACATGCTCTGAGATGGCCCAGACGACGATCTCCCCATTCCGGGCCACAGCGTCCATATCGAACTCTCTGGCGTTCTCGAGAAACTTTGTGATGACGACGGGGTATTTCGGCGAGACCTCGGCTGCCTTGCCAAGGAATTTCGCCAATTCTGCGTCGTTGCAGGCCACGCTCATGGCCGATCCACTGAGCACGTAGGATGGGCGAACGAGGACCGGATAGCCGACGCGGTTGGCGAACCGTGTGGCACCCTCCAGAGTGGCCAGCTCCTTCCATTCCGGCTGGTCAATGCCAAGCTCTTCCAGGAGCCGCGAGAACTTGTGCCGATTCTCGGCTTGATCGATGCTGAGCGGGGATGTGCCGAGGATTCTCATTCCAGCCTGGAAGCATCGCATTGCCAGATTGTTAGGAATCTGGCCTCCCACGGCGAGAATGATTCCGATGGGGTTCTCCTTGTCATAGATCTCCTGAAGGGATTCGAAACTTAACTCGTCAAAATAAAGCCGGTCGGACTCATTGTAGTCGGTGCTGACCGTCTCCGGGTTGTAATTCGCGACAATGGTGTTGTAGCCGAGCTTCTTCAAGGCGTGCAGGGTGCTGACACAGCACCAGTCGAATTCGACAGAGCTGCCGATCCGGTAGGCGCCTGAGCCCACGACGAGAACGGAATTCGATCCATCGAATCTGACGTCATCCTCAATACCATTGTATGTCAGGTATAGATAATTGGTCTGCGCCGGATACTCGGCGGCAAGGGTGTCAATCTGCTTAACGCAGGGGATGATCCGGTTGTGTAGCCGATCCAATCGAACCTGCGATTCGTCCAGGTCGCAGAGCGTGGCGATCTGGAGGTCGGAAAAGCCGGCCTGCTTGGCCTCCAGGAGCAGGTCCGGGGAGAGTCCTGTTTGCGTGCGGCGTGCAAGGTCCGCCTCCATCTCGACGAGGTGGTGTATTCGATGGAGGAACCACCTGTCAATGTGGGTGAGATGAAAGATCGTATCGACCGAATAGCCTCGCTTCATAGCTTCCGGAATAGCAAAGATTCGTTCGGGGCTCGGCTCCTGTAGTTCCTGCTCGAGGTTGCCAAAGATGAAGTGTTCGTGGCCCACCAAGCCCGGCACCCCGATTTCCAGCATGCGGAGGGCCTTCTGGAGGGCCTCCTCGAAGTTGCGGCCAATGGCCATCACCTCCCCGACCGATTTCATGGCAGATCCGATTCTATTGGAAGCGCCTCGAAACTTCTTGAGATCCCAGCGGGGGACCTTGACAACCACATAGTCCAGGGCGGGCTCGAAGCACGCATGGGTCACGGTGGTGACAGGATTTTGCAGAGCATGCAGGCTGTGTCCCAACGCCAGTTTAGCGGCGATATAGGCCAGGGGATATCCAGTGGCCTTGGAGGCGAGGGCGGAACTGCGTGAAAGCCGGGCATTCACCTCGATGACGCGATAGGCGCTGGAATTCGGATCAAGGGCAAACTGGATATTGCACTCTCCAAGAATGCCGAGGTGCCTGA
>Ga0214473_10002148_pt1 | contig 24600 bp, 37 predicted proteins | sample RVTome_7_FD_203509 | JGI IMG/M metagenome (GOLD analysis project Ga0214473, IMG submission 203509) | Soil microbial communities from uranium-contaminated site in the Upper Colorado River Basin, Wyoming, United States - RVT98D197 | ecosystem: Environmental > Terrestrial > Soil > Contaminated >... | reverse complement strand
GGAATTTCCACGCACCCATATCTCACCATTTGGAAAATAATTTCCGATAAAAATGGTGATGTCAGGCTTTGATTCAATAATAATTATCGCAGAAATATCCCTGTCTAAATTGTCAAGCTTGTCCTGTGTCGTAATAATAATCTCGTTCATGTTGCCTCCTTTAAAATATTGTTGATAAGCTGTTTCTCATATTCTTTTGCGCTCAGTTCTTTTTTAATCAATATTATTCTATCTCTCGCCTCTGCCTTTTTGCCCTCTCTAAGCAAGGAAAAGATGTAACTGCATTCTTCTCTTGCTTATGTTTTCTCAAATTAATCCTGTGTTGTTTTGTTTTGGGCTTGGTATATCTCCAGCTTGGGAATTTATCTTTATTTGCATTCCCCTGTCCGCACTCTGCACAGTCAGAGTATCTGCAATTCTTACTGTTCAACATCTTGCTTTGCCGCCTTGTCAGACAGGCGTTGTATGTATATCCGGCACAACCAAGTTTTCTGCAATAGAAGGTGTCAGTTATTTTCATTTTGTAATTTCCTCTATCTGTTCTACAACCCAAAAGTCAATTACCTTATCCCCATCGTATAACTTGACGAGATATAGGCAATCTTCTTTTTTCTCTATTGTCACGTTCATAATTTTTATTCTTTCACAAAAGTTTATATAAAGTAAAACCAATAATATTAATAGATGTATTAGGTGTTTTTATAGGGCGTTAAACAGCCGAATTTGTTTTTTATGTTCTTCAAATCTTTCAACAGCCGCCTTATAATAATCACTATCAAGTTCTATCCCTGTAAATTCAAGATCAAGGTTGTAACAAGCGATGGCAAGGCTAAAGCTCCCTCCATGTGTGTCCAGAATTTTGTCCCCCTTATTAGCATAGTTCTTTAGGAGCCATTCATAGAGCTTTACGGGCTTTTGGGTCGGGTGAATCTTATTGAGTTGCATGGGATTCAGCTTGTAAATCCGTGCCAGTTTATCAAATGAAGTCCAAGCCTGCTCGCAATCGGCGAAATCCCGCCCATACATTGACTCCCCTTTGTCCCATACGAGATAGCATCTATGAGAGGGGAGCGGAAAATAATTGCCACCCCATATTATCTGGTTAACAGAAATCCGCCTCAATTCTTCAAAGTATGATAATGGGGGGGGCGACGAGTCCCAGTCATTCTTTCTCCTGACTCCGTTTTTAATAAGCAATCTTTCAATTTTTCCTATGCCGTGCCCCGCATTTATCCCATACGGCGGGTCAACAATACAAAGTTCAATTTCTCTATCCTTTATATGTTTCAAAACATCCATGCAGTCGGCATTAATCAGCAGGATATTCCCGCTTCTGTGATGAACTGGGAATAAGGACTGTAGCCTATCCTGCAAAATGTCTTGCGTGTTCATAGCCAGTTGTGAATTTTTGCATGGCAGGGGTTACAAAGTGAAATAAGATTTTTTTTGCTGTTTATCCCGCCATTCTGGAGTTGAATAATATGATGTCTGATTTCTGCCTTATTATTGCAAGCAAAACAAAAAACATGACTTCGTAAGGAATGGCGTTTGAATTTCACCTTGTCAAACTTTTGTCGTCTAAGGTGAAATGATTCTTGATGTTGAAAGGGAATTTTGAATTGAGAATACCTAAGAAGAAATTCAATAGTCTTTTGTGGATTAAGGGCTGATTTCCCAAATTTATAATTATTCTTCCCACAAATAGACCAGAAATGCTTCACGAGCATTTTCTGTTGTAAGTTTGGTTCTATTTTAGTAGATGAAAGATTCTTCACTTTCTCCCCCGTCAAGTTTTGCCATTATATTAACTCCATATCCTTAAAATTAATCTTCCCTAAAACCCTTGTCATTGCTTTTTCGGCAGATCCCTTTGTTCTAAAGTTTCTGAATATTTTTACGGTTATGTCTACTCCCTTAATGTGTTCGATTTCTTTCTCAATATACCAATACCCATCAGAATTCTTGTCGCATTTTTTTGTTATTGTCCAATCCACCTTACACCCCCTGATATATCGCCGTTGCCAATGCAAGCAAGGCGAGGGTTATAAAGATTGTCCATGCTATGTTAGACCAGTTAAGCCTATCCTCGTAATTTTTGCGTCTTATGTATTCGTGGTTTGTCATACTATTGCCATGCCTCCCTTTTTTTTTTGGGGCCTGCGTGAGTGCTAACATTTTGCAGGGCCCGTTAACTTTCATTTAACAACGCTTGCCTCAGTCTTGCGACTATGTGAGGTTTTATCTGATAGGCTTTGTTCATGTTTTTATTATACATAATTTCATAGCTTTGTCAACATTTATTTTCATTTATTTTAACTTTTTTCTAACCCATTGATTTTAAAAAGATAAACCTGTTAATAACTTTTAGCTTGATTTTTTAATTCAGATATGTATAATATTCCTATGCGTAAAAAACTTTTAAAAAAATTGTCGGCAAGCCTAAAAAGGCAATCTCTCAATTCCCTTGCTAAAGAAATAGGATTCAAACAATCTACATTATGGCGGATAGTGCAGGAACAATCAGCAGGAAGTATCAATAACTGGGAAAAAATAGAAAGATATTATAATGGCAAACATTAAATCGCAGCGCATTAAGTTATCTGATTTTGAGGTTATGGAGATTTACCGGAAAGCGATTGAGAAGAAGGAAAAATACAGCACGCCCTATTTCCTGAGCATCAGGACATACGGGATACGGGATTGGACGAGTTTTAAGAAAAGGGTAAGGAAGATAATAGGGAAATGAAAATCCTAATCACTTGCGCCCTAAAATAATGACATTATTTTTAGGTAGGAGTATAATTGGAAACATGATGAACAGAATGAGTGTTCAAAAATTCATTAACAATTTTAATCCGCCCCGGAACTATTGCGCTCGCAATAGAGACAGTATGCTCATTCCATATTGCTATTGTCCGGGGTGGTTCAAAGTTTTTAAGGGGTAAAGATGGCAGACCGAAATCTTGTTGCAGCGCTTGAGTATCTCCATAAATACCAGTTTTCCGTTATACCGGTAAATTCGGATAAAAAACCACTTATAAAGTGGGAAGAGTATCAAAAACGACTTGCCTCAGAAGTTGAGGTCAGGAAATGGTGGCAAACCTTCCCCAATGCTAATGTAGGTATAGTTACAGGGGGCGTAAGCAAGCTGTGTGTTTTTGATACAGACGATGAATCAGCAGACAGGTTTTTTAATGAGTTACTGCCAGACCAAACCGCCTGCCCGGTCGTAGTAACTCCACGAGGAGGAAAGCATTATTACTTCCGTTGCCCTGATGATAAAATCTCAAACAAAGCAATGATTAGGTCAGAGCATCTTGATTTTAGAGGCAATGGTGGTTATGTTGTTGCAGCACCATCGGTTAATGGCAACGGCAGGGCATACCGCTTCCTACCAGAGTGTCATATCAAAAATGTTCCCATACCAGCACTTCCTGCAGACCTCTTATCTCTCTTTAATAATAATGTATTAGTAGTTTCTGACGCGCGCGCGTGTGGGGACTCCATGGGGACTCCATGGGGAGATATGGGGAAGAAAGATACACTTTTTGCGAGAGGCCGCCGGGATGCAGACTTATTCAGCGTTGCGAATGCTCTTACAAAAGGGGGGATGAAAGACGAGTCAATCCTGCAAGTCCTTGAAAACATTGCAAAATCTTGGGGGGAAGAGCATCTCGCATCTTGGTTTGAAGACAAAATCAAAAGTGCAATCAAGCGCAAAGAGCATCGGGAGGTGAACATTATGGCTGAAGTAAGGCGTTACATATCGTTAGGAAACCGTGACATATCGTTACTTGACTGCTACAAAACGTTAAAGGAGCTCCAAAGTGTGACAACCGTTATAAAGCGTGACAACATTAGACAGGCTTTCCACAGGCTTAAAGCTGAAGGATATATCAAAGCAGGGGCAAGGGATGGATGGTATATCCGCATAGATAATCTATGCGAGGACATGGACATTGAAAACGTATCAACTGAAACTCATCCGCTAAAAATGCCGGTTGATTTAAGGAAGTGGGTTAAAATTATGCCTAAGAACATAATTATACTTGCCGGAGCCAAGTCATCAGGGAAAACAGCCTTTCTACTCAATACGGCATTTCAAAACAGGAACCACAAGAAAGGTGTTTACTATTATAATTCTGAAATGGCAGTTGAGGAGTTACGCATAAGATTAGATTGTTTTGGGAATGATTATCCGCTTGGGGAATGGGGGAAAATTAAATTTAAAGAACGGGGCAGAGATTTTGCAGACATCATAAAACAGAACCCTGATGCAATACATATTATAGATTTTTTGGAAATATACGAGAATTTTTATGAGATAGGCTTGCCTATTAAAGATATATTTGATGCTCTTGGCAAAGGGATTGCGATTGTAGCGATACAGAAAAATGTAGGTGTTGAACTTGGTCTGGGAGGCGCAAGAAGCATAGAAAAGGCAAGGCTTTATTTGTCGCTTGATAGGGGCAGGATTAAGATAATTGATGCAAAACTATTTGAGCAGCGGAATATAAATCCAAGAGGATGGATACTCAATTATAAACTCACAGATGGCTGTCATTATTTCCCTGATGCTCAGGGGTGGCACGAAGAGGAAGAAAATTTAAATTTCACCAAAAGAGAGGGGGCAAAATGGAGGAAACAGGTGTAGTTGATGTCAGAGAAATTTTGGAAAAGGCATTACAAGAGGCAGAAGAATTTAGAAAAAATCCGGTGATAGGTGATATATCTTATAATCAGACGAATGATTATATCCTGATAAACACAGGGCTTAATTATATTTACGATGTTGATGTTAAACAGTTAAACAGTAAGAAGGAGGTTCTTAACTGGATATTTCACTTAAACCAGAAAGTCTGGATGACAAATCAAAAAATGGGCGATTTTATAAAAATGATTTCAAGGATCACTGATATTTGGGATATAATCCATACAGGAGGCATAAAATGACAGATAACCACAAGGACATACTACGTTTCAGGCAACTATTCTGGGATTTCTACTATGGTGAAATCTCACTTGCCGAGATGCAAGCCACAGTTGCAGAGATTGTCAACAGGCAGGGAAGTTTAGAGTTTGAGGGGTAAAGTTGAGCATCTTAATCGGCATAGACCCGTCAATAGTGCAATGTGGTTGGTGCATATCGTTTGAACGCAAGGAAGTTTCAGGGCTTATCAAGCCAAGAGGTGAAACCATTGCGGAGCGTCTGCAATCACTTGCAGTTGAGCTAAAGCATGTCTGCCTTGCCCCTAACGTCCCATTCCCTCAACAGGCAGTTGTAGAGCTACCTGCTGCGTTTACCTATGCCCGAAGTCAGGGCAAATACGGGAAGTCTCTGAACGCCGACAGCTTGCAGAAGCTCAATCTGGCAATCGGGGTGATATTCGGGACCTTACATGCGCTGTCAATCCCTGTTGAGTTTGTGCCTGTCCTTTGGAAAGGGAAAATGACGAAGGGATTAGCGCAAACAATCACGAAAGAAAAGAATCACAATGTTGCAGATGCGATATTAATAAGTCGTTGGTATCTGGCAAGAAAGGCAAAATGAAAATCAAAATCACATTTTGTTAGGCGTGATTTCTGGCGAATGTGAGCAGAAATGGGAAAACCAGAGACAAGGCAAGCCTTAAATTTCTCTCCAGAGCCACAGAAACCGCCCCAGTTCAATTTAAAAGGGTCATAAGGCAGTCTGCCATACCCTCCGATACCAAAAGCCTTAAAACCGCCTTTCCTTTTGGCCATAAGTGGCTTTGATTTTTTTAACAAGTTTTTCAATCTCTTTTTGCAGCTGGTCGTCAACAAGTTTTTCAATCACCGTCATTTTTGACTTCTTCTTTTGCTCAAGTGTCATAGTTTACCCTCCTCTGTCTGCAATATTTTTTCAATCATTGCCAGTATTAACTGGTTCATACTGGTATTTCTATCCAGTGCCAATTGTTTTAGTTTTTTGTGGTCTGTGTCGCTTAGCCTAATCAGATATTGTTTCATTTGTTTAGCCTCTCCGTTATCTCTGCCAGATATTCGCCATAGCCGAGTTTGTCCAGTTTTTTAAATATTGACAGAGATGGTTTTTTGTGTCGTTTGATTATCGTATCCCAACAGATACGGAGCGTTACAATTTGTCCGATTGCCGCCCATTCTGTTGGCGTAAATAGTGTATGATTCCTGCGGATTAGCTCCGCGAAAAAATCATGATTATTTTTATACATTTTTGCGCCTGTCAGGTTTGCGCCTGTCAGGTCTGCGCCTGTCAGGTATGTGCCTGTCAGGTCTGCGCCTGTCAGGTCTGCGCCTGTCAGGTTTGCGCCTGTCAGGTCTGCGCCTGTCAGGTCTGCGCCTGTCAGGTCTGCGTCTGCCAGGTCTGCGCCTGTCAGGTTTGCGCCTGTCGTCAGGTTTGCGTCTCTCAGGTCTGCGTCTGTCAGGTTTGCGCCTGTCATTTTTGCGCCTCCGAGATATGCGTCTGCCAGGTCTGTGCCTGTCAGGTCTGCGCCTGTCAGGTTTGCGCCTGTCATTTTTGTGCCTCCGAGATATGCGCCTCTCAGGTATGCGCCTGTCAGGTCTGCGCTGTTCCCCTCAACCGCCTCGGTAAAAGAGGTGTATTTACCTGCCTCAACAATTACTACGCCTGTGTATCTATTTTTTATTTCCGTGTTCATTTGTTTTCTCCTTTTTGCCGTGCCGCCCTTGCAGGTGCGGGCTTACCGGCCCGGCTTGATATTAATATATCATAGCTATATATCATTGTCAAAACAATAATATTAATAGTTTGATAGGTTTTATTAATAAGGATTTATCCTTAGCAATTACCTTGCCAGATAAGCGCATAAGATAAAAATAAATAACTTGTAAAAAATATGGTAGAAGAGTATAAAGATAGTGTGGTAGCAAAACAAATGTCCGGCGGGATTAGTCTCAACGAAAACAAAACCGGAGATAACAACGCTTGCAGAGGCGGAGGTATCTCACATGCGAAAAGAAACCTGAGAATATCAAACGACTAAGGGGCTTAGTAGCAGATTCGGAACATGCTTGCCACAGCACAACTTCTGTCTGAAAAACCAGCACTATACTGGAAGAGATTTGCCCGATTACCTGATAACTCATAAAACAAATTCCACACGCTCCGTCAAAGCAACTGCATTTGACAGCCATTAACAACCCATATCACACTATCAACCGCACCAAGTTAATCAATCCTGAGCCATTTTAGACGGTATCATATTCGGTAAGCATTTACCCTTTTGGGGCATAACTAAAATAATCCTTGACTTTTTACCCCAAACGTGTAATGCTTTATTCCATGAGTGCAAAAAACATACTAAAAACAGGTAAAAAACCACAAAAAAAACGTGAACTGACTCTCCGACAGAAAAATCTCCGGCGTAGAATCCTCAAAGGTAACACATCTGTTACACAGGCAATGATTGATTCTGGATATTCTAAAAACACAGCCCAAGCGTTGCAAAAAGAAACATTAGCAAAACTGGGAATCCCCGAATTAATGGATGAAATGGGGATGAACGATAAACGATTATTGCAGGTGCTTGATGATGGACTGAAGGCCGATAAAATTATATCCTCAATGATAATTTCAAAGTCCGGTGATGAGATGCAGGATGCTCATGGTTTGACAAAAGATTTTGTAGAAGTTCCAGACCATCCGACAAGACATAAATTTTTAGATTCAGCATTAAAATTAAAATCGCATTATCCAAAGGAAAAGATTGAAATAGAGGGATTAAAAAATTTGTCGGAACGCCTTGCGCGGGCCATTACGAGGGTAAAAAATGGCAAAGGCTGAAGATAACAGTTTTGCCAAACACATTGAGCAGTTTATTGATAAACCATTAGATTTTGTATTATTTGTTTTTGATTGGGGAGTTGGGGAGTTGGAGGGTGAGACAGGCCCCGATAAATGGCAGACTGAGCTATTAACACTGATCGGCACAAAAACACTCACAATAACAGAGGCAATACAAATAGCGGTGCGTTCCGGTCATGGCATTGGCAAATCGGCTCTTATCGCATGGATTATTCTCTGGTTTATTTCCACCCGCCCTCATCCGCAGATAGTTGTAACCGCTAATACATCATCACAGCTCGATACTAAGACATGGCGCGAACTTGCCAAATGGCATAAACTCGCAATTAATAGGGAGTGGTTTACATGGACGGCTACAAAGTTTCACCTCAATGCACATCCCGAGACATGGTTTGCCGCTGCTATTCCGTGGAGCAAACAGAGAGCGCAGGCATTCGCGGGAACGCACGAGAAACATATACTGATGTTATTCGATGAGGCCTCTGAGATTGAGGATATTATCTGGGAGACGGCTGAGGGCGCAATGACGACAGAGGGCGCAATGTGGATAGCGTTTGGCAATCCAACGCAAAACACAGGCAGGTTTTCAGAGTGTTTTAAAAAATATCGGCATCGTTGGATTACAAGAGAGATTGATTCCAGGACTGCAAAAAAAGCAAATATAACGCAGATTCAAAAATGGATTGATGACTATGGAGAGGATTCTGATTTTGTGAGAGTAAGGGTAACCGGTCAGGAGCCAAGAAGCGGCTCGTTGCAATTCATCCCCAATGATATTGTTGAAGCGGCAATGGGGCGCAGCATTGCAAAACATGAGGTTATACATCAAGCCAAGGTCATCAGTGTTGATATAGCACGATTCGGAGACGACCAAAGTGTTATTTGCAAACGTCAGGGGTTAATGGTATGGCCGCTATTGAAATTCCGAAAAATAGATTCAATGACATTAGCCTCTCGCATACATCAAGAGGCAGAGTTATGGGGCGCAGACGGCATATTGCTTGATATGGGTAATATTGGAGCCGCAGTCTATGATTATCTTACGGTTAAACTTGGGCGTAAGGATGTTATAGGGGTTTGGTTCGGTTCAACGGCAACGAACGATAAAAAATATTTCAACAAACGTGCTGAGATGTGGGGCGATGTGTTGGAAGCCCTTAACGCAGGTCTATGCCTGCCGGAAGATAAAGAGTTACGTGATGATTTAATCAGTCCTCAATATGGGTTTGATAACAAAGAGCGCATACAATTAGAGAAAAAAGAGGATATGAAAAGCCGTGGTATTGCATCTCCTGATAGTGGTGATGCAGTTGCAATTTCATATGCTCAAGTGATACTGCCTAAGAGCAAAAAACCAAAAACATCAAAAGATATTGCATTTGAGCAAACAGAAGACTGGTCTCCGTTTGATAAGGAGTATGCGTGATTATCAGAGATATGGCATACGATGATATAACTGAGGTTGTAAAGCATGGTAAACTCATGCACGCTGAGTCATCCTACAAAGATTTAAAATTCAACGATGATAAATGTATAAACCTTGCGGCATCGTTGATTAATTCACCGGATGGTTTTGCAGTTGTGGCTGAGGAGCAGGGCGTTATACTCGGTGTGATGGCAGGCATACTATCTGAGCATTGGTTTAGCTCTGAGATTATGGCAAGCGATTATATTTTTTATGTGCATCCCGATTATCGCGGTTCTTCTGCGGCTGTGCGTATGATAACTAAATATCAGGCATGGGCGATTGTAAAAGGAGCAAAAACTGTAACAATAGGTATATCGGCTGAGATAAATAATGATGAGGCGGCTAAACTATGCGAGCATTTAGGGATGAGACGGAGTGCAATACTGATGAGGATGGATATATGAGCAATAACACATTTTATACAATCACCGCTCAAATACTCAGGCAGGGCAGGGACTGTAAGTTTAAGCCTGTCCGCAAATGTATTCCTGTAGAGACGGACAAAGAATGCCGGCAATGTGTGATGGAAAAACTCAAACTTGCAAGGGTGGTGAAATGAGTATTGATAATATAGGATATGGCGCAGGAGGTGGGGTATTAGGAGCGATACTATCCTACCTGGGTTTTAAGCAAAGACTTGATAGGATGCAGGTTGAGATTGATACAAAAGTTACATGTGCGACATTTGATGCAACAATAAATGCAATCAAGGAACAGCATAAGTCTATGGATAAGAAATTAGATATTATCGTTGAACACAGTTCAAGAAGAAGAAAGGGAGAGGGTTGAGGAGATGAGTTTAAGCAAAGAACAATCTCTTTTTTTAAAGGATGTAGTTAAACTCTTAACCTTTGCCTCGGCAACAGGATTTGATACAACAGGCGGAGAATTATATCGCACTAAAGAACAACAGGACATCTATGTTAAAGAGGGCAAGAGCAAGACTTCAAATAGCTATCACTTAAAAAGACTTGCAATAGATTTACATTTTTTTAAAGATGGCGCTTTGATTCAGGATAAAGCGTTATTACAGGCAATAGGAGATTATTGGGAATCACTGAATCCGATTAATAAATGGGGCGGAAATTGGAGCAGTTTTATGGATTGTCCGCATTTTCAGCGGAGCTACAAAGGAGGATAGTATGAACTGGTTAAAAGGTTTGGATTTAAAGGCATTAGGCGTTATATTTGTAACATCGGGGATGTATCTCAAACAATCTCCGCTTCTAACAGGAGATAGAAATGTATCAGGTTAAACCCGTATATAACAAAGACTACGCTCCTGGGTTTACCGGTTTTTCCATGCACGATAGCGCAGGTCTGTCAAAGGGTATAAGCTGGTTACAAAGTATTGAGGAGGCTGTATCCTTCATTGAGGAGATACGCAAGCAGACCTATTCACCTCGTTTTAGTGAGACGGAATTAAAACAGCCTCCGTCTCATGTATTCAAAGTCATCAATAAAACTAAGGGTGTTGAGAGCGCAGAGGAAGGTGTTGAATATTTTGATCTTCAGGAACGCATTAACGACCCTCACCTGAGGATTGTATTCAGAGAGCCGCAAAGACTCAATGTAAAGGCGATAAACCAGATGTTTAATTATGCTGAAATACTGGAGAATAGAGAAAAGCCCTATGACTATACAGGACTTGTAGGAGCGGCTATCAGGATACTAAGCCCTCTAAATAAGATACTGCCATTTCTAAATAAGCTCCCAAATCCTTTGAGCTTTAACGGGCTTTACTGCTCGGCTTTTGATGCGGACTGCAATAAACATACAGACGAATATATGAAGGAAAAGATATACAAGAGATACCACGTAACTCGCATTGATCCTGTGATATGGTGGTTTATGTTTCCGTGGAAACCATTAAAAATAGATGTAGGAGGTAACGGATAATGTGCTTTAAATCAAATACTGTTTCTGCTCCGGCGATTCAGCAGGCTCCTGCGCCTCCGAAAGAGACGGACAAAGAAATTGATGATGTGGTGAACAAGGAAAGGGAACTGGCAAGAAGGCGTAAAGGCAAGAAGTCAACAATTCTAACATCGGGTATGGGCTTGCCTGATACGAATACAGGACAACAGAAGCAATTACTCGGACAATAGGGAGGTGAAAATGAAGAAAGTTATAGTATTAAGCATAGTGCTGATACTGATTATTGCAGGATTAGCATTAGGCGCAGGGGTTGTAACACAGACAAAGTCAAGGTTGAGTGAGAATGTTGAGGTTATCAATATAGATATTGTTGCGGACGCATCGGGCAATATTGCGCTTGATGCTTCAGGCAACGCTACGACATTCTCAACTGAGGCGTTTAATGGTTTTGTCTTTCTGGTTACAACGAATCCGGGGACTCCATCCCCTACATCAAGCTATGATGTTTACCTTTATGATTCCACAGACACAAGTCTTGATGTTATGGGTGGACAGCTTGTAGATAGAAGCCCGACTCTCAGTCAACAGTTATTGCCTAAGATTGGCGGAGTTACAGTAGAAAAGGGGCGGTATGTGCAAGGCGGATTAAGTGTTGATGTTTCAAATAACACAGCGTCAAATGCCGTTATCGGCTTAAAAATATATTACAACAAGGACATAAAATAGGGGGAATGTAACGATGAAAAAGTATTTAGCGGGATTCATGGTTTTGGTTTTTTTGATGGTTTCGGTTATAGCGTATGCTGCGCCGGGCTATTGGTGGAATCAGGAGTTAAAGGCAACGAGTGGTAAGGATGGTAGAAGCTGGCTGCATATATTTACAGGTGCAGATATTATTTTTGAGGGAGCAACATCGGATGATTACGAAACCACATTAACAGTTGAAGATCCGACAGCAGACAGAACAATAACGCTACCTGATTATATCGGCGGTTTACCGCTTGTTGTTGGTCAAAGCAATACAACAACGACAATAACAGGGGCAACATCAGGGGATGTTACGGGGTCAAGCATTACATTGCCAGCGGGATGGGTTTCAACGGGCAAGACTCTAAGATGGACTGTTGTAGGCACAAAGTCAGGCGCTAATGCACAAATGAAAGTGCATTTATATCTATTAAATGCGGATGTAATGAGTCTGACAGCATCCGACAATACAGCAGCGGATTGGAAGGCTGAGTTTATTCTGTCTGCTAAATCAGGCACGGCCTCACAGAATATTTCTGGATGTTTTTATGCTACTAACTTAGCTCCGCAATGTGATTACGCAACAGCTACAAAAGACGCATCGGGTTCAACAGTTGCAAAAGTGAGAATACAGAGCCAGAACGCATCGGATAATGTTACATCCGAATACACGCTAATTGAGCATTGGGTGAAATAAGTGGACAGTAAAGAGCTTGTTAAATTTGTAACAGGCAGACAATCTCAGCTTGAGTCCAAGCGGACAGTGTGGGAACAGGAATGGCAGGAGATTGCCGATAATGTTATCCCTATCCGTGAGGACATCAGAGGCACGTTACAGTCAGGCCAGAGGCAGGGAACTAAGATATATGACGGAACGCCTGTTAGCGCCGCAATACTGGCAACAGACGGCATACACGGCTATCACGTCAGCCCTGCCTTTACATGGTTTAAGTATGCAATGGCACGCAGAGGGCTTGATAAACTCCATGAGATACGGGAATGGCTGCAAGACGGCGTGGAGTTTGCGGTTTATACCGCCCTCAATCGCAGTAACTTCTATGATGAGGCGTGGTCTTGGATATATGACGGCTTGACTCTTGGTACTGCGCCTCTGTATGCAGAAGAAGACATAGGCGAGGGCAAGATAGTTTTTGAGTCAGTGCATCCAGGGGAAATTTATATTGCTGAAAACAAATACGGTGAGATAGACGTTGAACATAGAAAACGCAAGCTGACGGCTCGTAAGATGATTCAGAAGTTCGGAGAGAAGAATGTCCCTGAAGCAATCAGGCAGTCATACAAAAAGAATCCCTTTACTGAACACGAAGTGCTTCATGCCGTATTTCCAAGAGAGGACTGGGATGAACGAAAGAAAGGCGCAAAGTTTAAGAAATACGCAAGTGTATGGATAATGGGACAGGACTTGTTAGGAGAGTCGGGCTATGATGTTTTCCCCTATGCGACATGGCGCTACCAGAAAAGCGGTAAAGAGCCATACGGCAGGAGTCCGGCAACAATGGCGCTGGCTAAGATTAAGGGCGCTCATATCAAAGAGAAGTCTTTAATCGGGCTTGCACAGTTGCATCTTGACCCGCCGTTGAACGTGCCTGTTGAGATGAGAGGCAAGGTGCAGTATAAGCCCAGAGGACGGAATTATTTAGACGATATGTCAAGAGCAATTAGTCCTATTGAAACAGGCAAGGCAGCATTCCCTATTGGTATTGAGATGCTTGAACGAGACGATAAGATTATCAGGGATTTCTTTCATGTGGATTTCTTTTTGATGTTGGCACAGCTTGAAGGCAGAGGCAATAGAACGGCCTACGAGGTATCTAAGTTACAAGAAGAGAAGGCGGCTGTATTAGGCGCTGAACTTGCGCCTCTGAACAAACAGCTTGATGCGGTGCTTGATTTTGTTTTCTACATTGAGTCAAAGGCAGGGCGCATACCGCCTCCGCCCGATATTCTCATGGAACTGGCTGGAGAAAGGTTTGACCCTGTTTATATGGGGCCTCTGGCACAGGCACAGCGAAGGCTATTTGGAACTCAGGGCATAAGAAGCGGCTTAGAGGCTTTAGGACCATTGGCATCGGTTAAGCCTGAAGTGCTTGATCTGATAGACACAGACGAGACGGCAAAAATCATGCTTGAAAGTTCGGGCTTCCCTCAGAGTGCAATGCTTACGCCGGAGAAGGTTAAGGCGTTAAGAGATGCAAGAGCGCAGGCAATAGCGGCAGAGAATCAAAAAGAAGATGCACTGGCACTGACTGAGGGCGTTAAGAAAATGGCAGCGGCTGATAAGGATTCAGGCGCTATTCAATCGGCAATGGCAGCAGCAACACAGGGAGGGGCATAATGAGAGCAATCAGGGTAAGGGCAATAAGAAAGCAGGCATCACAGACAATGCCGGTAACATGGAAGCGTGGATTTAAGAACTGGTATCGGACTACGAAAAAGCAGTATTTACAGGCAAAGAGGGAGGGTGCATTTGCATAGACTTGACACATACCCCAACAAAGAGCTTATTGAGGCATACAGGGCCGTATTTAGTCATAAGAGGGCGGATGAGGTTCTCTATCACATGCTATATGAACTTGGAACTTTTACGGACATGCCTTCAATGACAGCGGAGGATTTTGCATTAAAGAACTACGGCAGCCGCATATTGAACATACTCGGAGGCGGTGAGATTAAACAGGACACCTTTAAAGAGCTTATTAAGAGGGTGCTTATGCAGCCTTTACTAAAAGAAGAGAAAGAGGAGGATTAGATTTATGGACGAGGACACTAATATTGAGGCCGGAGGCGACGAGGGCGGAGATAAGAGCGTATCAGTAGAATTTCCAAAATGGATGAGCAGTCTGCCGGATGCTTACAAGACAGACGCAAGGTTTTCCACATTTGAAGAGCCTGCAAAGGCTTGGGATAAGTTTGCGACCCTGCTTGATGCGGAAGGCAAGGTGATAGCGATTCCTGATGAGAAAGCTACTGATGAGGATAGAGCTTCTTTCTTTACGAAGCTCGGCAGGCCTGAGAAGGCTGAAGGATACTCCATTAAAAAACCAGACTCTTTACCTGATGAGCTTTACAGTCCAGAGGTGGAGGCTGCCTATCGCACATTTGCACATAAAGAGGGTCTCTCCGATAAACAGGCAAGTGGTATCTATAGTTGGTATTACGGACTTGTTGCCTCGGAAACGGCTAAGAGCAAGGAAGCGATAGACAAAACTATTAATTCCCTGAAAGACGAGTGGAAGGGAGACGACTATAAAAAGAACGTTGAACTTGCACACAGAGCTTTCAATGAATTTAGCAATGACGATGTAGCGGAGTTTATAGATAAGACAATGGCGGATGGTGTGTCATTAGGCAATCATCCGGTCTTTTTGAAACTCTTTGCCAACATTGCAAAGTCTATCATGGATGATAGCGCAACAGGTGATAGAGGGGGTTCAGGAGGAGGGGAACCTGACGATGAGGCAAAAGCCCAGTCTCGCTTCCCTAAGACGAAGTTTAAAAAATAAAGGAGGACTAAAGTGGCTACTTTAGTTTCTAAATACTCGCTTGTAGAGCAGGCGAAAAGGATTGACCCAAGCGGTAATCAGGCTCAGATTGTAGAAGTCCTGAACCGCAAAATGGGCGAGATACTTACAGATGCTCCTTGGCTGCCGTCTAACGATGTATGGACTAACAAGACGACCAGAAGGGCATCATTACCGACAGGCACAAGAAGGAAACTCAATCAGAGGGTTACGGCTTCAGTATCAAGGACAACTGAGATACTGGATGTTATAGAGACCCTTGAAGATTACTGTGATGTGGATGCGGCTCTTGTTGATTCTATGCCGTCTCCGGCAGTATTCAGAAGCGGCGAGGTGGATGCGTTTATAGAAGGATTAGGACAGACAATTGTTTCCGACATCCTGTATGCAAACGCAAACTCAGACCCGGACTCAATGCACGGACTGGCTGCAAGGCTCGGCACGATTGACTCAAGGTTTGTCATAGGCGCAAGCGGAACAGGCTCAGATGTTACAAGCGTCTATATTGCAACATGGGGGCAGCAATACGCTTTCTTGACCTATCCTAAGAACATGGCTGCAAATATCGGCGTTCAGCATGAGGATAAGGGACAGGTAACATCAGAGACCTCAGACGGGCTTATGGAGATTTACAGAGATCACTTTGTAATCAGATGCGGTCTGGTTGTAAGGAATCCAAGAGCAATCGGCAGGATTGCCAACATTGAGAGCGCAGGGGCAAGCAACACCTTTGATGAGGACGACCTTATCACTCTCCTTAACAACATGGAGACAGGCGCGGGGACAAGGATATATGTTAACGAGACAATCCTTACCCAGATGCAGATAAGGGCTAAAGATAAAACCAATGTTAACTACACTCCGGGTGGAAACGCTTTGAGTGGTGAACCGCCTCTGTATTTTCAGAGTGTGCCTATCCGCAAGATAGCGCGTGAAGTCCTGCTTAATACAGAAACGGCTATATCCTAAGGAGGAGGTGAAAATACTATGAGCAGAAGAGACTCACAGCTTTTGTTTTCAGACGCTCAGGCGATAACAGCCAATGCAACGACAGTGGTATCGGAAAGTGTCGTTGACTTAGGCGCACAGTATGACCATACTGGGACAATCCTTGCTCAGTTCGGGCCTGAAGGCGGGCCGAGGCTTGTTGTTACGATAGATACAAAGCCGACCGCAGGAACGGCGCTCTATCTTGAACTTCAGGACTGTGCAACGGCAGATGGCACTTACAAGCCAACCGGCATAGGCATTGATTCGGCAAACGCCATACCGATTGCGACACTCGTTGCAGGGTATGAGATAATCAATGTCCCGCTTCCTCATTCACTCAGAAGGTTTCTGACGGTTCTATACACGACCACAGGAGACCATTCGGCATCAGTAGGAACGGTTAATGCAGGGATTCAGATGGGCGCACCGACACAGAACACAGCACCTGTAAGGGTGTAAGGTAGTAAAAACAGGAGAGGGTGTAAAGCCCTCTCCACTAAATAAGGAGGATAGCAGAATTGAAAAACATGCCAGCAACAGCAGACGATATTAAATATCGGAGCGAATCAGATGCTCGGACAATGAAGGAAGCCGAAATGATTAAGAAAGACCCCAAGCGCATGAAGGCTGCAATGGGATTAATGAAAGAGGAAATGGCAGCATTGCACGAGGTAATGGGAAGCCCTGAGGATATGGAGAAACAGGCAAAGGGCAGATTTAAAGGAACTTACAAAGAAGAAAAAAAGGAGGCTTAGAGATTTATGTCAGACGGTAAATTTTCAGTTCAGAGTTCGTTTATTTTCGGTGGAATAGTGCGAAGGGAAGACGCCGTGTTGACAATCGGCGAGGGTGATTTAGCGGCAGAGGTTGCATTAGGAGTGCATCCCAAGACTGGTAAGCCGATGTCAGGCATACTCAATCATTGCAGTCCTGAAAACGAGGCGGCAGATGCGGCTATTGCAGAACTTAAAGAACAGGGCGCAAAGATACCGCCACAGCCCGTTTATCCAGATACAGACGAAGAGACAAGGATTGATGAGATAAGGGCTGAGATTGAAGGCATGGGCGCAGCCTACGATAAGCGATGGGGCTTAAAGAGGCTGGAGATGGAATTAACCAAAGCTAAAAAAGCAAGAGGGCTATAAAAAATGTCATCTCAGATTGAGATATGCAATCTCTCTCTTATCAAATTCGGGGATGTTACAATCACCGACATAAACGATACCACATCCAAAGAAGCCCGTTCATTGAAGGCGATATGGAATATCAAGCGTGATGAACTGCTAAAGAAATTTCCGTGGAACTTTGCAATGGCGCGGGCTGATTTGGGAGCACATACTACCACAACTCCATTAGGGGATGAATACGATTATGAGTATTCCCTGCCGTCTGGATGTCTGAGGGTGTGGAAATTGTTTTCGGGTTCTAAGTTTGTAGTTGAGGGCAATAAGCTCTTAACCAATGACCTTGAAACCGATGATAGCGTGATTATCCAGTATATCAAACAGATTACGGATATATCGCTATATACGTCTGAATTTTGTATCTGTTTTGCCTTTGAACTGGCGATAGAACTTGCGCCTAAACTGGCGGGTGAGGCAGGTAAGGCTATGAGGGAATTGCTGAAAAAAGAGTATCTGATTTATCAGAAAGAGGCATACAGGCTTAATGCCTTTGAAGGCAATCCCTTTGATGATGACAATGAAAAGCCCGTTGACGAAGGACTTTACACATGGCAAAAAGAGGGGAGATAATTGCGACTATTTCAGACGAACTTTACAGGCGGTGAATGGAGTGAACTGCTTGAAGGGCAAGTAACACTTGAAAAGTATGCCAATGCCTGTTATAAGCTGGAGAATTTCTATCTCTATCCACATGGCCCTGCGGTATATCGTCAGGGCTTTAGGTTTATAGGCGCAACAAGAGACGGAGCAACAGAAGCCTCAGTTCTCATTCCCTTTGAATTTTCCTCTACTCAGGCTTATATGCTTGAATTTGGAAAAGAGTATATCAGGTTCTTTCGCAATCAAGCGCCTATCACACTTACGGCTCAGAATATAACGGGTATTACAAAGGCAAGCCCCGCAGTTGTAACTTACGATGGTTCAGACACTTATGCTAATGGCGACAGGGTTTTAATCTCAGGCGTTGTAGGCATGACAGAGGTTAATAACAGAGAATTTCAAGTCGCTAACGTCAGCACGGGCAACAATACTTTTGAACTCTCAGGGATTAATAGTTCGGCATATACTACATATACATCGGGCGGCACAGTTGCGGAAATATATCAGATAACCAGTCCTTACGCTGAAGTTGATTTGACAGGCATTAAATACTGTCAGTCAGCAGATACGCTTTATTTATTACATGGCAGTTATGCGCCAAGAAAACTAACAAGAACTGGACATACATCATGGACATTAACGACTATTGCATTTAATCCTCCTGCAACATCAGAGCAGGGTATATCACCGGATGCGACACTTACACCTGCGGCAACAACTGGCGACTCAGTAACATTTACTGCGGGAGCTGCCGTATTCCAGACGGGGGATGTTGGCAGGGTTATAAGTTCAGGAGCAGGGAAGGCAACTATAGTATCTTTTAGCTCAACGACACAGGTATCATGCGCCATAACTGACGCATTTGCAAGCACTGATGCTATAGCATCTGGTTCATGGAAGATAAACGGAAGTCCAAACGGCAGCCTTACGCCTTCAATCAAGACTCCTATCGGAGCAATCTGCACTCTTACATCATCAGGTGAAAGCGAGACATTCACAAATATTTTAAATCACGAAGACCCGCCTGTAAGCGATTGGACGGCTTCTGGCTCTGGAACTAACGAATATTACATGCTCAACACTGCGCCTTTTTATGCCTCTTCCAAGCCTGATAGAGTCTATATTAATGCGGTGCTTGCAATAGAAGGGGCTGTAGGTTCTCTCGGCTTAACACAATGGGGCTGGGGGGACAATGATACTCTTGGGTATAGCACTATTTACATCAGGCTTGTTGACGGAGCGGATCCCGATACAAAAAGCACAGAGGCAAGCCCTGACGATGATTTTCTTCAGAAGTCGGATGTTGTAGCAACGGCAGACCTTTTCAGAAGTTCAGATGAAGGCAAATATATACGCATTAACAGCGGCTTTATTAAGATTACACAGTATGTCAATGCAACACAGGTTAAGGGAAAAATATTGAAAGAGCTTACGGCTGTTACAGCCTCTACAACGTGGAGTTTAGAAAGTGATATGTGGTCTACTACAAATGGTTATCCTGTTTGTGGGACATTTTTTGAAAATAGGCTCGCTTTGGCAGGAACGGCGGCATATCCCGATACAGTCTGGGGTTCGGTATCTGGTGATTACGAGAATTTCACTCCGGGGTCTGACGCTTCTGACTCTTATGAATTTACACTCGGCGGCAAGCAGGTTAATGTTATAAGGTGGATTGAGTCAAGAGATTATTTAATTCTCGGCACAATGGCGGGTGAATGGCGGCTGGGGCCTGAAGATACAGGTACAGCGCTAACACCGACAAATGTTATAGCAAAACAACAGACGACCTATGGCTGTGCGAATTATATACCTGTTACAATAGGCTCTTCCACAATGTTCTTGCAAAGAGCCGGAAGGAAGATAAGGGAGTTTACATATAAGTTTGAGACCGATGGTTTTGTAGCTCCTGATATGACAATACTTGCGGAGCATATCTCTAAGGGCGGGATTGTTGGTATGGCTTATCAGCAGGAGCCAGCGTCAATACTCTGGTGCATAAGGGATGATGGTGTTCTTATAGGACTTACATACATGCGGGACGAGGATGTTATAGGCTGGCACAGACACCCTATGGGAACGGCAGAGGTAGAAAGTATTGCAGTTATCCCCGGAAGTGGATATGACGAACTATGGGCGGTAATTAAGCGAACAATCAATGGTGCAACTGTTCGCTATGTTGAGATGCTTGAAGAAAGATTTGACGATACATCAGCAACATATATCAGCAATAACGGGCTTAATGCATTCTTTGTTGACTCAGGATTGACATATAACAGCACGGCTACATCAACTATAACTGGATTATGGCATCTTAACGGCGAATCAGTAGCCATACTTGCAAATGGCGGGCCACATGCAAATAAGACTGTCTCAAACGGTAGGATAACACTGGACAGATCAGCCTTAGTCGCTCATGTCGGGCTTGGATATACAGGGACATTACAGCTGATGCGTCCTTCAATTCCACTTAAAGTAGGGACTTCTCAATCACTTATAAGACGGATAATCAAGGTTTTTGCAAGGGTCTATCGCTCAGGAACTTTCAAGTGTGGCACTGATGCTGATAATCTAAAGGTTGTTAAATACCGCGACCCTCAGACACCTATGGGACAGGCATCGGCATTATTTACAGGCGATGTTACAGATAATCCGGGCTTTGATGGAGATTATAACAGGGATTCAAGGGTTATGATTGTGCAGGATAACCCACTGCCATTAACTGTTGTAGGCGTAACTTTTGAGGTGGATGTATGATACGAGAAGCGACAAAGGACGATGTTGAAAATATCAGTATCTTATGGGAAATGATGGTTAATGAGATGCGCCCTGAATTGACACCGAATAAAAACTGGTGGGCAAGTATGTGTAAATCTTTTTTAGCACAAGAGACAACTGGATATAAAATTGTAGTTGCTCAGAAAGAAGATGAAATTATAGGCTTTGTTGACGGCTTTATATTTCCAGAGCCTTCAACAGGGAAGATTCACGGCGTGGGACAACATTTTTTTATCCTGCCCGAATACAGGAAAGGCTCGGCAGCAGCAGGACTCTACAAGACTATTGTTAGCATTGCCATTAAAAAAGGCGCAGAGGTGTTAGAGTTTTTTTGTTTTCCCGAAGGTATGAAATTTTGGGGGAAAAGAGGATATAAATTAACTCGGTGCATGATGAGGAGAGAAATCAATGTTTGACCCTGTAACCATTGCTTTAGTAGCAGCAGGCGCAGTATCAACTTATGGAACTTTAAAAGCGGGGCATGATGCAAAAGTAGCGGGTGAGAATCAGCAGACAATCGCTAACTATAATGCTCAGGTAGCGGAGCAAGAAGGACAGGCAGCCAAGCAAAAAGCAGAGTATGACGCTAAAATACATGCCGATAAGGTTCGGAGCTTTCTAAGTATGCAAAGGGCTGAATACGGCAAGTCAGGCATTGAAGCTTCAGCAGGTTCTCCGCTTCTGGTCATGGAAGATACTGTCAAGAAGGGCAAGCTTGATGAATTGGCAATTAAGTATGGCGGTGATGTTGCGGAGATTAACAAGAGAAGTGAGGCAGGCGGTTTAAGAATGGGCGGGTCTCTGTATAAGCAAGCGGGAAAGAACGCTCAAACGGCAAGTTATTATCAGGCAGGATCATCACTTTTAAGTTCGGGCGCAAAGGTGTATGGTGCATATAAATATGGAAGTGGAGGGTAATCTATGCCAATAGTCCCATATCAGCAGAATAAGACAATCTCAGGCGAAGCGCCAAGCGCAAGAGCGCCTATCCCTTCGGCATCGGGCGCAGGCATAGTAGGCGCAGGGATAAGCAGTTTAGGCAAGGGGATAGGGGATGTTGCTGATGTATTTGCGAAAATTGAGAAGCAAAAAGAAGGCAATAAACTAATTGAGATTGGTTCTAAAATCAATAATGATATACTGGCGTTTGAAACAAAATTTAAACAGGAAAACAAAGGTATAAACGCTTCTGAAAGTCAATTCCGGGCTGGCGAATTTACCAAAACCCTTTACGATAAATACGCAACTAAAGACAGTAGCGAATATTCTAAGAATGCGATAAAAAAACATATCAGCGCACACGATTATAGCTTAAAAAGCAAGCTTGCCTCTTATGAGGCAGGAGAATCAAAGAATTATGCGACAGACGTAAGGAAACTTGATTTTGAATCATCATTAAAATTAGCGCAGAGTGGCGATGTTTCAACGGCAATAATTAATTACGAAAAAACTTTAAAATCTCAAAAAGATAATGGCTCAATCAGTGCAACGGATTATGATATAGAGACAATAGAAGCAAAAAGCGCAATGTATTCAGCACATATAACCGAACTTTTAAATACAGACCCAAAGAGCGCAAAAGACGTTTTTAATGTGGTCAAGCAAGACCTCACAGCAAAAACTCAAGCGGCATTAGAGGCAAAGATTAAGCCCGCAGTTATAAGACGGACTGGGGTTGATATAGGCACGGATATATTTAAGAACGATAAATCCGGCAGTCTTGAAACTATGATTGACAATGTAAAGGGCAAAAAACTTGATGCTGAGACTGAGCATATAGCGATTGCAGAAATCAAAGATATGTGGAATGTTAAAAAGACTGATGAGGCAAAAATAAAGACGGATGCGATAAAAGAAGTCAATGATATACTTGTGCCGATAGCACTAAAGAGAAATGGCATAAACAAGCAAGGTGATTTGACTGATGCTCAATGGTCAAAACTCATAAATGATAATGCCGAATATGCGGCTAAACTACAGGACAGCATGAGGAAAGATGCCGATTATATTATAAGGCAGAATAAAGCGGATAAACGAGAGGACATGAAAGCGGTAAGAGAGGCAATGTTCTACAAAAAGATAGAGCAGTCTGAAAACGAAAGCCTTATACTTCTTAACCCTGATTTTGCGACTTATGATTTAGCCTCTGCACTTGCGCTAAGTAAAATAGATAACACTCAATACCTAAAATTAAAGAAGCTACAGGAAGCCGCAGAACCATTGAAGAATGACGCTGTAAAAAGCGCACTACAAAAGGTCAACCAGGGGTCAGCACTTGCAGGGGCATTGAATGTTGACGATAAGAACGCCGAGGCTATATGGAAGCAGAAGTATGGAGACCTCGTTAAAGCATACGCATACAATAATTGGGGCAAGCCTGACTTTGAAAAAGGTTTATCTGAGTTCTTGGAAAATCAGGTATTCAACAAAATGGTATCAAGCTGGTTCAAAAAAGATACTACAGACAGAGACTTGAAATTCCAGAAAGCAAAAGAGATAGCTGGAGAATTGCCGGAGAAGGTAAAAGGTAAACAGGTTAAACCAGCCACAGAGGGCAAGAAAGTAATTGAGCGCAGGAAAACAGCGTCAGGCAAGACGCTTATTAAATACTCCGATGGCACAATAGTAGAGGAGAAGTAATGCCGACTATTCAGGAAGAATGGGAAAGCGCAAAGCCGATACCTCAGTCGTCATTGCAAGACGACTGGGATAACGCTGCGCCTCTCAATCTCAAAGAGACTTCTGATGTTTCACAAACACCTAAAGAGGGCAATGTTTATTTTGAGCAGGGCAAATCACAATCATTATGGGATTCGGTTATAAACCTTTTTGATAATCCACAAAAGGAAGCGGCAAAAGCAGTAGAGGCGGTTATATTATCCGAAACATATAAAGACCCTGATGGTTTAGGCAGGGGAATTACACCTTCAACAGCTTATACATTTGCAGACCAACTTAAAAAGAACATTGAAATAAATCCCATCGCTGCAATGAAGCACTCCACTATAACACAAAGAATCGGACAGTCATGGGATATAGGGCTAAAACAAAATCAGACAGGCGAACTTGGCTATAAATATATTATATCAGGCAATCCAAAATATCTTGATGAGATTCGCAATGTAGGGCTGCCAACGGCAGAAGAAACATTTATATCTCAGGGAGGATTGGAAGATTCCGTAAGGTCTGCCGCAAAGTTACTACCGATGATGGTGGATTCAGCATTGGAAGGTGGAAGCAAGGGGCTGACAATCGGCATGGGTTTTGGACTTATATCCCTATTAGCAGGGCAGCCAGAGCTTGTTCCTGTAATGATGAAGGCGGGGTTTATGATAGGTGGAACGGAGGGCGCTTTTGAATCGGCATTAAGAAAAGAGAGTGGACTTGCATTATCGGAAATAATTACACTTAAAGATGCACAGGGCAAACAGATAGACCCCAATATCGCAAGGGGAGCGGCCTTTGGAATAGGTGTTATAAATGCAGGGATTGAAGTCGCTCAAATTTCAACACTCCTAAAAACAATTCCAGGTGCAAAGAAACTTTTTAGCAAAGCAATTTTAGATGTTGTTGCAGATAAGACCATAAAAC